>Ga0255347_1004518_pt1 | contig 16762 bp, 16 predicted proteins | sample wastewater_treat_2_FD_192479 | JGI IMG/M metagenome (GOLD analysis project Ga0255347, IMG submission 192479) | Wastewater microbial communities from Lulu Island WWTP, Vancouver, Canada - plant24 | ecosystem: Engineered > WWTP > Wastewater > Unclassified | place: Canada: Vancouver, British...
CGTCACCGCCCTGAACGCGTGGGCGGCGGCCGGAAACACCGCGTCGGGCACTTCGGTCTACGAGATGTGGGGCGCCAAGAGCACCGTAAACGGCGGATACCCCGTTTTCAAAGCCTTCCTTCCGACGGCCTCTCCCGGCGGCGGCTCGTCCCCCCCTGCCCGCACCATCGCGGTCACTGAAGTGAACGCACCACTATTCGGCGGCAGGGCGGGAGCAGTGAAGGCGACAGCCGACATGAACAGCGCCTTCTCGGCCTCGGTTGAGGTCAAGGTGACAGACACGGACGAGGATGGCGCGTCCTTCTTCCTTGGGGCCGGACAGACGGCCTATCCCTTTGACATCTCGCTTTACCTCAAGGGAACGAAGACCAGGGTGCAGCCAAAGGAAGGCTACACCGTCACCATCTCCCTGCCGATACCCGATGATTTGCTGGATGTAAAAGGACAGCTCTCAATCGCGCATAAAGCCGACGATGGGAGAGTCACGACGATTGCGTCTCAGCTCAAGCAGATTAACGGCGTCTGGTACCTCGTCTTTGAGGCCACGGAGTTTTCGCCCTACGCATTGGTCGTAAACGGCACGGGCGCTTATAATGAAACGGCGGGCCTGCCATACTATGTAGACTCAGAAGGAAACGAAGTGTTCATCGGTTTTGCGGCGAACGGGAAATACGTCGCGCCTTTCAGCGTAAAGGTGCTCTTCAAGGAGAACCCGAAGAGCTTCACAGACACCGGTTCACATTGGGCGAAGAATTTCATCGAATTTGTTACCGAACGCGAGATATTCCTCGGCACAGGAAGCGATGCCTTCTCACCGTATTCCGGTATGACGCGCGCGATGTTTGCGACGGTCATCGGACGTCTTTACGAGCGCAGCTATGGCGAAATCGAAACCATGAGCACCCATGCTTTCGCCGACTGCGATTATGGTGAGTATTATGGGAGGTATGTGGACTGGGCTGCGGAAAACGGCATTCTTGGCGGCTATGGAAACGGTAAATTCGGCCCTGGCGATCCGGTTACCCGTGAGCAGATGGCGGCGATTCTGTTCCGATTCGCGAAGTTTTTCGGCGTCATGCCGGACGATATGGATACCGCGCTTACATACCCCGACGCCGGTATCATTTCAAGCTGGGCACAGAGCGCGGCCCTGTACTGCCAGAGTTCCGGGATCATCACGGGACGTGACGGCGGAAGCTTTGTCCCACAGGGTACTGCGACAAGAGCCGAGGTTGCGGTCATACTGGAACGATTTATTAAAAATATATTGGGCTGAAGTTCAGACTGAAGTCAGCGTTACTTGTACCAAGACCGCAATGCTTCAAAAAATGAAATTAACAAATAATAATGATTTAACGGCAGACCGCCCTGGGCGTCAGTTCGGTCTGCCGTTTTGGTGCGCCCGGCATGGGTGCAATTAACAGGTGTAAGTCCTGAATCCGCCCGGTAGTGGGAAGGATATCCAATACAACGGGGTCCGCCGTGGACGGAATCTGAAGGAAGTCGGAGGGCAAACAAATGTTTGACAATTAACAACTTTCATTGTATATTGAACTTGTTATGAGGCAATACAAAAGAGAATAATATCTCCGATTTTTGACCGACAAAAAAATTTGCCGGCAGAAACGATAGGGTTGGTTGAGTAATCTTCCAGCCTGCCAGTGTGCAAAGGAGAGATAGCGTGATGTCAGATGCAAACGTTGTCTTTACTTTGTTTTTTGTTTTGCGTCAGGAGCATTTAGAAAGGATGAACGGAACCATGAAAAGACTGAAGTTTTCAAAAGAGAAGTGTATCGGTTGTCAGCTCTGCGCTCAGGTATGTTCAGCTATCCATGAAGGGATGTACATTCCTTCCAAGGCAAGGATTGGGATTGAAACGTACTATGACCGTGGCGGATCGCTGAAGTACAAGGATTCCTACTGCACCCTTTGCGGCATCTGTTTTAAAAATTGCCCCACAGGGGCCATCAGTAAGGACGACAGGATCAAGGTGGATTATGAAGCTTGCACCGGCTGCGGAGTCTGCGCCGACAAATGCCCTAAAAAAGTAATTAAAATTATAGAAGGAAAAGCGTACATATGTGATACCTGCGACGGAGACCCCATGTGTGTTAAGGTATGCCCCCAGGGGGCCCTTAGATTTGAGTAAGGAAGGGAGGCAGAATCATGTTAGGATATCAGAATAATATACTCAGAATCAATCTGACGAAAAAAGAAGCCAAGACGGAACCTCTTCGGATGGATTGGGCAGAAAAATACATAGGTTCCAAGGGCTTGTCCATTAAATATCTCTACGAAGAACTGAAACCGGGCATCGATCCCCTTTCCCCGGAGAATAAACTCATATTCATGACCGGCCCCCTCACGGGAACCAGCGTACCCTGTTCGGGGAAATTGGCCATTGCCGGAAAGTCTCCGGCCACCGGAACGATCTGCGACTGCTCAATAGGCGGTCATTCGGCTTTAAAAATCAAATATGCCGGCTACGATGCCGTCATTCTGGAGGGGAAGTTAGATAAACCGGGATATCTGTTCATTGAAAACGATAAAATTACCTTTGAAGACGCAGCTGAATTATGGGGCAAGGGCTCTCATGAAGCAGAAGCCATGCTCATCGACAAATACGGCCACGACTACAGTGTAATTTCCATAGGGCCGGCCGGAGAGACCCTATGCACCATGGCCTGCATCAATTCCGACTATTACAGGCAGGCGGGCAGAGGAGGCATGGGCGCCGTTATGGGCAGCAAGAATCTGAAGGCTGTCGTAGTAAACGGTACGGGCGGAGTAAAAATCCCAAATATTAAGGAGGCGGTAAAGAGAATCGCTGAAATTGAGAAGGAGGATACGCTGCAGGAAGACAATACTTTTGTATACGACGGTGGAACCACGGCGTTTTTAGAAGCTTGCCAGGACGGAGGAATCCTGCCGAAGTTAAACTTTTCAGATACGACCGACGAAGATTGGACAAAATATAACGGCGAAGTGCTTTTGGAAAGCTTAGAAGGCAAGAGAGGCTGCGGAAGCTGCGGCCTGGGCTGCGGCAACTTCCTGAAGATGGGCGATGTTGTCTGCGAAGGGCCTGAATACGAGAGCATTTCCGTAGCCGGCCCCAACGCCGGAAACAGCGATCCGGTAGCCATTGTAAAGGCGAATCAGGTAGCCGACGACATGGGGTTGGATACCATCAGTGCCGGGGACACCATTATTTGGGCCATGGAAATGACGGAAAAGGGAATCCGCGATTTCGGTGTTCGCTTCGGGGAAATGGATAAATATATTGAATACCTGAAGCTGATAGCCAGAAAAGAGGGCATCGGAGCGGAATTGGCTCTTGGTGTAAAAAAATTGTCTGAGAAATATGGCGGAGAAGATTTTGCCATGCAGGTAAAGGGATTAGAATACCCGCAGTATGAACCCCGCGGATCATGGGGCATGTCCTTAGCCTATGCGGTTTCCGACAGAGGCGCCTGTCATATGAGGGCTTATGCTCCTAACGAGGAAGTGTTCGCAGCGTCGATTCCTCCCTATACACCGGAGGGAAAAGGAGAAATGGTATTTAACTTAGCGCAGTGGAATGCGGTTAAATTTTCCTTGTGCATCTGTGATTTCTGGGGTACATTGAATATGGAACTGATGGCTGAGCTCATGACATTGGCAACCGGAAAGGAATGGACCGCCGCAGATATGGCCGAAGTAGGTACCAGAGTTATCAACATCGCCAGAGCGTTCAATCAAAGAGAAGGCTTTACCGCAAAGGACGATACCGCCCCCAAACGTCTCTTTAATGAGGCTTTGAAAAACGGACCGGGCGCCGGGCAGAAAATTCCGGAGGAAGCCTTTGAAGATATGAAACAGCAGTATTACAAGGTGTTGGGATGGGATGAAAACGGCATGCTCCCTGAAAGCCTGCTTGCAACCTTGTAAAACGATGTGCTGAAACATCGGGAGGCTTGGTAATGGTCATAACAATTAAACTCAGAGGATCATTAATTAAATATTTTAACGGACAGAGGGAAAAAACCATAGAGGTCCCTTTAGACTGTTCCGCTGAAGAAGCATTGAAGCTGGCAGGCATTGACTGGCCGAAAATTGAAAACTTCGGCTTTGTTGCCATTAACGGAAAAAGAGTGATGATTTATGACAAGCTGCAGGATGGTGATGAGCTGAAGGCATATTCAAAGATTTCAGGAGGTTGAAATCACCTCATGATAACGGAATGGGGCTGTCGCACTAAAATGAAAAATTAGTGTGCAGCTCCTTTTTTTATCGCCTGGACCTTCATGCAACTTTACTTGTCATGATGATGATCATGGCTGATTTTGCAGGCTGTGTGCAAGAAGCCAAAGCTCTGGAGGAGGAAGCAGGCTCCACCCAGGCCATGATCGGAGAATACGGTACCGAGGAATTCGGGCAGCAGCCTTTGTTCTTTTCTTGGCTTTTTGGTAAAACATGATAAAATAGGAGCTGCTGGGGTCGTCTTGAGCGGAACGGCGTAGGAACACAGAAATGACAAAGGCGTTCTTAGACGTATTGAAAAGTCCGGAGTTTTAAAAGGTTTTAGAGGAATTGGGCGGCTATGAATAAGCGTTATGCACGAAATATGAACACGTTTTCCCTTGAGGAAAATGTACGGCTCCGTGGCTTCAAGGTCTTTGTTGCAGGCTGCGGGGGTCTTGGCGGCTTCATAATCGAAGAACTGGGAAGATTGGGAATCGGTTATATCACTGCCGTTGACGGAGATGTGTTTGACGAGACCAATCTGAACCGCCAGCTCCTGGCAACCATGGATCAGATCGGCAAAAGTAAAGCTGCCGCTGCAGCGGAACGGATGAGTGACGTTAACCCTGATATCCTGGTAACTCCCATTCATGCCATGATCACAGAAGAAAACTGCCGTGAATTGATTCGGGGCCATGATTTGGTTATGGACGCCTTGGATAACATCACTTCCAGATTCCTGCTGGAAGAATGCTGTGAGGCAGAGGGGATTCCCATGGTGCATGGCGCTATTGCAGGATGGTACGGCCAGGTTTCCTACGTTTTCCCGGGAGATAAAACCTTAGAAAAACTTTACCCGTCAGGTAGCGTCAAGGGAGCAGAAGCAGAGCTGGGCAATCCTTCTTTTACACCGGCAGTTATCGCTTCGATTGAGGTTGCAGAGGCTGTGAAGGTACTCTTAGGAAGAGGAACCCTGCTTCAAAACAAAGTTCTTACCATCAATTTGCTGGACCATGATTATGAGATATTCGACCTTTAAAGAAACCGTCACAAGTCAATGAGAAAAGGAAGAGAAGAGATGAATAACGAAACGATAAAAGAAAATGATTATGTAGTTGAGGTGCAGTTCGACGGAAAGACAATTCCTATGGTGCCTTTTGTTCAAGAGGTTATCCGGAATGTGGTTATCGGCTTAATGAAAAGCTTGCGAGGCTATGAGCATGGTGCGGAAATCAGACTGCTGATTAAATAGGGGCGGCATCGATACGGGAAGCTAGTTTTTAAGCCGGAGTTCTTTTTACTTATTTTTATAATAGCTAAGGTGGTTTTATGAAAGTGTTTTCCATATTCGGCCTTTCCAAATCCGGAAAAACATCCACGGCAGAGGCTGTAATCAGCGAGCTTTGTCGCAGAAATTATTCTGTGGGATCTGTTAAAGACATTCACTTTGAGGGCTTTGCCCTGGATCGGACAGGCACGGATACCAGCCGGCACAAGTATGCCGGATCTCAATTGGTGATAGCCAGGGGGCTTAGTGAAACGGATGTGCTTTATCCTGGCCGTTTGTCTTTGAAACAGGTGCTCTGTCATTTTGATCAGGATTTCGTGGTGCTGGAGGGTACAAATCAATTTAAAGGACCCGGAATTATCTGTGCGTACACAGAGCAGGAAATTGATGAGAGATTGCGTGAATCCGTGTTTGCCGTTGCAGGACGGATCTCAGACAGAATCAGTGAATATAAAGGTTTGCCTGTCATCAATGCTTTGACTGATGTGGGCAAGCTGGTAGATCTGATTGAAGCGTCAGTGCCGGAATGGACCGGCCAATCTGGCTGGCTGGAACAGAATTAGCAGTCGTTCAAGGTTTTGGCAGGATATGCTTTATATTAATTCTTTGATTTTCTCTTCGGATTCTGCTTGGAGAAATTCATTTAAGCGTTTTTTATTGTATTAATTCTGTATATTATATATTGAGCCGTTAACCTATGAATATTTTTAAGGGGACGTCCTGTTGCACTCTGAGTAAAAGTACCTGCGGCTTCGGAGTTAGCCCTTAATTGAGGGTCGTTACGGGGGATAAGAAAATGAATCGATTCGACAATGTATTTGGAGGAATATTAATAGGCATTATTATACCGATTTTGACACTTTGTACTTTTTGGTGGGGTAGTTACCTGTTAGATCTAGATATTCAGTTTTGGGCAATATCTGGAATAATTTTAGGAATAGTTATTGACATTATTTTTTTAAGCAAACTGCTCAGAAGATTTTATTACCTCAGTACTATTTCATTAGCATTGTTGTATTTATTTTATTCGATTGGCATGTTTGGTTTTTTTATGGGAGTACCTATATTTAATATTGTTCTTGGTATTATCGCAGGTATATACATTGGACGGAGAATGAAAGTAAGAAGACAAGAAAAAGAAGTGTTTCAAAAGAGTTTACGACAAACAGCAGGTTTTTCTTTTGTGGTGTTACTGATTATTTGTTTAAGCTCTGCGTTTATAGCAATAACTGATCCATATACGGGAGTGAACCTGCAAGGAATGCTAAATCTAAGCTTTGAAGTTACAAAACCAAACATTTTAGGCGTAATAATAATTGGAGGGGCACTACTGTTATTTATTCAGAATGTTCTTTTAATGAAAGCCGGAAAGGCAGCATATAGGAGATGATTAATAAAAGCGAATTGCAAATAGAGAAGATGACGTCATCTCCACTGCCATATCTCCCTGCAATATGATATGATTATGGAAAGTCCGATGAGGCGCCGGACGCTTGAAGGATCGATCAATAAAAGTAGTTGATTACAGAAAAGGATGGACATATACATGGTTAACAGTGGAAAGAAGGACGAAAAATTTTTAATCAAGCAAATTGACACGGATGCACTACAATTAAAAAATCGTCTGGTAATGCCTCCTATGGCTACGGCAAAATCAAGTGAAAACAACACAGTGGGCAAAGAGCTTCTTGAATATTATGATGAAAAATCAAAAGGTGGTTATTTTTCTCTTATTATAGTTGAACATAGCTATGTCAGCGAAGAAGGAAGAGTGAAGGACAGTCAGTTGTCTGTTTCAAGGGACAATGATATTGATGGTCTGAGCCGGCTTGCAGAAGTAATTCATAATAACGGATCCAAATGTGTAATGCAAATCAATCATGCCGGAGGCCAGGTTTCATGCAAAAATTCAGTTGAGCCTGTGAGCCCCTCCGGGATTCTGGTTTCTCCCGGAGAAATAGAACCCCGCAGCATGACAGAAAGGGACATCCAAAAGGTAATAAATGATTTTGCCAAAGCGGCTGTAAGAGTAAAAAAAGCCGGCTTTGACGGAGTGGAGATCCATAGCGCGCACGGATACCTGCTCAATCAGTTTTATTCGCCTTTGACCAATAAAAGAAAGGATTCCTACGGCGGTAGTATTCTGAACCGAATAAGGATTCATTTAGATATTATTAAATTGATCAAAGAGCAGACCGGCGATGACTTCCCAATTTTGTTAAGGCTCGGTGCATCAGACTATATGGCAGGCGGAACTACGATAGAGGACAGCATTATCGCCGCAGCTGAGTTTAAGAAAGCGGGGATCTGCATTTTAGATATTTCCGGCGGATTATGCCGATATAACCCGAAGGAACTTTCGGGACAGGGATATTTTTCACCGCTTACACAGGCTATAAAGCAGGCTGTTAACATACCGGTCATACTTACAGGAGGGATCACAGAGCCGGAGGCGGCCGAGGCTTTGCTAAGTTCAAAAAAAGCAGATCTGATCGGTGTAGGCAGAGCGGTTTATAATGACTCGGATTGGGCGCGTCGTGCAATCGAGGCTTGTCTGTCCTGATTCATTTTGATGGGTCAGGCGCTCATTTGATCATCGAATAATAGAGGATCCCGTCCTTTTCTTCCATTGCCGCTTCTCCCAATGCCCTGAGATGCTCCAGGTGGGCGTGGGTTTCTCCGGCGGCAAACCATTTCTGTGCCTTCGGGAAATCATCCCAATTCTTGCTTCTTATGTCCCAATGGAGCTGCTTGGTTACGGTTCTTACGGTAGATTTTCCGTATTTCCTTAACGCCTGTCTTGCCTCCTCTAACCTTTTGGCATGATGCTCATAAAGCTCTTCTATTCTTTTTTGGTGATCCTCAACTAAAAAACGATGGGAAGGGAAAAGATGATCCACATCCAGATTATAGACAAGGTCTAAGCTATCAAGGTAGGTCCCTAACAAATCACCGTACTGAAATCCCCAAAATGTAATATTTGGGGTTATTTTGCCAAGTATATGGTCTCCGCAAAACAGTATTTTATGTTCTTTTTCATAAAGCCCAACGATGCCCGGCGTATGGCCTTTCAAATCGATGATTTCAAAATTGTATTCGCCGATTTGGATGTGTTCGCCGGGGGTTGCGGGTATGTAATTGATATGGCCGGATGGGCGGAATTTGAATCCGGGATGGTCCTCAATAATCAGCCGGTCTTCTTCAAGCCCCTGCCAAAATTCATGCTGAATCGCGTTTTGCCACATTGGATCGGATTTATCTACACTGCCGTTCAATAAGTCGCCATCAATTTTGCTTGCATATATCACTAAACCCATTTTCTCAAAATACGCAGCCAAACCTGTATGATCTGAATGCAGATGAGTCAAGAAAAGAATGGTGCTTTCGGGTTCCAGGCTCAATTCCTCAAAGACCTTCATAATCTCTGCTTTTGTATCCTCGCAGTTAAATCCGGTATCAATGAGCATAGATTTTTCCGCACCTTTGATAACATAAAAATTTAAATATTTTAGAGGGTTGTCAGGCAGAGCAAGCTCCTTTAAATAGATGTTCTTATATACTTCTCTCATAGTAGTCTAAGGCTCCTTTTTTCTTTCGCCGGCCTCTTCATAGTTCTCGCATTTTACTATATAGGTCTGTCGGCCCCTCCCGAACAAGGATGATTAAGATTCTTTTACTGTAATATAGTATATTTCAATGGTAAGGTATATACAAGAAAAAGAGGGGTTAAGGTACGTTTATGACCTGTCAGTATGGGCTGAAAGTTATGGCAATAATATCGCCAAAGTATAAAAACCCGCTTCAGGAGTGACAGGGCTGCAAGTATAAGCTATAATCAGCTGCATAATGAAACAGTAAGCATCGCCCCAATTGCTCAAGAATAGGTCTGATATTATGAAAATTATTTATATATCCATATTGCTGTTATTATTGGCAGGCTGTGGAAGTGATGATGCGAATAACTCATCTGCAAAATCACCGGACGCAAATGATTCAATTGTCAAGGAAACAATAATTTCCGAAGGGAGTATCGTTAATCCGGAAGCAAATGTATTGGAGGGAAGATATTCTACTCCGGAAGGCTATAATCGGGTGGAAGTATCCGGGGATAGTTTCGGAGAATTCCTGAGAAATTCAAAACTCAAGCCCTATGGGGAAAAAGTGTTATATTATGATGGCAGAGAAAAAAACAGGCAAAATGTTTACGACAGTGTATTTGATGTGGACATAGGCGATAGGGATTTACATCAATGCGCAGATGCCATTATGCTTTTACGGGCAGAATACTTATACTCTCTGGGGTTGTATGATAAAATCCATTTTAACTTTGTTTCGGGTTTTAAGGCTGAGTTTACAAAATGGATGGAGGGATACAGGATAAAAGTAGACGGAAACACTGCCGGTTACTATCCGGCGGCCGAACACTCAGATTCATATGAGACCTTCAGAAAATATATGGATATGGTGTTTGCTTATTCGGGAACCATATCATTAGCTAACGAACTTGATGCTGTGCCGGCAGAGCAAATGGAGATCGGTGATGTGTTTATAGTTGGCGGCAGCCCCGGCCATGCCATAATTGTTGTAGATGCAGCGGCAAATGAAATGGGCGATAAAATATTTTTACTCGCTCAATCCTATATGCCGGCTCAGCAAACTCATATTCTTTTAAATCCGTCAGATAAAGAAATAAGCCCATGGTATAGGTTAAGAGATGGAGAGCAGTTAATCACTCCGGAATGGACTTTTGCATGGGATGATTTAAGAAGATTTAAAAACTAAGCACCTTCAGTCTCTTTCGATCTGATTGTATTTTATATAGTTTTCATGTTTTCTCCTTACATCCTTTTCTGTATGTGCATGCAGTACAATAATGTCAGAGATTCTGCCGGCCTGTTAATGTTTAAAACTTTTGACAAGTAAAGGCGCCTTGTGGCACTCTGCCTTTGGCTTGCTTAAAGCGAGTGTTAAGATGTATAATAATTACAGGAAGTCTAAAAACAAAAAGGAGATGGAAAATGAAAGCTGTTGTTGATCGGGATAGCTGCATTGGCTGCGGCTTGTGCACCGAAATATGCCCCGAAGTATTTAGATTGGCGGATGATGGAAAGTCAGAAGCATACGGTGAGGTTACCGAAGAAAACTATGATGCGGCTAAAGAGGCGGAAGAAAATTGCCCTGTCTCAGTTATAACGATCGAAGAGTAATAACGAAACAGTGTGCCAGAATAATATTGCCATAGGGATCATCAGTATGACAGGACATATCAGAATGGAGGGATCAGAATGATCGTAACGACAACACCCAATATAGAGGGCAGAAGGGTTATCGAGTATAAGGGAATTGTATTCGGAGAAGACGTTCGGGAAAAAGATGAATAAATTGAAAGCTGATGGATGGCCTGCTTTTATTAAACCCAATAGGCTGACTTTGGCATATTTTTCAGGAACAGGCTGCACAAAGATGGTCTGCGAATGCTTCGCAAAACAATTTGCCGAGCATGGGATAAGCAGCAGGATAATCGATATAGCAGATCATGATCCCATGGAAGCGGGGCAGGCGGACCTGCTCATGATTTTTTCTCCTGTTTATGCTTTCAGGCTGGTTTCTATAGTGGAGGAATGGGTAGAAAAACTGCCGTCGGTGCCGGATGCATCCGCCGTGGTCATATCGGTTTCAGCCGGGGGAGAGATTTCGCCCAACACCGCATGCCGGGTTAGGACCAAACGCCTTTTGAAAAGCAAAGGATATGCGGTGATATATGAAAAGATGATAGTAATGCCATTAAATTTAGTTTATAAAGATGAAAAGCTCAATCGGGCATTGATAGCTGTTTTGCCGGCAAGAGTCAAACAAATCGTTTCAGATATTTTATCAGGACACATACAGCTATCTCGCCCCAAGCTTAGAGATAGGTTATTTGCTGCGGCAGGGAAAGCGGAACACAGCGGGGCCAGATCCTTCGGAGCTTCTATTAGTGCATCTTCGGATTGCAACAGCTGCGGTATCTGCGCCCGAGACTGTCCGCAAAAAAATATAAGCATGTTTGACGGGATCCCGAAGTTCAGCAACAGATGTATCGCCTGCTTGAAATGCATATATGCCTGCCCGAAATATGCTATTTCACCGGGAAAAGCTAAGTTTGCTATCATCAAGGATGGCTTTGACCTAAAAAAGATGTCGGAAATGCCTCCGTTAGAGCCGGGAGAGTTAGATTACGGAGCCTATAAAAAACTTATCTGGAAAGGGGTCATCGACTACCTCGATCCGCCTGAAAAGCCTGCCGGATTGCTGAAATAATTACTTGGATCCCTCGCACAGATCAATTTTGTCTTGCCCTTTATATCCCCGGAACTCGGAATACTTATGCCTCATGGGGAAACAATAAACTCCGGAGGTGTTTTTTATGATATCACGCAAATCTGTCATTACGTTCGGGATGGTGGCGATCCCTATCGCCATGCACACGACAAAACAGGACAATGACATACACTTTAACCAGCTGCATAAGGAAGATAACAGCCGGATCCGCTACAAAAAAACCTGCGCCCACTGCGGCAAGGAAATTACTTCTGACGACATAGTCAAGGGTTTCGAGTATGATAAGGACAAGTATGTGGTCGTAACGGATGAAGAGATCGAAAAAATCAAGACGGAAAAAGAAAAATCCATTCAAATCCTGCACTTTGCCCAATTGAACCAGATCTCACCGGTCTTTTACGATAAAACCTATCAGGCCGTACCCGAAACAGGCGGCGAAAAAGCCTTCGAGCTGCTCCGGGCTTCGCTGATGGCCGAACAAAAGATAGCTATCGGAAAAACCGTCATGGGAACAAAGGATACGCTGATGGCCATCATTCCGCGAGAGGATGGAATCCTTATTTCGACTATGTTCTATGCAGACGACATTAAAGAGCTTCAAAAGCAGTATATAAAACCCCAGGTATCGGATCAGGAACTTGGTATGGCAAAAGTGCTGATCAATTCAATGGATACGCCCTTTGATCCTGCCCAATACAAAGATGAATATCAGTCGAAGCTTCGAGAGCTCATTGAAACTAAAATATCAGGAAAAGAGGTCGTAGCTGCCGAGCCCGACAGAGATGTCAAGGTAATCGATCTGATGGAAGCCCTCAAAGCCAGCGTCGAAAGAGCCAAAAAAGAAAAGGAAACAGCATGATCCATGGTTTCGGATTTAAGAGAGTACAATCAAAAAAGAAATTTCGACTTAACCTTTGAACCGGAAGGGGAGATAAAAAGCTCCGATGAAGGTTTGAGGTTTGCTGTTCAGCACCATTTAGCCCGTAAAGAGCACTTCGATCTGCGCCTGGAATGGGACGGAGTGCTGTTGAGCTGGGCTATTCCAAAAGGTCCGTCCTATGATACCCGCGATAAGAGGCTTGCCGTAAAGGTAGAAGATCATCCCTATGAATACAGAAATTTTGAAGGCAGCATACCCGGTGGTGAATATGGCGGAGGGGTGGTTATGCTCTGGGATGAGGGCTTCTGGGAACCTTATGGAGATACGGATGAGGGGATCCGGAAAGGGGAACTGAAATTCACTCTTAAAGGCAGGAGGCTAAAGGGAAATTGGGCTTTGATCAGATGGAAGGCCAAGTCCGGGGAGACGAGGGATAACTGGCTCTTACTGAAAGAAAAGGATGGATTTGCTCAAGATGCGGCAGGGATATCTCAGTTTACAACAAGCATAAGGACCGGACGCACTATGGCTGAGATAGAGCGAGGGGAGGATGAGAAGTCCGTAAAGAATCCCTTTGACAGCACCGATGTGCAGTTGGCCAAATTAGTCAGCAAGATTCCCGAAGGCGGAAACTGGGTTTATGAACTGAAATACGACGGCTATAGGATCATCGCATATATCGAATCAAACACAGTCAGGCTTGTTACAAGAAACGGAAAGGATTACACAAGGCGGTTCAGGGATATCGCTGATTCGCTTATGGATCTGGCTGCGGGAAGGGCGATGGTGCTGGATGGAGAAATAGCAGTAATCGATGCATCGGGAAAGACAAATTTTCATGGGCTTCAAAGTTATATAAAAAGTTCGGAATTGCAGAACCTTACTTATATCATTTTTGATATTCTTGCTCTGGAAGGTACCGATCTCAGAGGAGAGAGCCTGATTGACAGAAAGGAAAAGCTCGAGATTTTGATGGTTAATCCACCCGTAACCCTTTATTACGGCAGGTATGTCAAAGGACAAGGGAAAGATAGCTTTGCGGCAGCCTGCGAGGCCGGCATGGAAGGAATAGTGGGGAAAAAAGCTGATTCTGTCTACAGCGGAACGAGAAACGGCGACTGGATCAAGCTTAAATGCGATAACAGGCAGGAGTTCGTGATTGGCGGATACTCTATCTCCGATAAAAGGAGTACCGGTATAAGCTCACTCCTTCTCGGAGTATACGAGGGCGGGATACTGATGTATGCCGGACGCGCCGGCACCGGCATAAGCGAGGCTGATATGAAGATGCTTAAAGATAAATTCAGTGACTTGGAAAGGACAGTCTCGCCTTTTGGGGCACCGCCTTTCGAGAATCCGCCCGGACCGGGCCCGGGAGAAAAAATCACATGGCTTGAGCCTAGGCTTGTCGCCGAGATTAAATTTGCCGAATGGACAGAGAACAACCTTTTAAGACAGGCGAGTTTTAAAGGGCTGAGGACAGACAAGGCTCCCGGGGATATCTCAAGGGAAAAGGTCGCTGATAAAGGTGAGAATAAAGCCGGGGATAAAGCCGGGAATAAAGCCGGGAACATAATCGAGGACGAGGGGGGAACGGCAGTTAATTCAGATGGGGCGGCGAAACCGGAAGGGTATGCGGGTGATATAGCAAAACCGCCGATACAGGGAGAACAAAGCGGCGGCGCCCTTATAATAGAAGGGGTCAGAATCACGAATCCGAATAAATTAGTATTCGAAGAACCGGCAATTACAAAGGCGGATGTGGTCAGGTATTATGCGGCTGCGGCGGAACGCATGCTGCCGTATGTGCAAGGAAGGATACTCAGTATCGTCCGCTGTCCCAGAGGGATCTTGCAGACCTGCTTTTTCAAAAAACACCCGGGCCTCGGCAGCAAAGGGATAGTAACGATGGATGTATCCAACAGTGAAGGGGGATACGAAAAGTATTTTTATATAGAAAACACTTTTGGACTGATAAACGAAGCACAGATGGGAACACTCGAATTTCATACCTGGGGAAGCAGGGCCGACACCGTTGAAAAGCCGGATATGATGGTTTTTGACTTGGATCCGGATGAAGGGATGGAGTTAGACATAGTGCGCCGGGGAGTGCGGGATTTGAGAAGCATACTTGCGGAACTGTCTTTAAATACCTATATCAAAACCAGCGGTGGCAAGGGTTATCATATAGTAGTCCCGCTAATGCCGGCTGCTTCGTGGGAGGTTTTTCATGATTTTGCCCGGCGGGTGGCAGAAGTAATGGAAAATAAGTGGCCGGACCGTTATACAAGCAATGTGAGAAAAGCCCAACGAAAGGACAAGATATTCATCGACTGGATCAGAAACGCTCGCGGCGCAACGAGCATCGCCCCCTATTCTCTGCGGGCGAGAAAGGGCGCAGTTGTTTCCATGCCCATTGGCTGGGAGGAACTTGACGCAGTCGCCCCCGGCAGTATCGATATGGCTGAGGCCATCAGGCGAATCGCCGGAAAGGACCCCTGGGAAGGGTTTTTTAATAATGGTCAGAAGCTAAGGTAGACGGTTGTGGTCCATATGATGTGACGGTTCCAATATAATATGACGGCCTTATAAAAATAATTGGACAGTTCCCGAATATGAAGAGATGGTTCCCGAATATGAAGGGACGGTTCCCTAATATGAAGGGACGGTTCCCTAAGGAGAACCGCCCTGTTACAAGGTGCATTATTCATATGATCTATTTTGATGCATATTCAACAAGCTTTTCAAAAATAGCCAAAAAATCCGTATCGCCGTCATCGATATGCCATTCCGGATGGAACTGCAGCCCAACAACGAAGGTGGCATCCTCTTTTTCGATTGCCTCAGCAATCCCGTCAGAAGAAGTGGCTACTACTTCCAATCCCTCGCCCAAACCCTTTATGCACTGATGATGCCAGGAATTGACGTTCAATCCCCCCGCTCCCATAATGTCAGCCAGATGAGAGCCCTCCAGGACATTGATATCATGGTATTCGAAGTCGATTTGATCAACGGATCTGTGCAAAATATCCGTGTCGTATTGAGTAGGAATATCCTGATACAATGCGCCGCCACAGATCACGTTAAGATACTGGCATCCGCGGCAGATCGCCAACACCGGCATATCCTTCTCCAAAGCAGCGGAAAGCAATATGTAGTCCGATTTGTCCCTTGCGGCATTAACATCTTCAAGATATGAGTCAGGCTCTTCATTATAGTAAGAAGGATCTATATCTTCGCCTCCCGTTAAAACCAGACCGTCTAGAGAAGCCAAAGCTTCCTGCGCCTGCTCTTCATCCTCAAACAACGGCAAAAGGACTGCCTCGCCGCCGGCCTGTTCCACAGCGTTTATGTAAACCTGCAGATCTTCGGAGTGCTCATTTGTATCCAGATCTTCACACCAGGATATTCCGATGCTCGGCAAATCAGAACTGATATCGGTGCCTGCTCCACCGCATCCGAACATAACAAAGGCTGTCATGATCAGCGTTAAAAAGACTATACCGGATTTATAAATTGTACTTTTCATAATTCCCCCTCCGTTTATTTAAACATACTGCGACAAGCTTTCTATTTACCATTATAAATTCAATCTGTATGTTTTCAACTAATAATTGCAATTTCGGACGAATTTGGTGTAAGCAACATTTTTAACCATACTAATACAATTAAAGCAAATCCTGATTATTATCCACTTGGTCAAACTCAGAGCCTGATTCTGACTTCCCATCTGCGTAAACAACCTGTCATGAGGAGAAAAGCACATAGCGACGGGTGAAATCCAAGTATATATTTGCAGCTTTGAAGGCTGATTATGGTTGCCTCCGGCGGTCAGGAGCCGCCGGGGGCTGTAATCATGTACCGAATGTAAACCAAATCTGTCTTTCAACAGTGTTTTGGTTTACATTTCTGGCGGGCAGCGCCCGCCGGGAGTCAGGATCAAGATCGAATGTAAACCAAATCCGTCTTTGAGCGGGGTTTGGTTTATAATTCCGGCGGCAGGGGGCGCCGGGAGCTGTAATCATGTACCGAATGTAAACCAAATCCTTCTT
>Ga0255347_1004522_pt1 | contig 16744 bp, 14 predicted proteins | sample wastewater_treat_2_FD_192479 | JGI IMG/M metagenome (GOLD analysis project Ga0255347, IMG submission 192479) | Wastewater microbial communities from Lulu Island WWTP, Vancouver, Canada - plant24 | ecosystem: Engineered > WWTP > Wastewater > Unclassified | place: Canada: Vancouver, British...
CACGACAATCACCGCACCTTTTGCCACCTGTTGCCAGAAAGAAGAAACTCCGGCCATAACCAGCCCATCCGAAAGAATGCCGATTACGAAAGCGCCGATGATCGTTCCGCCGATACTGCCGATTCCACCCGAAAGTGAAGCTCCGCCGAGAACAACCGCGGCGATGGCAGTCATTTCATAGGATTCACCGGTCATAGGATGAGCCGCAACCAGTTGCGAAGCGATGATTAATCCCACGATCGAAGAACAAAAACCCGAAATCGCATAAACGGCAATCTTGGTTTTTTCAATCGGAACGCCGGACATTCGTGCCGCCTTCTCATTTCCGCCGATGGCATACACATGCCGGCCGAAAGGTACTTTCAGGGTGACAAACATCGAAACAAGTATGAACAGAATCAGTATCCAAATACTGTAACTGATGCCGAGGAAGGAACCCGCTCCCAACAAGGGAAAACCAGTATTTCCCAATTCCGGACGTCCGACCAAGTTCGGAAAAGTCAATCCATTGGATCGAATCTGTGCAAAACCACGCGCTATGTACCACATTCCCAGCGTCGCGATAAAGGGAGCCACATTAAACTTTGCAATAATGAACCCGTCAATCAGACCGCACAGGATCCCGATCAACGCGGAAAGGATGATCACCATCGGAATAGAAGGATAAAGCGTAACAGACCCGAATCTGATTCCTTCGTTAATAAATCCGCCAGCCATCATGGCACACAGTCCCGCCACAGAACCCACCGAAAGATCAATCCCTCCGGTCAGAATGACAAATGTCATTCCAATTGCTAAAATCCCGTAAATTGCGACGTGTTTCGTCATCACTACCAAATTGGTACTATTCAAAAAATTCGGAACAATAATGACAAAAACGATGATGACGATGATCAATGCGATAAACGCCCGACCTTTCATCATATAGGATTGAATCTTCAACCATTTGTTGCTTCTTTTTGAGCTCTGTGCTTCAGGCATATTGCCCTCCTTCAAGTCTGTGACCGATCGCGGATGCGGTAACCAACGCTTCTTCCGTCGCATCTTTCTTCATAAATTCACCAGTAATTTTCCCTTTGGACATTACCAGAATTCGATCCGAAACTGTAATAACCTCTTTCAATTCTGTCGAAACAAATAGGATACCGTACCCCTGAACCGCCAAATCATTCACGATCTGGAATATTTCAGCTTTTGCGCCCACATCGATTCCGCGGGTCGGTTCATCTAACAATAAAATCGTGGGATGAGTCAGCAGTGCCCTAGAAACCACTACCTTCTGTTGATTGCCGCCGCTCAAAGAAGTCACAAGTTCGTTGGGATCGGATACTTTGATATTGATTTCTTTAATTTTTTCCGCTACAGCCTGTTTTTCTAAAGCGCTTGAAAGATAAAAGCCTTTCAGATAATTTTTCAAACTGGAAAGGACAATATTTCCGGCTACCGACATCGTCGGGATCAGTCCCTCGGCTTGTCGATCTTCCGGAACTAGAATAATTCCATCTCGAATCCGGTCATCTATCCTTTTATCCTTTATTTTCTTTCCGCGAATATAAATATCTCCAATCGCATCTTCAGCATACCCACAAAGACATTCAAATAACTCAGTTCGCCCGGCACCTACCAGCCCATAGAGGCCCAATATCTCACCTTTATGAACCGTAAAACTGACATGATCCACTGCGAAACCGCCACCTACTCGAGGGAGCGTCATATCATTTACCCGCATCAACTCCTCTCCGATCTCGCGGGGGGCGAAAGTGATCTGATCTTTCATCGAGTCCACGATCATACAGCGAATAATCCAAGGCAGATTAATATCTTTTATTCTCGCACAAGCCACTTTATTCCCATCGCGCAAAACCGTGACATAATCACCGATTTGCATCAGTTCTTCCAATTTGTGCGAAATATAGATGATCGTGACACCGCCGGCTAATAAATCGCGAATCAGTTTAAACAGGACTTTCACTTCCTGATTAGACAATGCGGAAGTCGGTTCATCCATAATCAGAATTTGTTTCTTTTCGGAAATCGCTCGAGCGATTTCGATAATTTGCTGTTGGCCGACCCGAAGTTCCCCCACTAACTGATCGGGGTCGATTTTTTGCTCCATTCGGTTGAGTATTCTGATAGTTTCTTCCCGTTGTTCCTTCGCAGAGACAACAATGCCATTTTTCTTTTCCCGCCCGATAAATAGATTTTCCGTAACGGAAAGATTGGGAAAAATCATCATTTCCTGAGAAATGATGCCGATGCCATTTTCTCCCGCTTCAACAATTGAACGATTGAATATTTCCTTCCCATGCAAATAAATATGTCCCGAAGTCGGCTGCTCTACACCGGCAAGAATTTTCATCAATGTTGATTTTCCGGCACCGTTCTCTCCGACCAAGACATTCACTTTCCCGCGATAGACGTCAAAATCCACTCCATTTAAAGCCGTGGTACCCGGATAAACTTTAACGATCTGTTCAGCCCGTAAAATGACTTCGTCTTCGATCGGTCGGATATCTTCAGCCGGTTCCCGAATCATTTCAGTTTCTTGAGTCGATGCCATTTTCAATCTATTCCTTCTACGATAACGGGTGTTATCGTTACGGTATCAATGTTCAAATTCGTCTGATTTGTAGTTTTGATCGTAAACATCCCGGCAAAGGAAATTCTTTTACCGGTCATATTCGCCCAATCGAGAGCAGCAGAGACGATTTTTCCAGCACGGGTATTTAATTCTTTGGACACTTGTCCATATTCGGTTTGATCTTTAAAATCGCCAAAATTAATAAATCCTGCACCATCCCGGATGGACTCTCCATTAATCTTCGGACCGATATTCAAAATCACTTTGATATGGCCGTCATACCCATCCACTTTGATGATCGCCTTCCCTTCTTGTGAAGCGACATCCACCGATTCGATCGTTCCGGTCCCTTTTACTCGGAAGTTGTACGCGCCGCTGACAGAGATCATGGCATAATCCTTCGTTTCTTCCAACCCTTTTGAGAGAGCATTGAGAACCGTCGCTAAATCCTGAGAGTCGTTCTGCAGTGCGGGGATCAGCTTTGAATCCCAGATGGCATCGACATAGGCAACCCGATCAAATTTTTCAGCCTCAAGGACCGCAGTCTGTTGTTCCGTATTCACTACCGTAAATTGCGTCGATCCCCAAGCCAAAAAAGCAATAACCAACACGGCAATAATCACTCTTTTTCCCGTTTTATTCATAGCCGTTTCCTTCCCTATAACAGAACTTTCTTGATTGCCTGATTCCATCCGGCATATAGCTTTTCCACAGAATCAATCGCCAGTTGAGGATGATATTCGATCACACCACTATTGATCGCTTGTACATCATCCGTGTTCCGATAGACACCAGTAGCTAAACCTCCCGAAAATACAGCCCCCAACGCCGATAGTTCGGGCAGGAGGGATACCAAAAGATCTCGATGATTAATATCTGCCACAAATTGCATTAAAAAGCGGTTCCGAACAGCACCGCCGTCCGCACAAAGCTGCATCAACGGAATTCCGGCTTCGCTTTCCATCACTTTCAATACATCTGTTACCGTAAACCCGATCCCTTCCAAAGCCGCGCGAACGATATGTTCCTTTTTAACACCGGGGGTTAGACCGATGATCGCCCCTTTTGCATCCGCTTTCCAATATGGAGCACCCAAGCCGACAAATGCAGGAACAAAATACACTCCGGAATTGTCCGGAACTGATTGCGCCAGTTCTTCGGATTCCGCAGGATTATTAATTAGCTGAAGCTGATCCGTCAGCCAGGAAATTGTCGCACCGGTAAAATTCGTGATCCCTTCAAACGCATAGGTGGGTTGCCCATTTAGGACCCATGCCACTGCATTCACGATCCCATTATCCGATTGCGCCCGTGTATTCCCAATATTCATCAGAATCGATGATCCGCTGCCGAAAGTTATTTTTGCCATTCCAGGCTGATAACAATGCTCGGCAAACAAAGCAGCTTGAGAATCTCCCATCACGCCGGCGATCGGAAGCGGCTTTTCTGACAATCCCTCGAGATCCGTCTCACCGAATATGCAAGCGCTTTCCTGAATTTCGGGCAATTCGTTCAACTTAAGGCCAAAAATTCCGATCAAATCCCGATCCCAATTCAGCGCATCAATATCATAGAAAAGAGTGCGGCTGGCATTGGTATGATCGGTCGCATAGACTTTCCCTTTTGTCAGGCGATAGATCAGATAGGTATCGATCGTACCCATTAGAGCTGTACCATTTTCCAATCCTTCCGCCACTTCGGGGATATTGTTCTTCATCCAGGTTAATTTACCTGCGGGAAAATATGTATCCACAATTAAACCAGTTTTCTTATGGACCACTTCACCCATTCCGGAATTTCGCAATGTCGCACAAAATGCCTCAGCGCGGCGATCTTGCCAAACGATCGCGTGACTCAATGGTTTCCCGCTCTTTTTATCAAAAACAACAATCGTTTCCCGTTGATTGGTAATGCTCAACCAGCTGATCTTCCGAAAAGTCTCTGGTGCTTTTTCTTTTAATGCTTTGACGACTCGGAGCAGATTTTGATAGATTTCTTCTGCATCATGTTCAACCCATCCGGGCTTTGGAAAGTATTGCTGATGCCGGATACTGACCTGTTCCAATAATTCCGCTTGATCATTAAATAACATTGCTTTGGTTGCAGAAGTACTTTGATCGATTGCCAATATGGTTGTCATAGCCGATGACTCAGTTCCTGTTTAATAAATCCATTGCGTTTTTTCGAATATTATCTGCATCAATTCCGTAATGACGGAATAAATCAGTCTGACTGCCAGTGACCATTTCTTCTCGCGGGAATCCGATAATCTTCATCGGGCGATAAATTCCAGCTTCCATCAACAAGGCTGCGACTGTACTTCCCAAACCGCCGTAAACCGAATGTTCTTCTACAGTGATAATTGCACGGGAATGTGAAGCCAGTTCGATAATTGCTTCTCGATCGATCGGGCAAAGCGTGTGGACACTGGCTAAGGAACAGCGAACACCGCTATTTTCCAAAGCGACAGCTGCATCGTATGCCTGCCATAATGGTTCGCCGATCGCAAGGATAAACAAATCATCCCCTTCATTCAAAACGGAAACCTTTCCGATTTTTACCTCGCTCGGTGTCTGATAGAAACTTGGCATCGCTTTTTTACCGAACCGAATATACACCGGGCGGGGATTTTCCAAATAAGAGATCAAAGCCGCTTCCGTTTCATTATTATCCGCGGGAACAATCACCTCTAGACCGGGGATTGCCTGTAAGACCGCCAGATCATGAATCGAGTGATGGGTTGCACCCAAACCGCCGTAACTAACACCAGAACTAATTCCGATCAATGCAACCGGATTTTGTGAATATGCAACATCATTTTTAACCTGTTCCAAAGCCCGCGCGGAAAGAAAACTGCCGGGGGATATGGTAAATACTTTTTTATTACAAGAGGCAAGTCCGGCCGATATACCGACCGAATTCTGCTCTGCGATGCCTACTTCAACCAATTGCCGCGGAAACCGTTGGGCGAAACCGGTTACTTTTCCAGAACCGCGTGAATCACTGGTAACTACAATGATACTCGAGTCATTTTCGGCATGAGCCGTCAGAACCGCCGCCATACATTCGAGGTTGGCAATTCCTTTTCCAATCGGTTTTAACATCAGAGTGCCATCCTTTCGTTCTCCAGTTCCTGAATTGCCTGCCGAAACTGTTCGTCCGTCGGTACCGCATGATGCCATTGAACCTGATTTTCCATAAAACTGACCCCTTTTCCCTTTATCGTATACGCGATAACTAAACTTGGTCTGCCTTTTTCAAACGGAACTGCTTTTAATATAGCAGAAAGGGCTGCCACGTCATTTCCGTCGACTTCTCGAACGCAAAAACCGAATGATTCAAACTTGGCTTGCAATGGTTCCAGCCCCATTACTTCTTCTGTCGTCCCGGAAATCTGGAGTCGATTTCGATCGATAATGACGATCAAGTTATCCAATTGATAGTGAGACGCAGCCATAGAAGCTTCCCAGTTCGTCCCTTCAGCTAATTCACCATCCCCTATCAAGGTAAAAACGCGATACGGCCGTTCATCCAACTTTCCAGCAATCGCCATTCCGACTGCCATCGGGAGACCATGCCCCAATGCACCCGTATTTTGTTCGATTCCCGGAATGTTCTTTGTTGGGTGCCCGGTCGCCGGCGAAAGATAACCGCCGACATTTTTCGTCCACTCTTTCGGCATAAACCCGTTTTCGGATAGAACAGCGTATAAAGCCTCCGCTGCATGCCCTTTGGATTGTACATATCGATCGCGATTCGGATCGTTAACTCTGTCGGGGGATATATTGAGAATTTCGTTATAGAGGACATTCAGGATATCGATACAAGAAAGGTCTCCCCCTGTATGTCCCGATTGCGCATCGCGGATGATTCTGAGTGTTGTCTCTCTGTAAAGAATTGATTTTTCTTTCAGTTCCTTTATAGTCATAATGCCCCAATCGTGATAAAATGCTTTTGAATATTTATTCAGTGTGCGGTGATTATTCTTTACCTTGATCATACCTTTTTCGAACTGAATAATCAATCATTTTTGAATATTTATTCAATCTTTTGAAAAAATGTAACATTTGTCACATTTAAACTGACAGGAAAACGAGCACTCAATGAGAGGAAAAGAAGATCCCAGGTTAATTGCCCGCGTGGCGCGTCTCTATTACGAAGAAGGTGTCAAACAGAATGAAATCGCCGAAAAACTCGGGCTTTCGCAGGCGGCAGTCTCCCGTCTGTTGGCTCAGGGACAGAAAGACGGCATCATTAAAGTGGTCGTTAACATCCCGCGAGGCGTTTATACGGAAATCGAAGAAAAATTGGTTGAAAAGTACGGTTTGAAAGATGCCGTCGTGGCGGACTGCTCGTTGGCGGATGACGGCCAAGGTTTAGCCAGAGAAATCGGATATTGCACGGCAAGTTATCTGGAAAACATCCTTCGTCCCAATGACATTATCGGTGTCTCTTCTTGGAGCACATACTTGCTCGCGGCAGTCAACGCGATGACGCCAGTGACTCGGAAAACCGGCATACAAGTCGTCCAGATTTTGGGAGGCTTGGGAAACGCCCAATCACAGAGCCATTCCACTCATTTGACCAGCCACTTATCGGAAGTGGTCAACGGAACACCCTTCTTTCTGCCGGTACCGGCAGTTGTCAAATCCGCCGAAATTTATAAAACCATCATTACAGACAAGTCCATTCAGAATATCTTCGCCATGTTTCCTTTTGTAAATACCGCATTGGTCGGGATCGGCAACATGAACCCTTCCAGCCTGTTGGCTGCCAGCGGAAATGTCTTATCGGAAGAAGATTCACGCATCCTGCGCAAACATGGGGCGATCGGTGACGTTCTGTTACATTTCTATGACAAAATGGGGAATGAAATTGATGAATCAAGCCTGACCAATCATGTGATTTCCATGAGTTTATCCCAGCTTAAAAAAGTCGAACGAGCGATCGGGGTAGCGGGCGGAGAATCCAAATTCGATGCCATCTTGGGAGCGTTACGCGGCAGGTTGATTAATATTTTAATTACCGATCAATTCACCGCAAAACGCTTGCTGGAAGTTTAAAAATCACCGTTATAATTGTACGGGTTTTTATATTTCATTTATTTTAATTCCATCCGAAAGGAAACATATGGAACAACGAAAGTATGGCTTGTTTACCGCGATCGCTATGATTATCGGGATTGTCATAGGCTCCGGAATTTATTTTAAAAGCTATAACATTTTATATTTTACCGGCGGAAATATTCTGCAGGGGGTGATCGCTCTGTGCGTGGGAGCGATCAGCATTATCTTCGGCTGTTTGGCTGTTTCGGAATTGGCAAGCCGAACCGATAAAGCCGGCGGAGTGATTACTTATTCCGATAAATTTTGGAATAAAAAGATGGCGATTGTGTTCGGTTGGTTTCATATGTGGATCTACTATCCGACCTTAACCGTCATCATCGCCTGGATTTCCTGAGTTTATCTCAATATTCTCTTCGGTTGGGAAAATACACTCGAACGGCAGATTATCAACAGCGTCATTGTCATTGCTCTGCTTTTCTGCATCAATATGTTTTCGGCAAAATTGGGCGGTATTTTTCAACGGGTAACGGTTGTTGTCAAGATGATTCCGCTGATTCTGTTCGGAATTGTCGGATTGATTTTCGGGAACCCCGGCGAAGCCTGGACAGCCAATCAAGCCGCCGGAACCTCCGGCACTTGGCTGCAAGCCATCCCCGCAGTGCTGTATGCTTTTGACGGATGGATCATCGCCACATCGATCAGCCATGAAATTAAGGATTCCAAGCGGAATTTATATCTGGCACTGATCATCTCGCCGTTGATTATTTTGGCGCTTTATCTGATGTACTTCATCGGAATGAGCAGCTATATGGGTCCTAACCAAATAATTGCCATGGGGAATGAACACCTTTATGCGGCCGCTACCAAAATGATGGGGACCGAACTGGGAGCGAAACTGGTCCTGATTCTGGTGATCATCTCGGTGTTGGGAGTCGATAACGGCATGATTCTCGGCTTTATCCGGCTGCCTTACTCACTCGCGCTGAGAAAAATGATGCCCGACTCGGAGAAATATGCCGTTATTCATCCCAAACACGGTGTTTCTCTGCGTTCCGGACTTTTCGCGTTTGCTTTATCGATGATTTGGGTAATCGCCCATTACTTTACGCAGAAATATATCTGGTTGAAAGGCCAACACGACATTTCCGAAATTGCCATGGTTGTAAACTATATCCTTTTCTTGACACTTTATGCGGCGGTGATCAAGCTGGCAATCAAAGGCGAGATTCACAGCATTTGGCGCGGATGGGTCATCCCGATTTTAGCGATGATCGGCGCGGGCATTATTATTCTTTCTGGGTTCCAAAACGAATTGTTTATTTGGTTTTTGGTTTTTTGCGCCGTTGTGATGGGAGCTGCATGGATGTTTGCTGTAAAGCATCCGGAAATTGAAACCGTTAACCTTGAAGAAATCGATTAAGGAGAATAAACGCATTTACGAATCACGCGAAGAGATTACCGGGTAATAATCAATAAAGTTCTCAATTTTCATTAACCGTTTATGAGATGAGGGCGTCCCATAAAAAATGCCCTCGCCCAACGGGAGAGGGCAAGGGTGAGGGCATTGATCCAAAAATTTAATTGGTACTGCTTAAGCGGGACGTCGAGGACGCCGTCCCCCGCCAAAAATTCCCTCGCCCAGCGGGAGAGGGTCAGGATGAGGGCAGAAAAATAGATGTCTCATTTTGTTCAGAACGGGACATCGGCGTTCAAACACATTGCCTCAATTTACCAATGTTCGTAATGCATAAGGAACATCAAGGATGGCGTCCTTGTGAAATACACCGACTATGTAGGGGATGGCGTCCCCGACATCCCGGGAACGCGAAGCGTTCAAACATATTGCCTCAGTTTCCCAATGTTCGTAGTGCATAAGAAACATTAAAAATGGCGTCCTTGTGAAATACATCGATCTTGTAGGGGATGGCGTCCCCGACATCCCGTGAACGCGAAGCGTTCAAACATATTGCCTCAGTTTCCCAATGTTCGTAGTGCATAAGAAACATTAAAAATGGCGTCCTTGTGAAATACATCGATCTTGTAGGGGATGGCGTCCCCGACATCCCGTGAACGCTAAGTGTTCAAACACATTGCCAAATTTACTAATGTTCTTCCATATATGAAAATGTAGGGGATGGCTTCCCCGACATCCCGTGAACGCGAAGCGTTCAAACATATTGCCTCAGTTTACCAATGTTCGTAATACATAAGAAACATTAAGGATGGCGTCCTTATAAAGCACACCAACCATGTAGGGGATGGCGTCCCCGACATCCCATGAAAGCGAAACGTTCAAATAAATCATCCCAAATTTATCAATGTTCATCCATATATGAAAATGTAGGGGATGTCGTCCTTGCGAAGCACACCGATCTGTAGGGGATGGCGTCCCCGACATCCCGTGAACGCTAAGTGTTCAAACACGTTCCCAAATTTACCAATGTTCTTCCATATATGAAAATGTAGGGGATGTCGTCCTTGCAAAATACACCGACCATGTAGGAGATGGCGTCCTCAACATCCCGTGAACGCGAAGTGTTCAAATAAATCATCCCAGATTTATCAATGTTCATCCATATATGAAAATGTAGGGGATGGCGTCCCCTACAGGTGATTATGAAATGGATCTAAAGAACGAGATGCCAGCACCTCGTAACTTCGGTGTGCTACGAAGGACACCATCCCCCACAAAAATTTAATTGGTACTATTTAAGCGGGACGTCGAGGACGCCGTCCCCTACAGGTGATTATGAAATGGAACTAGGGAACGAGATGTACGCACCTCATAACCTCGGCGTGCTGCGCAAGGACGCCATACACTACAAAAATTCTATTGGTACTATTTAAGCGGGACGTCGAGGACGCCGTCCCCTACAGATGATCATGGAATGGATCTAAAGAACGAGATGTAAGCACCTCGTAACCTCGGTGTGCTACGAAAATTGTCGTCCCCCACAAAAATCCAATTGGTACTACTCAAGCGGGACGTCGAGGACGCCGTCCCCTACAGATGATCATGGAATGGATCTAAAGAACGGGACGTTCGCACCTCGTAACCTCGGCGCGCTACGAAGGACACCATCCCCCACAAAAATTCAATTGGTACTATTTATTAAGCGGGACGTCGAGGACGCCATCCCCTACAGGTGATCATGAAATGGATCTAAAGATCGTGATGTCAGCACCTCGTAACCTCGGTGTACTGCGCAAGGACACCATCCCCGCCAAAAATTCCCTCGCCCAGCGGGAGAGGGCAAGGGTGAGGGCAGAAAAATAGATATCTCATTTTGTTCAGAACGGGACGTTCGCACCTCGTAACCTCGGCGTGCTGCGCAAGGACGCCGTCCCCCACAGGTGACCATGAAATGGATCTAAAGATCGTGATGTCGCACTTCATAACCTCGGCGCGCTGCGTAAGGACACCATCCCCGCCAAAAATTCAATTGGTACTACTCAAGCGGGACGTCGAGGACGCCGTCCCCTACAGGTGATTATGAAATGGAACTATGGAACGAGATGCTAGCATCTCGTAACCTCGGTGTGCTATGAAAATTGTCGTCCCCCACAAAAATCCAATTGATACTACTCAAGCGGGATGTCGAGGACGCCATCCCCTACAGGTGATCATGAAATGAATCTAAAGATCGTGATGTCGCACATCATAACCTCGGCACGCTGCGTAAGGACGCCATCCCCGCCAAAAATTCAATTGGTACTACTCAAGCGGGACGTCGAGGACGCCGTCCCCTACATAGTCGGCGCGCTGCGTAGAACGCCGTCCCATACAAAAATTCCCTCGCTCAGCGGGAGAGGGCAAGGGTGAGGGCAGAAAAATAGATATCTCATTTTGTTCAGAACGGGACGTTCGCACTTCATAACCTCGGTGTGCTGCGCAAGGACACCATCCCCCACAAAAATTCAATTGGTACTATTTAAGCGGGACGTCGAGGACGCCATCCCCTACATGGTCGGTGTATTTTACAAGGACGCCATCCCCTACATGGTCGGTGTATTTTGCAAGGACGCCATCCCCCATAAAAATTGGCAAATATGAACTTGTTTTAATTAAAGAATTCACTGGCATTTTTCATGCCTGTTGCGCTTATTGGCACCAATCTTGCAACATTATCGGTATGATTTATCGGGATAAAGTTCAAACCATGCAAGGAAATTTTATCGCAAACTCAAACAGATTCAGCCACTTGGGCTTCCATTACTATAATGATATCGATCATTACGATGAAGCCAGTCTGGACTTCTGGTTGCCGAAATTAAAGGCTGCCGGTACGCGTTGGATTGTCCTCTTCATTCCGGAAAGAGCGGAGATTCCTGAAATTTTTCTGACACGCCTGATCAACGCCGGAATCGAACCGATCATTCATCTGCAACTATCGCTTTCCAACCCTCCTAACCCGGAACTGTTCCGCCAACGTACGGCTTATTACCAACATTGCGGCGTCCATCTGATCCATTTTTTCAGCCGGCCGAACATGAAAAGTTCTTGGAGCGTTAACGATTGGCAGCGTCCCAATTTGGTGGAACATTTCATCACCGTTTTTTGCGGTTTGGCAGAAATTTGCATCGCCAACAAAATCATTCCCGTTTTCCCGGTCCTGACCCCAGGGGGAGATTATTGGGATATTCCTTTTTTGAAAGAATCGCTGCGGATTCTGCGGGATCATTACGCGCAGAGTATTTTACCGAATATGGTTTTTTCGGCTGATGCCGGATTCCAGGAACACAGCATCGATTGGGGAAAGGGCGGACCGGCCGCTTATCCTTCCGCGGGAGTTTATTCGGAGAACAATCCAGATCATCGCGGGTTCCATATTTATGAATGGTATCAGGCGATCATTCGGGATATCCTAAAGAAAACCTATCCGATGGTTCTCTTCCAAGCGGGTCAATGGTCTTTAAAAACGGGACCGTTTGATATTTCTTCGGCGGAATCCCGACGTCAATTTTTCCGGGCTTTAACGCTGGTGCAGCAATCCGTACAAAATCATTCCGCGGAAGATGAACTTCCGTCGTATATTGTTTGCTGCAATTTTTATAAATTGCCTACTGATTATGTTCTAAGCGGGAAAGCCGAAAAAGATGAAAAGAAAAAATCCGCTTTTTTCAAAACAGGGAAGGCAACCGTTCCGAACCGTGACCGGATTCCCGAAGGAAAGACAATCAGTCCCACCACCATCAATTTGGCAATCCGAATCCTGAATTCGATTTTTCCGATCATCCTGTCGGCTCTCAGCCCTGATTTACAACAATTGATAATAAAGATGATCGCAAAATTCAAATCCGTCTTCTCCGCTCTGTTTCCAAACGGCGAAAATCAATCGGGTTATTTTCTGATTCCCGACGTAATCGAATTATTGAGCGAAGATCAGCGACAATTGATTCAACAATATCTTCAGACGACCAACTGCAAGGCGGGAAGGAATCTCAATGAAGCTTTGACTTCCAAAAAAGTGATTCTGGTGAACGACAAGACGCTTTATCCGCAGAATATTATCAAACAATTACAAAGTAACAACTGTCAAGTCCGGACATTATCCGTATCAAAACGTTGAGAATAGCGAGGAATTCCAATGAACAATCAAACAAATAATACAAATAATGAAATTGTATACAACAAACCGGTCATCAAAGTGATCGGCATCGGAGGAGGCGGGGGCAATGCCGTCAGTCGGATGATGGATAAAGATATTTCAGGGGTAGAATTCATCGCTGCCAATACCGATGTTCAGGCGCTGAAAATGAATAAGGCACCGAAGAAGATCCTGTTGGGTCCTAATACTTCTCACGGTATGGGAGCCGGTGGGAACCCGGAAAACGGTGAAAAGGCCGCCCTCGAAAGCGAAGCGGAAATTCGGCAAGCACTCGCCGGCGCGGATATTGTTTTCCTGACCGCTGGTATGGGCGGCGGAACCGGATCCGGCGCGATTAGTGTTGTTGCCAAAATTGCGCGAGAAATCGGCGCGGTGACCATCTCGGTTGTAAATACACCCTTTTCGTTTGAATCGGGCAGAAGAATTGCCAACGCCCGCAACAGTCTCATGAAATTAGCGGCTTATTCGGATACTTTAATCGCTATCCCCAATGACCAACTTTTGAAAATAGTTCCCAAGAACCTTTCGCTCAAAGAATCTTTTGAAATCGCCGATGATGTCTTGCGCCAGGGAGTGTTGGGACTCAGCCAATTGCTGACCAGCACCGGTGAAATTAATGTAGACTTTTCCCATATTAAGAATATGTTGCTGAACGGCGGCGGTTCGCTGCTGTCGATCGGCTACGGCAAAGGGGAAGACAAAGTATCGAAAGCCATTTACCAAGCTTTGAACCACCCGTTGCTGGAGAATTTATCCATTGAAAACGCGACCGGCTTAATCGTCAATTTCACTGGCAATGAAGATCTGTCCTTCAGCGAAGTGGTAGAGGGCTTGACGAGCTTACAAAAATTAACAAACGACCGCGCGGATATTATCCCAGGCCAGATCGTCGATAATACGATGGGAGATGAGGTGGAGGTGATTCTGATCGTGACCGGAATCGCCTCAATCCCTTTAGAATCGTTGAGCACCCAAGCCAAAATTCCGATCAAAAAACCCGAAACGAAGCCTGAACCGGAAACCGTGTTGTTCCATTTCACACCAACCGAGGTTGAAAAGCGCACGGATGAGGAAGAGACAAAAATGCAGCCCGAATTTTCTTTTCATGGACAAGGGATCGCGGATATAAAACAATCGGAAACTCAGAAAAAGACCGATTCGGGAAAAATCAATATTTCACCTATCGGGGATGCTACCTTCGATACTTTGATGAGTCCGTTGGGACTCAGCGGAATCGATCCGTCTTCCGTAACCTTCATCAAGGATAATGATGAAGGCGATTCCAAAACGGATCTTGATATTCCGACCTTTATCCGTCGGAAAATGTAAAGCGGAATGGATGTGCCGTACCATCATCGGAAAGAGGAAAATAATGGATCATCTGCCGAACAATGCTCTTGCCAAAATATGCCGCACAATTTATCGGGACTATCCAGAATATCAGGACTCTTCGCCGAAGGTGACAAAACAAGGCGATGAGAATTTTTTATTGATTTTTGAAAAAAAAATGAAAACCGAAGACGGGAATACCCTGAAACTCACTTTACGTGTACTTACGGATTCGAGCGGAAAGATCCTGAAAATCTCCGGCTCAAAATAAAGCGGGAAATCATATAAAAAAGTTCCGAATAATTCATGATCCGGAACTTTTTTTATCATTACCTCATTCGTCTGATTTTGCGCTTATTTCATTTTGCCCCATCACATGAATAAATTCTTCAACGCGATGTTTTATCTCATCGCGCAGCCAACGGACCTGTTCCGTCTTTTCTTCTTCGGATCCCTGAAATGCAGTCGGATCCGGAAAACTCCAATGAAGATTTAAGCCGGACGATGGGAATACCGGACACTTTTCACTGTTTGCTTGATCACAAACCGTGACCACTACGTCATACTGACGTCCTTCCTGAAAATATTTAAAAACCGAAGCGGTCTTTTTTCCGGAAATATCAATTCCGTCTTCTTTCAATACTTTTATAACAAGAGGATAAATCGATGTCGGCTCCAAGCCGGCACTTTCTGCTAAAAAATTCCCCTGCCCCAGTTGATTGAGGTATGCCTCAGCGATTTGACTTCTTGCGCTGTTATGAACACAAACAAATAAAACCCGCATCATAATTTCAATTCCTTTGTTGTAACGACATCACAGTGAATTATAGAATCAATCCCCGACCGCTCCGTAAATTAATTGCAAGATTACAGTAAAACTTCCGTAAAAAAGCATTCCTCCAAAGCGGAAAAAAGGATAGAAAACATAGATTGCTACAAGTACGAATCATGATTATAATAATTGTGATTCGTATTTATTTGGCTGTTTTCTCACGGAGGGAACCTTGTCTATTGACCGCAAGACCGAACTTGAATTATTGGAACAATGTTATCGATCCGATCAGGCAGAGCTTTTCGTTTTGTACGGTCGCCGCCGTGTCGGGAAAACGGAATTGCTGCGTGCATTTTGCGTAGACAAACCGCACATCTTTTTTATCGCCACATTAAGCAGTGATTCAGAGCAATTAGCCACATTCTCTCAACAGGTATATGGTTTTACCCACTCGGATGTTCCCGCAGGATTCACATTCCCTTCCTGGGAAGCGGCATTGCATGCTTTGAACGAATTCCCCATGCAACCCAAGCCGATTATCGTTCTGGACGAATTCACTTATTTGATCAGCGGAAACAAAGCCATTCCATCCATTCTGCAAAAAGTATGGGACGAAACGCTTAAAAACACACCAATCATGATGGTATTATGTGGTTCATACATCGGCATGATGGAAAAAGAAGTACTCGGCTATCAGGCTCCTCTGTATGGACGGAGAACAGCAAGCTTCCTCCTCCAGCCTATGGACCTGCCTTCCTCTGCGCTGTTTTTTCCGGGCTATTCTGCCGAAGAAAAATTCATCACCTGGGCAGTCGTAGGCGGCATGCCGTTTTATCTGCGCACGTTCCGGGACAACCAGGATGTTTTTTCCAATATCCGGCAGCATATTTTAGATCCGCAAAGAGGCACGTTATTCAATGAACCGCGTTTACTTCTCATGGAAGAATTAAGAGAGCCGCGCAATTATTTTTCCATTTTGAGTGCGATCGCGCAAGGCCGAACACATTTGAACGAGATCGCACAAGGCGCAGGAATCGGGGATGTAACCACTGTTGCTCGCTATCTGGGTATTCTACAGCAAATGAGGTTAATTACCCGGCGTGTACCGGCAACCGAAACACAACCGCAAAAAAGCAAAAAGGGGATTTATCAAATTGACGACCATTTCCTGCGTTTCTGGTTTCGTTATGTTCATCCCAATCAAAGCAGTCTTGATCTGGGATTGGCAGATGCGATTCTCCGACAGCGGATCAAACCGGACTTAGATCATTTTGTTGCCAATGCTTTTGAGGAAGCGGCGATTACGTTCACGGGACATTTGGCACAAGCAGGCGAATTGGGCTTTATCCCTGAACGAATTGGGGGCTGGTGGAATCGAGATGCAGAG
>Ga0255347_1004524_pt1 | contig 16739 bp, 22 predicted proteins | sample wastewater_treat_2_FD_192479 | JGI IMG/M metagenome (GOLD analysis project Ga0255347, IMG submission 192479) | Wastewater microbial communities from Lulu Island WWTP, Vancouver, Canada - plant24 | ecosystem: Engineered > WWTP > Wastewater > Unclassified | place: Canada: Vancouver, British...
TCCACTCCCCACCCCGGTGAAGCCATCGGAAGGCCATACTTTTGAGTATAACCGCCGCTTGAAATGGAGTTTTGATCGACCCGCTGCCTGGTATAGCCTTTGGTATTGACGTTGGCGATATTGTTCCCCGTAACATCAATATTAGCCTGGCTTGCTGCCAGGGCTCTGCTTGCGGTATGAAAGGCCAGGAAAGTAGGGCTCATACTCATTGTGGAATCCCCCGTTGCTATATGGTGGTTTCAAAAGAATTAGGGATAGTGTTTTTTACTTCTGAGGCATCCCGTTCGTAGGTTTTGTTTTCCGTGACGCCTTTCAGCCGGGCGAGGGTTTTATCTATGCCGTAAAGCTTGGTTTGAAGCACTTCCTGGCATTTGTCCTTGTAAAAAGAGACTTCCTGTATGGTCGCGGCAAAATTGCCAAGAAGCTCATAAAACCGAAGCTGGTGTTCTTCAGGCATTTTAAGTATCATGGAGGACAGAGTGTCTGCTTTTATGTTGAGCTTTGAGGCATATCCCGCAACATCCCTGTCAAAGTTTTTTATCCTGTAAAGAAGAGCCTGCTGCGCTTTCAGGTTTTCATCAAGGGATGAGATATCATCCGGCCCAATCACATTCAATTCTTCTTTGATGACCGGCAGGAGATCCTCGTAAACCTTCAATATTCCGAAAAGATATTCATAAAAGTCGTCAAGTATTTTAATAAATCCCAAGTTATTTGTATCAGTCATAGCTCCTCCGCCCGGTATCTTATCCCAGTCTTTATTTGAGAATGGCATCTGCCAGCAAATTCGAGGGGACATCGTATTCGCCCTTTTCGATGGCAGCCTTAAGCTCCTGCACGCGGTTATCTGAGATGCTGACCGAGACTTCGTAAAGTATTGCGGACTTTGCTACGGATATCCGCTTGTCGTCGAAGGAGCCGGAATGGCTGCTTGAAATCTCGGCGCTGTCCACTTTGTTTTTCAAAACATACTTGCTGTTTTCCTCGGTACTGACATTCCGCGCCGGATCCATTGCGGTGTCCCGCGTCTGCTGCGGCTGCACAGCTTTGCTTTTGTTTACAAATGAAATGTCCATTGATGAACCCCCCTAATAATTGGCTTATGTAAAAGTTCGAAATCTATTCGATATTTTCCCTACAAATCTTTTATCGTCACTTTCATTGAAAACTTTAGATAAAACTTAAAAAATAAATATAAAATCAAAAAATATTCAGCGACGCTTCCTCCTTCTTCCAAAACCGACTCTTTTTCCATAAATTTTTACCTGGTATAGTTATTGCAGTATAAATATAGTAAATAATTATAATTATTTGTATAAATATGTTGCATTATGTTTTAGATATGATACTATATGGTTACTAGACAAAATATAACATAGTTACTATTGAAAAGATAGTTACTGTATAAAAGGCAAACTTGTTTAAAGGCAAGGACGCAAAGCCAAGGGTCTAAGGTGTATGAGCCGCACTACGACAGCCTGGCTGCTGCATATACTATTTTGCTACAGCAGCTTTAGGAACAACAGCGGATTTCAAATCATCTTTAGCCCGTGGGCGAAGATGATTTTTTAGTGTTAGGAGGAATGGAAATGATCGGCGATTCATTAACATCCGCAATGATAAAAAAAGCGCTGGACGGGACCTGGCAGAGGCAAAAAGCTATCTCGGGAAACATTGCAAATCATGAGACCCCCGGCTATAAAGCGGTGAAAGTGAACTTTGAGCAGACACTGAAACAGGAGTTTAAACGCCTGCAGGCCGCTCCTTTGTCAAGGCAGGAGCTGTCACGCGGAATAACCTCCATACAGAATTCCGGAATAAGGCTCTCTCAAGACCATTCCGGCTCGGAGCGGGCAGACGGGAACAATGTCAATATAGAAGCCGAAAACATCGAAATGGCTAAAACTCAAATTCAATATCAATTCCTTACAAGAACCATGACAGATTTTTACTCCAGGCTGCGTTATGCGATAAGTGAAGGGAGGCGGTAGTTATGGATTTTTTAAGCGCTCTTAACATTTCCGGATCGGGGCTCACCGCACAGAAGATGCGGATGGATGTAATCTCACAAAATATTGCAAACGCGCAGGTCACCAGAACAGAAAAAGGCTCTCCCTACCGGAGGAAAATGGTGGTTCTGAACAGCATCGAAGGGGGCAGCTTCAGGGATAGCTTAGACAGGGTCATGGGGCGTAAAACCGCAGGAGTTCAGGTCAAGCGCATAGTTGAAGACCCGGCGCCATTCGTCCCGGTTTACGACCCGGCTCATCCGGATGCAAACGAAGAGGGGTATGTAATGCTGCCCAACGTAAATACGACTCAGGAAATGATAGACATGCTCAGCGCAAGCCGGGCTTACGAATCCAATGTGACGGCTTTCAATGCGACTAAGGCAATGGCGATTAAAGCACTGGAGATCGGCAGATAATCAAAGAGGCAGGAGGGGTGTGAAATGGCAGTTATCCCCATAGGATCAAATATAGGCATAAACAGCATCAGCCCGCTGAAAGACGGCATTTCAAAGATCTCACAGCTTTCTCCGGAAGGCGTGGAAGATGGATTTAAAGCCGTTTTCAGGGACCTGATCGATAATGTGGAAAAGACAGAAGAAATCACCAAAGAAGACGCATACAAACTATCCATAGGTGAAGCCGATGATCTGCACACCATGATGATAAACGCCGCAAGGGCCGATATCGCCCTGCAGACGATGGTGCAGCTCAGAAACAAAGTGCTTGAAGCCTATTCGGAAGTGATGCGGATCAACTTATAAAGTCAGCCTGCCGGTTATTGCTTTATGCATGTTCGGCTTCTGTTACTCTAAGAATCCCGGCGCTTTTAGAAGCGAATGGTAAAAAACTGATATGAACGAACAGCTTTCGAAAACATTGGGTCCGTTTAAGCAATTCTGGGCCAACACATCTAAAGGCGTCAAGAGCATGATCCTCATCGGAACGATTATTGCCGTGATCATCGCTCTGGCTTTCAGCATATTTTTAAATGTGAAGGATTATGTGGTTATTTTTGACCAGCTGACAGCTGCCGAAACCTCAGAAATACTGGCACAGCTTCAGCAGATGGGAGCGGATGTCAAAGTAGACGGCAAGGGGGCTGTCATGGTCCTCAAAAAGGAGGAATCCCGGATCAGGATGGCTCTGGCGACGGCAGGCTATCCGAAGAGCGGGCTGAGTTACTACATGATCGAACAAAACAGCGGCATGCTCACTACCGATTATGAAAGGCAGCAATATGTCAACATACAGCTCCAGGAAAGGATAGCTGCCAGCATCAAGACCTTGGACGGCGTCAAGGACGCCATAGTGACCATCACGGTGCCCGGGGAAAATGTATTCTATTTACAGGAAAAAGAGCCTCCTTCCGCATCCGTCATCATCCATATGCAAAGCGGGAACACATTGGGGGAAAGCCAGGTACTTGGCATCCAAAACCTGGTGGTAAAATCGGTTCTTGGACTCACCAGGGAGAATGTTGCCATATCTGACAGCAGCGGCAACGATTTGACGGGAAACAGCGGGGAGGACGGCACAGACTTTTCTAAAATCAGCATCACGAGGAAAATTGAAAGCGATATCAAAAAGAAAATACTTTCGGTGCTTGAAGGACCTTATGACAGGTCGATGCTGAGGATATCCGTATCAGCAGTGGTAGATACCGACGACCTGATCAAAGAAGAAACGGTCTATACGCCTTCCGTTGACGGCAACAACACAGGGGTGGTCAGCCAGGCTACCAGAAGTGAAGAAACATCATCCTCAACTCAGGCGGACGGCGGCATCGCCGGGACATCCAGCAATGCGGAAATCCCCACCTATCCCGTCGGGGGAGCTTCCGGAGAGAGCACATACAGCAGCACCAGCGAAAACACCAGCTATTTGGTGAATCAGGTCATTTCTCAGTTTCAGAAGGACGGAGCCAAAATCGAATCCGTCTCTATAGGCATCGCTATCGACAAGGCGATATTTGAACCCGAAGAAAAAGAAAGGATAACTCGTTTGGTTGCCTATGCCGTAGGGGTCAGCCCCGAGAGCATAATGGTTGAAAATTTTGAGTTTTATGACACGGATTCGGTATTGCAGAAACCGGCGGAAGAGCAAGACGGCGTTAATATGATGCTGATTTATGCCGGAGCCGGCGGCGGTATCCTTTTGATAGCTATAGCCGTCACCTTACTGCTCCTCCTGAAAAAGAAAAAGAAAAAGGGAGAGGCCGCACAAAAAGCAGAGCTAATATCAAGCGAACAGGCGATGAACGAGCTTTTCGGAGAAGAGCCCTTGCCGCAGATCACTCCCGTCAGAGACGCAAGGAAAGAGCAGATCAAGGACTTTGCGCTTTCGAATCCTGAGATCGCGGCACAGATGATACGTTCCTGGATAAAAGCCGAAGGCGACTAACAGCCGGATAAAAATCGGAAAAGCAATTATGCGGCAGAGGTACTCGGTAAATGGATAAAATGACCCCCAGACAAAAAGCGGCACAAATAATAATTTCTCTCGGTTCGGATGCGGCATCGGGCATCTATAAGCATTTGCAGGAGGATGAGATCGAAAAGCTGACCTATGAGGTCACAAGGCAGCACAGCGTACCTCCCGAAATGGCAGATGAAGTCATCGAAGAGTTTTACGGTCTTTGCGTGGCACAGAAGGTCTATCTTGAAGGAGGTGTAGCCTATGCCAGAAATGTGCTTGAAAAGGCTTTCGGAGTCCAACAGGGGACCGAGCTTCTGGAAAGAGTAACCAAAACATTAAGGACCAAAGCCTTTGAATTTATTCGTAAAACGGATTATAAAAATTTGATGAATATGATAGTCAACGAACACCCTCAGACTATTGCCCTGATTCTTTCTTACGCCAGAGCCGACCAGGCTTCATCGATCATTTCGGAGCTGCCGAAGGATATCCGGGTGGAGGTGGTCGAAAGGATAGCAAAGATGGACAGAACATCGCCGGAGGTGATCCGCCAGGTTGAAACCATACTTGAGAAAAAGTTCGAGTCCCTGCTTACCGTGGACCTTCTTGAGGTGGGAGGTATCAATTACATCGCCGAGATCATGAACAAAATCGACAGAAGCGCCGAGAAGTTCATCTTTGACGAGCTGGGCAGGAAAGATCCTAAGCTTACCGACGAGATCAGAAAGCGAATGTTCGTGTTTGAAGATATTATTACCCTCGATCCCATATCTATCCAGAAATTCCTGCGCGAAGTGGATACAAAGGATATGGCCATCGCCCTCAAGGGCGCAAATAAAGATGTGTCGGCTATCATATTCGAAAATATGTCTCAGCGTATGGGCGAAACTATCAGAAGCGAAATAGAATATCTGCACAATGTCAGAGTAAGGGATGTGGATGAAGCACAGCAAAAGATCGTAGCCATTATCAGAAGGCTGGAAGAAGAGGGAGAAATCATAATAACTAAAGGCGGAAAGGATGATATCATTGTCTAGTATAGTAAAAGCAAAGTCGTCTTATATTTACCCCGGCAATGAAGACATCGACATGAACAAGGCGCAAAGCGACGAAAAAGTCCCTGCAGGGATCGACGCAAGCAAAGAGATTATTTTGGAACAGGCCATAAGAAAGTCCCGACACATTTACGACGAAGCAATGAAAAGGGCTAACGCCATAGTCGAAAATGCAGAGGCGGAGAGTTTTTCCATCCAGGTCGAAGCTGAGCAGCGGGGATATCGGGATGGCTATACCAGAGGGCTTCAGGATGGGGCTAAGGAAGCGCGAAGGACATCGGAAGACGGCTTGATGGAGATCGAAAGCCTAATTATCGCTATAAAGAAAGAGCGAAAGGAAGCATTGGAAAGACAGAAAAAAGAGCTGTTGATGATCGCCTTTGAAATCGCAAAAAAAGTCATGAAACAGCATATAGAGGCAGACGAAAATGCCATCGCCAAAATGCTTGAGGATATTATTTTCGAGCATGAAACCGGGGTCAAGATTTTTCTGCCGGAATACAGCAAGACTCTGAATGTTGCGATAGATAAAGGCACTGCCAAAAAGATCCAGAGCGCAGCTAAAAATGTAAAGGTGGTTATGACGCAAAACGATGATTTTATCATGGTGGAAACAGAAAACGGTGTAGTGGATATGAGCATACCGGTTCAGCTGGATCAGCTTCAGGAAGCTATGGGCCTGGATTAACAGCATAGGGACGGGGGCGGATAAGCTTGCCCTTCGGGAAGAGCAAAAAACATGGATACAGAAAAACTGTGTAAATTAATACAGGAAACGGGCACATACCGATACTACGGGAAAATCGACAAAGTGATCGGAATGATGATCGAATCCATAGGCCCTGAGTGCAAGGTCGGCGACTTATGCAATATTTACAGTGAAGGCTTTGAAAGGCAGATCCATGCTGAAGTGGTGGGTTTTCGCGGCAACAAGGCTCTCCTGATGCCCTATGAGGAACCGGAAGGTATCGGTGTCGGCGCTCTGGTTGAAACAACGGGGACCTCCCTAAAGATAGGAGTGTCGGAAAATCTCATCGGAAGGGTCATCGGCTCCACGGGGGAACCGATGGACGGCAAGGGGCCCGTGGATGTCAGCGAGTGGTGCGAGGTGCAGAATATCTGTGCAAATCCTCTTGCAAGGCCAAGGATCAGCGAAGTGCTTGAATTTGGAGTGAAAGCCATCGACGGGCTCCTGACCATCGGCAAAGGTCAGAGGATGGGCATTTTTTCCGGCAGCGGAGTCGGCAAAAGCACACTGATGGGGATGATAGCCAGGAACGTAAAAGCCGACGTTAATATCATAGCATTGGTTGGAGAAAGGGGCCGTGAGGTCAGAGAGTTTCTGGAGAGGGATCTGGGAGAGGAAGGACTGGCAAAATCGGTGCTTGTGGTGGCAACTTCGGACCAGCCTCCGATGCAGCGAATGAAATGCGCACTGGTCGCAACCACTGTTGCGGAGTATTTCAAGGATAGAGGAAAGGATGTTCTGCTAATGATGGATTCCCTGACCAGGTTCGCAATGGCTCAGAGGGAGATCGGACTGGCAACGGGAGAGCCGCCGGTAGCAAGGGGATATACTCCGTCGATCTATTCAGCTCTGCCGAAACTGCTGGAAAGGACGGGAAATTTCGAGGGCGGCTCCATAACGGGGATATACACCGTGCTTGTGGAGGGAGACGATGTGAACGAACCGATATCGGATACGGTAAGAGGCATAATCGACGGTCACATCGTACTGTCGAGAAAGATAGCCATGCAGAACCACTATCCGGCAATCGACGTGCTTGGAAGCATCAGCAGGCTGATGAACGACATCGTCAGCGAAGAGCAGATAGATACCGCAGGTAAGATGAGAAATTTAATGTCCCTGTACGAAGCAAATTCGGACCTGATCAATATCGGAGCATATAAGAGCGGAAGCAACAAAGCCCTGGATGAGGCCATTTCTAAAATAGATGAGATCAACCGGTTCCTCAAGCAAAAAGTTGACGAGAAATTTATGTTTGATGAAAGCAACGAGTTGATGAAGGCGGCGGTATCATGAAAAAGTTTCAGTTTCCTATGGAAAAAATATTATCATACAAAGGTCAGATCCTTGACAGCGAAATGATGAACCTGGCTGTTCTGAGAGATCTTCTCGGCAATGTGCAAAAGAGGCTTGAGGGATTGGAACAGGAAAGGCTCAAAACTAAGCAAGAGTTCGAAACCAAAGTCAGTATTGAGGTAACTTCCGCCGACTGGCAAGCCTATGCTTCCTATGAGAAGCATATCAAGGAACAAAAGAAGATTTGTGCGAAAGAAATTGCTGAGTTGGAGGAACAGATATCTTTGCAGCTCGAACGAATTAAAAAGTTAAAAATCGAAACTAAATCTCTTGAAACTATAAAGGAGTCCAAATTTGAAGAGTATAAAAAAGAGGATCTCAAAAGGACGGAGCAATTCGTTGACGAATTCATATCCGGCAGCAGGGTTATGAGCAAGGTGTTCAGAGAGTCGATATAGATTATGGGCAAAGGAGGTGGTGTGACAGTCGTGTTCTCATTTCGATGAAAGGAGGTGAATGAATGGATACGATGTTAAATTTGTTCGAAATACCGGCAGCCGGTGAAACAGCCTTTATTATTCCCGGACAAAACAACTGCTGTACGGTTCTTCCCGGCGGTGAGTCATTGTTCAAGGCACTCCTGTTTCAAAAACTGACGGAGCAGTTTCCGAATGATACTGCGGAAAAGGGTCCGATGACTGATGAGGAAGGTATTAAAGAAGTCTTTTGGGATTTAGACGCGATGCAAATACACAGCAAAAAAGCTTTTTTGAAAGAGGTTTTAGTCGACCCGGAGGCAACAGTGCAGGAAATCGAAGAAGGCGCCGGTTTGCAAGAAAATGATTTCGGCGGAGTCTTAGCTGCTGCGGTGCCGGTGAATGCTGCGGCACCGGTGGATGAAGCGGCGCCGGCGATGGAACAGGATGCGATACCGGTCAAAGCCGCTCTTAGCGAATCGAGGCAAGGCCCGTTAAAAGTTGTAGCGCAGGAGCTGCCAGAGACAGGACCGGCTATTGCAGACGAAGGAAAGGCCGAGACGGTCAAAGCGGAAAAGCATCATGGAGAGCAGATCGAACAGGGCAGAGGCATTGACGGCGTGAAAGCCGCAACCGGGCCTGAAACCGGGGCAAAGCTCGATGCTGCAGTAAAAGCATGGACTGTCGAGAAATTTGAGGAGCCGGAAAAAACAGATAACAGACCAGCGATAAAGCCGGCGATAAAGGCGGAGAACAACAAAACGAAGCCTGAAGAACTGCCCGCTCAGCCGGCAATGACGGTCACGGATGCGAAAGCTCCCGGCGACTTTGCGAAGGCGGGGGAAAAGGTCGAGGCTTATGACCAGGTGGGACGCGAGATACTGCACACGCTCCGGCAGAAAGGGCCCATGCAGTTTGCGATGCAGCTGGAACCGAAGCATTTGGGGAAGATCGATATCAAGCTGAAACTAAACGAAGGAAAGCTGACCATCGACATCATGGCTTTCAACTCAAAAACTCAGGCTATTTTAGCCGGTCAGGTGGACAAGCTTGTGATGAGCATGGGACTAAGGAACGTCGTGGTAGAAAACGTGCATGTGACTGAGCAGACGGATTTTCAAAATGAAGTAAAGCAGGGACAAGCCTTTTCGCAAAGGGGAGAAATGGATTTTTCCCGGGGCAGACAGCAGGAGCATCTCTCGCAGCAGTGGAGCAGCCGAAACGGCTCGCTCGGCAGCAAGGTTACGGCTTATCAAAGCATTGAAACAAGCCTTGAAGGAAGCATAGTGCAAAACGCGATGCCAAAGAACGGTTTTTCAAGGATGGACTACATTATTTAGAAGGGAGTGAAACAAATATGGCAATAGACGGGATCTCATCATATCAGCAGACAACCGGTATAACGGAAGCAAAGAGCAAGGCCGGCAACGGGCTTTCTATGGACGATTTTTTCAAGCTCCTGGTGGCTCAAATCTCTAACCAGGACATGTTCAACACTGTGGATGACACCCAGTTCATTGCACAGATGGCGCAGTTCTCCATGGTCCAGGCCCTGAGCGAGTTAAGTCAGGCATCGGCAACGGCTTACAGCGTGAGCCTTATCGGCAAGGAAGCCACAGTGGCTTCGATAGGTGCAGACGGGAATATGCAGACCTGCACAGGCATCGTCGACAGTGTCACCCTGTACAACGGCAGCCCGAAGATAACAATCGACGGACAGCAGTATGAGCTGAACAGTGTAATGGAAGTAAAAGAACCCAATATCATCGTTCCGCAGAACAATTTGGGTCAGGACGAAAAAAACGGTAATGAAGCAGTACTGCCGGATGGGGGAGAGGTAGATAGCGATGGTTGATAAAATTTACGGCGGAAGCTACAATCTTACGGATGCGATAATCAAACAATCCGAGAATATCAAATCCGCAGAAAGCACAGCCGTCGGAAATAAAAAACAGAATCAGGGGCCGACATTCCGGGAGATTTTCAATCAGCAGGTATCCTTTTCAAAACATGCCAACCGAAGGACCGAAGAACGGAGCATAGAAATCAGCCCAACAGATCTTACAAGGCTCGGGGCCGCTTGCAGCAAGGCAGAAGAGAAAGGGATAAAAGATGCCCTAATCGTGATGAACGACTCCGCTTTTATTGTCAATGCCAGGAATAAAGTGGTCATAACGGTGATCGATAAAAGCGAAATGAAAGACAACGTATTCTCTAATATTGACGGTGCCATATTTATTTAGCCGGACCTTGACAGGAGGCTAAGGGTCCTGAACGACAGAAGGACCTGCGAGGGGCACAGAAAGGATTGTGAAATGTTAGGATCAATGTATTCTGCAGTTTCTGGACTGGCAGCGCACCAGACCAAGATGAATGTCATAGGCAACAACATTGCCAACGTCAACACATACGGATTTAAATCCAGCCGGGTGACTTTTTCCGATGTATTTTACCAGACGATGAACGGAGCCTCCGGACCCACCACAAATTCCGGCGGCACGAATCCCACTCAGCTGGGCTACGGAGCTAAGGTGAAATCCATCGATGTCATCAATACGAGAGCCGGCAGCGCAACCACAGACCGGCCTTTGGATGTCTACATAAACGGCGAGGGTTATCTTCCCGTAAAGGACAGCAACGGCATCATCAAATATACCAGGGTCGGCGTCCTGGGATTTGATGTGGCAGGCAATTTAGTGGACAGCTCGGGGAATATGGTGCTGGGTATTCCGCTTGACCCGAACACAAAGATGGCAAGGCTTGGCTCAAACGGTACGGTGTCCGCACGTGACCTGGCTCCCATAAAGGTCACACCGGAGGATTTGGACAAGTTCACGGGGATCACCATCGGCAATAACGGTGAGCTTACTGCTATCAAGGAGGGGGATCCCATTGTGGTGCCGGCAGCCAATACAGGCTGGCTGGAAAATACCGGCATATCAACATCGTCCGTTTACCGCGGGGATGTCACCATGACGGTCACAAGGAGCAATGATGTGAGCTTTTTGCCGACAGTGTATCCGGGGGCTGCCGATCCCGCAATACCTATAGCAGCGGGAGCCAATCCGGTAAGCGCCAATGCCAATGTAAACGGCTCGTTGAGAGTCAGCTTTGACGGAACAGACTATACTTTAAGTTTTACACGAAAGAACGAAACAAACGTCAATACCGTAACGGGTGTCTTTGATGCTCTTACTGACACAGTGACTTTTACTGTTGATTCGACTGATGTGAATCCCGCAGCCGTGACGATCCCGGTAGGAGCCGATAATACCACGCAGGTGGTAGTACCGGCAGACGGGACTCCGCTGACCATCGGAAATGCCGTGGCATCAAGCATGACCATCGTTGCAAAGACATTCGACAAATCGGGGGCAGAAGTCAACTTGGCAGCTGCTTGGACCCCGGGAGCTGCCGATAATACGAGTATCAAGTTGGGCGATATGGACCTTAAAATCGATCCCGCCAGATTCGGTTCTCTTTCATCGGGGGCGCTCGATAATACTATCATAGGTACTGTAGGTCCCGGAGCGGGGGTGCCGACCAAAATCGCCAATATCGCTGTGGTGAAGTTTACAAATAACGACGGTCTCTCTCAAAGCGGCGAAGGCTATTTTGTGGAAACCGGAAACTCGGGGCTGCCGGTGGGCACCATCCCCGGCAGCGGAGGAACGGGAACATTAAGGGCCGGTGCTTTGGAAATGTCCAACGTAGACCTGGCGAGAGAGTTTACTGAAATGATCATCGCACAGAGGGGATTCCAGGCAAACACCAGAATGATCACCGTATCCGATGAAATGCTCACTGAACTGGTCAACATGAAGAGGTAACAGCATAAGGCTGCCGCGTTCGGATCGGGAAGCATCTCCGGTCTGAATGCGGCAGACAGGTCTGAAGCAAGGAGGTTCGTTTACTGTGATTACGCTGACAAAACTAAATAAGGCAAGCGATGAAACATATATACTCAACAGCGATTTGATCGAAACCATCGAAGAAAGACCTGATACCATCATAAGACTGGTAAACGGGAAGCACTTCGTAGTGGCGGAGAGCGCCGAGGAGGTCGTTGCAAGGATAACAGCTTATAAAAGAAGTATTTACAACATAGGTAAACCAAAAAAATAGGGAGCTTAGAGCTACAGGGAGTATCATATGGTTGAGTTTAGCACGATATTAGGTTACATAGCGGTGGTTGGAGCCATAGTATTCGGGATATCCTACGGCGACAACGGATTTGATTTTACTATGCTGCAGAATTTTTTCAGCATGTCCAGCATTTTCATCACCGTAGGGGGCACAATATTCGCTTTGCTGGCATCCTTCCCCTTTGAATCCTTTAAACGCATTCCTTCACATTTAAAAACTGTGCTGAAAAAGGACGGTAAAGACCCCTACGAATACATAGAAATCATTACGGATCTGTCAAAAGAAGCGAGAAAACGAGGTCTTCTGGCACTGGAGGACAGGGCCTTATCCTTTAAAGACGAATTTCTTAAAGAAAGCGTATTGCTCATCGTAGATGCCATCGAACCGGACAAGCTCAAGATCTGGTTCGGACAGAAGCTGGACAACATCAGACGGCGAAACGATGCGGAACGCAGCCTCTACGACAGGGGAGCAACCTTTGGCCCCGCCTTCGGGATGATCGGTACTCTTATTGGCCTTGTCAACATGTTAAAGTCGTTGAATCTGGAAGACGGGCCGGAACTTCTGGGTCTGAATATGTCTGTTGCACTCATAACAACTTTTTACGGATCTTTATTGGCTAACTGCTTTTTTATACCAATGTCAAACAAGCTGGAAATAGCTCAGGAAAAGGAGATGCTTTTCAAAGAGATGATAGTGGAAGGCGTCATTTCTATCAAGGAAGGGGAGAACCCGAAATACATCCAAGAAAAACTGTTAAACTTTTTAGAGGAGCGGGAGCTCAAGAATAGAAAGGAAAGGCCAGAGCGCAGGAGCAGAAGATTCAGGATAGGCTTTAGAAACAAAGCCGACGAAACCGACGAAATACTATGATATTGCCTCGAGGACTGACATGGAAAGAAGAGCGGAAAGAAAAAAAGTAAATATAGAAAACTGGCTCAATACATATGCGGACATGATCACTCTGATCCTGGTGTTTTTTATATTGCTTTTTTCCATTTCCTCAGTCGATAAAGAAAAATACAAGCTGCTCGTCAAAGCGTTTACGGCGGATCCCAATACACTTGAACAGCTCATGCAGGACGAAGCTATGATGTCAGACGGAGATCTTTCCTCGGATTTCAATGAAGGCGAGGACGTCGGTCTTGATGATATCGACGATTTGGATGCTCTTTATTGGTATTTGCGCAATTATGTAAAAGAGAATAATCTTGGGGCATCGGTACAGGTGGAAAGAAGCGAAAATATTGTTTTTGTAAAATTCATGTCCACCCTGTTCTTTGAACCAAACAAATCAGTTTTGAAACCCGGCGGCAAGAGCATCCTCGACTGGGTGGGTGAGGCGCTGGCAAGGGTCGAGCCGATGGTTAAGTTTATACGCATCGACGGGCATACGGCAGAGGCAAGCCCTGGCAACGATACGGTAAACAACAGAGATCTTTCAACGGAAAGAGCTAATGAAGTGTTGAAATATCTGGAATCGAACTATGTCAAAGACCCTTATAAGCTATATGCAGCCGGATTCGGCTTACACAGGCCTGTAGCGCCAAACGATTCGGAAGAAAATCGTGCAAAGAACAGGCGGGTGGAGATCCTGGTCGGCAAGAACGATCCCCTGCAGGAAGAATTGGACAAGATCTATAAAGAGAGCGATTAGGAGAAGAAGTAATGGCGGAGATCCTATCACAGAGCCAGATCGACATGCTCCTAAGCAGTCTGGTCGGCGAGAAGGCAGAGGAAAAAATACCCGAGGCTGAGGCAGCAACAAAGAAAATTAAAGAATACGATTTCAGGAGTCCCAAGCATTTTACAAGGGAGCAGCTGAAGATCTTATTCAGCATCTATGAGAACTATGCAAGGATACTCTCCTCCTATGCTACCGGAGTATTGCAGACCTATTGCCTTGTGGAAATAGTTGAAGTAGAGGAACAGCAATATCACGAGTTCAATAATGCTCTACCCGATTCTGTGTTTATGGGTATAATCGACCTTGCGGTCAAAGACACAGAAAGGGATGATGATACGGTTATTATGGACCTTTCAAAAGATATAGGATTCTGTGTCATAGACAGGCTTTTGGGAGGCGCCGGTGTTCCTCTGGCCATGGACAGAGAGTATTCTGAAATAGAGCACGGCCTTCTTGAGCACTTTATGAAAGGCATGGTGAACCTGATGAAAAATGTCTGGTTCGATATGGTGGAAATGGCGCCTGTCCTCATAAAAACCGAGACTAACGCAAGGATACTTCAAGGGATAAATCCGGATGAAAATGTCGTAATAATAGTGATGAACTTCCTGATCAACGAGACTCAAAGTAAATTGAGTATATGCATTCCTGCTGTTACCATGGAGCTGCTTTTTAAGAAAAAAGCATCTCAGAATAAAAAAAGCAGGAGAAGCGATCAATCTTCCGAAGCTCAAAGAAAAACCGATATCATGCAGGAAATCAACAAATCAGAGCTGGAAATAACAGGAGTCTTAGGCACGGTGGATGTGCAGCTGAAGGAGCTGCTGGATCTGGAAGTGGGAGATATCATCAAACTGAATAAACCGGCGGGATCGCTGATAGATCTGGTTGTTGAAGATACATCCTGGTTTAAAGGCTACTTGGGGGTCCACAACAAAAAAAGAGCCAGTATTATTGAGGAGCCGTTGCAAAGAAGGAGTGACGCCATATGATGGAGAATACGAGCGATCAAATCAACCTAACGGAAATGGAAGCCGATATCATAGGTGAAGTGATGAATATCAGCATGGGGGCGGCAGCTACCGCAATGTCCGACATATTGGACAGGAAGGTCAACATAACGACTCCGAGGCTTAGAATCGTCAAATTAGGGGAATTCTCGTACACCCACCTTGAACCGGTATTAGGGGTGCTGATCAAATACGTAGAAGGTATAGGCGGCATAAACATGCTGCTCCTGAAGGTGGAGGATTTCAAAAAAATCCTTTCTCACCTGCTTTCAATCGATGTGAATGAGATAACCGAATTCGATGAAATCAGTACCAGCGCTATAGGTGAGATCATGAATCAGATGATGGGGTCAGCCTCCAGCGCGCTTGCTTCGTTTTTAGGAATCAAAATAAGCATCTCCCCGCCGGAAATACTGGATACGACCGACAGTACAGAAATACAGGAAAAGCTTTCTGCCCTCGGTGAAGACATTATACTCATCGGCTTTGACATTAACATAGAGGGTTTGGTGAAAAGTGAGTTCGTCAGTATAATGGATCCTCTGCTGGCACGAGAAATTATCAGAATGTCACTGGGGGAAGAACAGGTTACTCAGAGAACTGCACAGATACTGAAAACAGAGGAAAGTATGACGGTACCGGAGCCTTTTTCGCCGCAGGAAATCGAAACAGCAATATCTGCGGCTCCGCCTGCCCAGCCTGTTTTTCAGACTCCGCCCGTTCCTCCGATCCCGCCTGCTCCTGCTGTTGAGTCTATGCCAAGAGTTCCAAAACCGCAGGTCCAGGCAACACCTTATACCTATCCGCAGCTTGCACCCGATGATGCCGCAGACTCCGGACCCGGCGACAGAAATCTGGAGCTGATATTGTCGGTGCCGGTCCAGATTACCGTTGAATTGGGTAAGACAAAGAGGAAGATCAAGGAAATAGCCGAATTTGCACCGGGGAACATAATTGAGCTGGACAGACAGGCAGGAGACCAGGTGGATATAATGGCAAACGGAAGGCTGATTGCAAGAGGGGATGTAGTGGTTGTTGATGATAATTACAGCGTCAGGATTACAGAGATCATGAGAGCAAGAGACAACATTGCCGATTCAAAATAATAGTTGGTTTTCAAGGGAGGAGCAGATGATGACAAAAATACTGATAGTGGACGATGCCGCATTTATGAGAATGATGATAAAAGAGAATCTTAAAAAGGCCGGATTTACCGATTTTCTTGAGGCCGCCGACGGAGAACAGGCCATTATGAAATACGAAGAGGAAAAGCCTGCTATCGTACTCCTTGATATCACCATGCCGCTGATGGACGGGATCCAGGCACTGCGTGTAATTAAGCAAAAGGATCCGGGAGCTAAAGTGGTAATGTGTTCAGCCATGGGGCAGGAGGGAATGGTTGTAGAGGCCATAAAGCTCGGAGCATTGGATTTTATCGTCAAACCCTTTAAACCGGAAAGACTGATCCAGACGATAAAAAACGTTATGGGATAATAGGAGGACCTAAGAAGTGGCCGAATACCTTTTATCCATGTCCCTTGCCATGGCGGGGATCGCCTGCGTCATTATACTGACCTATTACGCCAGCAAATGGTATGCTAGAAAAATGGGGACAGCTGCAGGAGGAAAACATATACGTGTCATTGACCGCCTGATTATCGGTAAAAACGGTGCCATAATGATAATTGATGTCGATGGTACCCAATACCTGATCGGGGCAAACGAACACAGCATCAGCATCCTGAAAGAACTGGATGAACCTATTGCGTTGCAGAGTGCGGATCTTTCCGCCGGTGAAAGGGTACTGGGAAGCTTCAAATCTTATTTGAACAAGGGAAAATAAAATGGTCGATATAGTGATCAACGGGGAAGGCTCCGACATAGTAAAAATAAT
>Ga0255347_1004534_pt1 | contig 16711 bp, 17 predicted proteins | sample wastewater_treat_2_FD_192479 | JGI IMG/M metagenome (GOLD analysis project Ga0255347, IMG submission 192479) | Wastewater microbial communities from Lulu Island WWTP, Vancouver, Canada - plant24 | ecosystem: Engineered > WWTP > Wastewater > Unclassified | place: Canada: Vancouver, British...
AAACTTGCCTGCTGCACCTAAGCTACGTCACAATGCCTCAGGCAAGTTTGAGAGCGGATTCATAGGAGTTACTATCCCCGAGTCACCTGCAATTATGCTAAAGTCCCTTCAGGGTTGTAAACTGGGAGTCTGGATAGCTCACGGTGAGGGTAAATTTGAGTTTCCTAAGCCTATATCTGAGTATAACATAGCTCTCAAGTATAGCTACGATGCATATCCGGGCAATCCTAACGGCTCACCTGAAGCTGTTGCAGGAGTCTGCAGCGAAGATGGACGTCACCTAGCCATGATGCCCCATCCGGAGCGCTGCGTTCGCCCCTGGAACTGGGCCTATTACCCGCACGGACATCGTAACGATGTGGTAACTCCATGGATGGAAATGTTTGTGAATGCAAGGAATTGGTGTTTGGCTGTTAGCCGTTAGCCGAATTTGGAGCGAAGCGACTGTCACAAAAGAGAGGAACGATAACCGTTCCTCTCTTTTGTGACCCCAACAGGATTCAAACCTGTAACCTTTTGATCCGTAGTCAAATACTCTATTCAGTTGAGCTATGGGGCCTTATGAAAAAACTGTTATTCAGCTTTGGGTGTCTGACGGGCAACTCTCTTCTCTTTGATGCGTGCCTTCTTGCCGGTGAGCTTTCTAAGGTAGAATATGCGTGCTCTACGTACTGCACCAACTTTGTTGACCTCGATATCCTCAATCAGAGGTGATGATAGAGGGAAAATCCTCTCTACTCCTACTCCATTGGAGATCTTGCGTACTGTAAAAGTCTTTGTAACGCCCTCTCCGCGTTTCTGGATTACAATACCACGAAACTTCTGGAAACGCTCTTTGTTTTCTTCCTTAATCTTATAAGTAACTGTAACTGTGTCTCCTGCCTTGAAATCAGGAAGCTGTTTTAATTCCTGTGCACAGGCTTCTTGTGCGATCTTAATTAAATCCATTTTAAATTAATGTTTAAGCGCAACATTGCTGCTTCGGAAGCCTCCGAGACTAATGTCAAGAGGTTGCTTTTCGTTTTGGGACTGCAAAAGTACATATTTTTTCACAACGTACAAATTTTTAGGTACTTTTTCCTCAATATTATTGTTTTGCAGATTTTAATCTTTTAGCGAGAAATTCTATTCCGAACAGTAGGAGCACTCCCACCGCAAACCATATCAGAGCCTGAATCAATTGGGGATCCCCACTATATTCTCCTGGGAGTACCGGACGATCCACTCCACTCTCGAGGAGCTTTTTCCAGGGCCAGACTTTAACAAGAGAACCTATCATCAGGCCTGAAAGGAAAAACAAGGTACCGTTGTATGCCTTCTTAAGCAACCATGAGAGGAAATTAGAGAAAAGGATTATACCGATAACTGCACCGGCTGCAAACACCAGAAGAACAGGAATATTCAGGTCGCTAACTGCACCAATTATAAATGCATACTTTCCAAGAAGGAGCAGAACAAAACTGCCGGAGATCCCAGGAAGAATCATGGCGCAAATGCCGATAGCCCCGCAAAGGAATACAAACCACAGTGCTTCTGTAGTCTCGGTGGGTGATATGAGGCAGATAAATACTCCTACTGCAATTCCGACAATGGTCGGAATCAGATGAATGAGTTTCTTTCTCTCAATCTCTTTGATTATATAGATAGGTGAAGCCAGGATAAGCCCGAAAAAGAAGGACCACAAAGGTATGGGATGGTATACCAGCAGATATTGCATCACCTTTGCTAAAGAAAAGATGCTTATCAGGATACCCAGTACAAGTGCAAGGAGAAAATTGCCGTTGATTTTGAGCCAAAATTCACGAAACTTCCCTGTAAAAAGGAGTTTGATTGCCTCGAGGTCAATAGATTTGATGGAATCTATCAGTTCGCCGTAGATGCCGGTGAGAAAGGCTATCGTGCCGCCTGAAACTCCTGGAATTACATCAGCGGCTCCCATTAAAAGGCCCTTGAGGGAGACAAGAAGATAGTGTCCTATTTTTGACATTGTTAGTCGTCAGATTTGTCCGATAATGTGATAAGATGTATGTTTGCCACATACTCCTTGGTAAGCTCCAGATTCCTTTCCGAATATGATGGTCTGTATGTGAGGTCATAGGGATTGTCCCTAGAGAAGTATTTGCCAACTTTGAAAGCTGCCTTCGAGAGAGTTGCCACCTTTTTCACCACCGGATGGAAATGGTTGGAAACTGCAAATAAAAAATCAAACTCGGTATTGATGAATTCATCGGCAGTATCGGACTTAAGTTTGCCCGTATGGGTAAAGTCACGTTTATAATTTATGACAGTCATCTTTGGATCAAGACACCATTGCGGTATAGGATGCTTATGGAGGTTTACCAAAAGATAATGGAGTTTGATGCCGTGTCGGGCAGCTTCCTGATCGAGAAAAGCGACTGTATCGGGACAATTGGAGTTTCTGAGATTTAGTATTACACCAATCGAACGGGCATCATTGAAGGGTTTCAGTACAGGTTGTCTCATATTTGCACCAATAAAACAAAAAAGACTCCCGAACACAACTATGGTGTTCGGGAGCTTTTAGAAACAAATTACTTCTTGTCAGCAATGGCTGCCTGAGCAGCTGCGAGCCTTGCAATGGGTAGACGGAAAGGTGAACATGATACATAGTCCATCCCTATCTGGTAGCAGAAACGCACCGAATCAGGGTCGCCACCATGCTCTCCGCAAATACCAACCTTAAGTTTCGGACTGGTGGAGCGTCCTCCATCAAGGCCTAACTTTACAAGTTTTCCGACAGAACTCAAATCAAGAGTCTGGAAGGGGTCAAAGGAGAGTATTCCATGCTCCATATAGTCGTTCATAAAGGCACCGATGTCATCCCTTGAGAAACCATAGGTCATCTGGGTAAGGTCATTTGTACCAAATGAGAAGAACTGAGCAGACTTGGCCATCTCAGGTGCAAGGATTACTGCGCGGGGGATTTCGATCATAGTACCATAGAGATATTTAATCTTAACACCCTCAGCTGCCTCGACCTCTGCCAAAGCTTTGTCGCAAATAGCCTTCTGGAAATCGAGCTCCTTGGGGGAGATGGTTACAGGAATCATAATTTCAGGTTGCGGGGCAAGACCCTCCTTCAAAAGCTGGGCTGTTGCAGTGAAAATAGCCTTAAACTGCATGTGGCTAACCTCGGGATAGGTAATACCAAGACGCACTCCGCGGTGACCCATCATAGGGTTGACCTCATGCAGGAGTTCTCCCCTCTCTTTAATCTCGTCAATGGTGATGCCAAGTTCATGCGCCAATTCTTTCTGTTTTTCAAGGGTTTGGGGAACAAACTCATGCAAGGGAGGATCGAGGAGGCGGAATGTCACGGGCCTGCCATTCATAACACGCATCGTCTCTCTTGTTGCATCAACAACAAAAGGCTCAAGCTCCTTCAGAGCATCAATTCTCTCTTCGAGGGAAGAGGCGTGAATCATCTTGCGGAGTTTTGAAAGCGGAGCCTCAGAGTCTTTACCATAAAACATATGTTCAATACGGAAGAGACCAATACCTTCGGCACCAAATTCAATTGCCTTGAGAGCATCTTCAGGGGTGTCGGCATTGGTACGAACTCCAAGCGTACGGAATTTATCCACCATAGTCATAAACTCTACGAATCGAGGATTCTCGGAAGCATCCACTGTGCTGACTGCTACATCGTATACGTGACCTTTTGTGCCGTTGAGAGAGAAAATATCACCCTCTTTATAAGTCTTGTTACCTATAGTCATAACCCTCTTATTACCGGAGGTTGTAAACTTGATGGCATCACAGCCTACAATACAGCACTTGCCCCACCCACGGGCTACCAAAGCAGCGTGAGAGGTCATACCGCCACGTGAAGTTAGCAATCCTACAGCTGCGCGCATACCTTCTACATCTTCAGGGTTGGTCTCCTCACGCACAAGGATTACCCTCTCCCCTTTTGTAGCTGCTTCAATTGCCGCTTCTGAAGTGAAGACAATCTTTCCCACAGCTCCTCCGGGACCGGCAGGAAGACCCTTTGCAATCACAGTAGCCTTCTTTTCTGCCTCAGGGTCAAGGATCGGGTGAAGTATCTCGTCAAGCTGCTTGGGGGCAACTCTCATAACTGCGGTCTTTTCATCTATCATTCCCTCTTCAATCATATCCATCGCCATATTTAGCGCTGCAAACCCGGTTCTCTTACCAACACGGCACTGAAGCATCCAGAGTTTTCCATCCTGGATGGTAAACTCGATATCCTGCATATCGGAGAAGTGATGCTCAAGGTGATCCTGGATATGGTCGAGCTCCTTGTACACTTCAGGCATAGCCTTCTCAAGAGAGGCCAAGTGCTTGTTATGCTCATTCTTAGTCGATTCATTGAGGGGATTGGGAGTGCGAATACCTGCCACTACGTCCTCTCCCTGTGCATCTACGAGCCACTCACCATAGAAAGTGTGCTCACCGGTAGCTGGGTTACGGGAGAATGCTACGCCGGTGGCGGAATTGGATCCCATATTACCGAACACCATTGACTGTACGTTGACGGCAGTACCATATTCATCGGGAATACCCTCGATACGGCGATAAGCTATTGCTCTCTTTCCATTCCATGATTTGAAAACCGCACCGATACTGCCCCAGAGTTGTGCTTGTACATCATCCGGAAATTCTTTTCCAAGAACCTCTTTTACACGCACCTTGAAGCGGTCGCAGAGGTCTTTGAGATCCTCTTCGGTCAGGTCGGTATCGCTCTTATAGCCCTTTTTCTCCTTGAGGTCGTGCATCATATTGTCGAGCTGTACGCGGATACCTTTACCATCCTCAGGCTCAATGCCTTCAGACTTCTCCATCACCACGTCTGAATACATCATAATCAGACGGCGGTATGCGTCATATACGAAGCGGGGATTTTTTGTCTTTTCGATAAGTCCCGGAATTGTGGCAGAGCAAAGACCGATATTGAGGACTGTCTCCATCATACCGGGCATTGACATCCTTGCACCCGAGCGACAGGATAACAGGAGGGGGTTCTTGCTATCACCGAACTTCATTCCCATTATCTCTTCAGTAGCTTTTAATGCCGCTGCAACTTCTTCCTTAAGTCCTTCAGGATACTTGCCACCAAGTGCAAAATACTCGGTACAGGTATCAGTGGTGATTGTAAAACCTGCGGGAACCGGAATCCCGAGAGTACACATCTCTGCAAGATTAGCTCCTTTACCTCCTAGGAGGTTTTTCATAGTGCCATTACCTTCAGCACTCTTGCCGCCAAAGCGGTAAACTCTTTTTGTCATAGATAATTAAATATTTTATTTTTTGTTGTTTGACAAATCGTTATTTTCCATTCATAAACTGCAAAAATAGTAAAAATATAGGACAATAGCAATGCAATCACTACTTTTTTTATACCTTTGAAACCATGAGGAAAATTGTCCATTTAGCCATTGTTCTATTGAGCCTAACATTGCTCACCGGATGTAACTCAAATAGAGGTGGCAAAGAAAGTTCAAATAGTATGCCTGTATTGAGAGTTAAAAAAGTGGTTTTCGACTCTGCAAAACCCTCGGTGGCTGAAGTTGCCGCTATGTTTGAGAGAGAAAAAATTGAATTTAACCCCATAGCCGTGGTCAACTGGAAGGAATATGGCTACAAACCGGATGTGAAATTCCGCATAGCACATTCATCGGAAGAGATCTATCTACAGTATGTTGTGAAGGAGGAGGGTGTCAGAGCTACTTTCGGATACGATGCCGGATCGAAACCTTACACCGACTCCTGTGTAGAATTTTTCATGATCCCATCCGACAAAGATTCAATCTATTACAACCTTGAGATGAACTGTATAGGTCACGGCACATTTGCAGGAGGTCCTGACCGTAAACAGCGCACCCGTTTTGGTGATGAAGTAATAAGTCAGATAAGAAGAGTGTCAACTCTCGGCAGTGAACCCTTCGGTGACCGCTCCGGCGAACAGGAGTGGACCCTCACCATCGCTATTCCAAAGTCCGTTTATTCTCTTTCAGAGTTTTCCGACTTGTCAGGGCGCACAGTTATGGGGAATTTTTATAAATGCGGGGATGATATGCCGGTTCCACACTATCTGAGCTGGCATCCGATACCGATTTCCTCTCCCAATTTCCACAAACCCGAACACTTCGGACCCATTTTTTTTGAATAAAAGGATAAAAATTATTCTTTTTTTATTACCTTCGTGTGTTACTAAAATCCTAATTATGAAAAAATTGACTATATTTTCGCTTGTAGCAGCGGCTCTGATTTCCCTTTCCGGATGTCAGTTCATCAGGGATTTAATAAATGAGGAGTATCTTCTTTATGGCCAGTGGGATGTAACAAAAGTTTATGAAGGTGAGATTGAACTGAATTATGCAGAAACGCGTTATTCGTTTGTGTTTGAAAAAAATGGGACCTTCAAATTCCAGGTTTGGGAGAGCACGGCAAAAACCAATATGATCATTGCCAGCTACACCGGATCATTCTCTTACGACAAAGATAAATACGTTCTAAATATCAGTTTCCCTATCGATGGGCTTCTTCAAGGTAAAAAAGACTTCAATACAAACATTGTTTCACAGTTCCAGGTCAAGGAACTGACTCTTAAACGCCTGCTGCTTGATGTCATAGAGGAGGATGAGCTTGCAATATTCAATCTCAACTCTACATGGGAAATGAATAAAAAATTCTGACCATGAAAAAACTATACACTTTTCTGCTACTTTCACTCGTTATGTTGACAAGCTGTAACCCTGAGAAAGAGCTAAAATTCCTCATATCCGATCTTGAGGGAAGGCTTCTTCCTCTTTATGTTGAATCATCAAAAAGTTATTGGGCCGGTACTACGAGCGGCAATCCCGAAGATTTTCAAAGGTATGCGCAGGCTAGCATCAAAACGGCAGAAATCTATTCAGACAAAGTCATATTTGACAAGCTCAGCCGGATGCGTAAAAGCGGCAGGGTCAAGAATCCGATACTCAAAAGAGAGTTGGATATACTCTACCTCTCCTTTTTAAAGGGACAGGCTGACACAACTCTGCAAAATCTAATCATAGAGAAGGAGAGCCTGCTTGAACAAAAATATGCCGGTTTCCGTGCCGGGTTTCGTGGAGAAAAGGTCAACGACAATTTTGTAGAAGAGATACTACGAACATCCACCGACAACAAAGCTCTCGAAGAGGTTTGGAATGCTCACAAAGCGATAGGTAGATTCGTGGCAGAAGATGTACTGGAGATTGTGCGACTCCGTAATAAGTTGGCTCAGTCGCTGGGATTTGACAACTATCACACGATGTCCTTAACTCTTTCTGAACAGGATCCGGAGGAGATTTCAGCACTATTTGATGAGCTTGACGAGATGACAAATGAGGGATTTGCCGCCCTCAAGGCGGATATGGATAAAATGTTCTCCGCGAGATACAAAGTTCCTGTAGATAAACTGATGCCCTGGCACTATCAGGGAAGATTTTTCCAGGAGGCTCCCGATCTCTACCCCGTGGATTTTGACAAATATTACAAAGGGCGCAACCTCGAAACTCTGACTACCGATTTCTACAACAGCATAGGTCTTGATGTGACTACTGTAATGATGAATAGTGACCTCTATCCACGTGACGGTAAAAATCAGCATGCTTACTGTATTGATATAGATCGTAACGGAGATGTACGCGTCCTCTGCAACATTTCAGATACCGAGCAGTGGATGTCCACCATGCTACACGAATTCGGTCACGCTGTTTATGCTGTCGGACACGATGCTGCAGGCAACCCTCTCTTCCTACGGGAAGCGGCGCATAGTTTCACTACGGAGGCCGTGGCAATGATGTTTGACAGGTTGTCGCGAAATACGGAATGGATGAAGATCATGGTGGATCTTCCCGAAGAAGAAGCTGCTGCCATAAATGAAGATTGTATCCGTTCGCTCCGTCTCCAGCAACTTGTCTTCAGCCGCTGGACACAGGTTATGTACCGATTCGAGAAGGAGATGTATGCCAATCCCGAACAGGATTTAAATACTCTCTGGTGGGATCTTGTTGAGAAATATCAACTCCTCAAGCGCCCCGAAGGACGCAACCAACCTGACTGGGCCTCAAAAATCCATATCGCACTCTATCCTTGCTATTACCACAACTACCAGCTTGGAGCCCTGCTGGCTTCCCAATTGCACCATTATATTGTAACCAATGTTACTAATAGCGGGGATATGGCTAATGATTGCTATTTTGGAAATAAAGCGGTTGGCGAATGGCTTCAGGAATATGTATTCAATCCCGGAATGCGATATGAATGGAATGAAATGATAGAAAAAGCCACCGGAGAAAAACTCACGGCGGCCTATTATAAAATGCAGTTCGTGGACTAGTTTCGAATTCCAAATTCTGAATTCCGAGTAACTCAAAACTCAATACTCGGAACTACAAAAGCTATCGTTTTCGATAGCGTATCGTATATCCGTCATTATAGGAGATGGTCAGAACGTCTGACTTGACCTCTTCTATATATTCAATCACAGCCGGATATTCTATTGTTAATTTATTGCCATGCTCATCGGTGCCATCCAGAATTGCAAGAATTCCGGTAGTAGCATTATAGCCATAGGGGAGCTTAAACTGGAATACGCTTTTGTCATAAAAAGCCACATAACCATCCTCTGTAAAGAGGTACCTTTCAAGTGTATAAGAAAAAGGAGTCTCTCCTTGCTTAAAACACTCGTATGAAGACCATGCTCCTAACAAAAGATCTGAATCAGGGTATTCTCCAACGCATGAAGTGAATAGTGTTACGGCAGCAATGAGAGACAATGCCAGAATTATCTTTTTCATATTATTGTTGTTTTGTGGTTTCGAATTCTCTTTCAGTGCAAATATAACTAAAATTATGCCGATACGATAAATCTAAATGAGAAGTTATGAACATTCCATCATGTCAGATGAGTCGGTACGAGGTAAACAATTCAGGATCACATCCTCTCCTACCCTGACGCCTATCTCGCAAAGTGCTTCTTTGACTGTATGCAATGCCAGTTTTGGAGTGTTATTGTTCTGACTCAGATGCGCCAGATGTATACTTTTTAGTTCCGGGTGAAATGCTCTCCTGACCAGTGAGGCCGTCTGATCATTCGACAGATGACCGGTGTCCTCAAGAATGCGCATTTTTAAGCTTTTGGCATAGGGTCCGCGCAACAACATATCAATATCATAATTTGCCTCTACGATAAGATGATTAGCTTTAGAGGCATATTGTACCGCCTTATCCGTGGGATGTCCTATATCTGTGAGAAAAGTAAACTTTACGCCCTCAAAGTCTATGTGGTAACCCAAAGTCTGAGTGGCATCGTGGGGGACCGAAAAGGCTGTTATCCCGATATCGCCGGATCTGTAGCATACATCTTCCTCCAGGATATTGACGCATCCGAAAAGAGAGCCTCTGGTACAGAAGTGAGTGTGTAAGGCTTTATGAAGGGTTTCCGTAGCGAAAACAGGTTTTTTATATCGCTCCGTGAAAGAGCCCAAACTACGAATATGGTCGATATGGTCGTGAGTTATCAAGACCATATTGATATTGTCAAATGATATGTCATGTTCGGCAAGACGCTTTTTAAGAGTTCTCACGCCGACACCAAGATCAATCAGCAATCCCCCGTCGCCATTGCCAATATAATAACAGTTTGCATTACTTCCGCTGGAGAGACTTAAGAATCTCACCATAGCCTATTTCATATTGGTTATTTCCTCAGGCTTGAATATGCCTTTCTCTGTAACGATGCCGGTGATAAATTCTGCCGGTGTTATATCAAATGAAGGGTTGAAGACCTTCGTACCCTTGGGAGCAATAGGCTTGCTAAAATACATGTCTGTCATCTCGTATGAGGGACGCTCCTCAATAACGATATCCCTGCCTGAAGCACAATCCAAATCTATTGTACTGGAAGGGCCAAAGACATAAAATGGCACACCGTAATGTTTTGCCAGAATGGCAAGACCGCTGGTACCTACCTTATTTGCAACATCTCCATTGGCAGCTACGCGGTCGCAACCGACAAAAACGGAGTCCACCCTCTTTTGACTCATAACTATCGAGGACATGTTATCACAAATCAGAGTGACGTCTATCCCTGCTTTCATCAGTTCGTAGGCAGTCAGACGAGCTCCCTGCAATAATGGTCTAGTCTCATCTACGTAGACCATTGGAGAATAGCCCTTCTGGTGAGCGAGATAAATAGGACTCAAAGCCGTGCCATAGCGAGACGTAGCAAGGTGACCGGCATCACAGTGAGTTAGCACACCGCAGCCATGGGTAAGCAATGACACACCATGCTCTGCAATAGCTACCGACATTCTGGTCTCTTCAACCTTTATGGAGCGCGCTTCAGCAATAAGGGCGTTTTTTATGATGTCTATTACCGTTTGGTCAGTATCGTCTATACTATTTTTGACTTTGTAAAAACAATCCTCCATGCGGTCCAACGCCCACATAAGATTTACGGCCGTAGGGCGTGATATATAGAGGTAGCGCTTTGTACGTAGAAATTCCTTTTCGAAGATGACAAGTTCCCTACATTTTGATCTGTTGATTGACATTGCCAAACCAAAAGCCGCGGCGATACCTATGGCAGGCGCTCCGCGCACCTTCATAAGAGTGATGGCAAAAAAGACCTGCTCTGCCGTAGTCAAGTGAAGAAATTTCTCCTGATTGGGAAGCAAAGACTGGTCAAGTATTATCACTTCACGACCATTGGAACTCAACTCCACTGAATCGTATGGAAAAACTGTTGTCAACATTATAGTGATCCTATTAGTTTACTGAAAAGATATGTCATGGTACCCGCAGCTGCATCTGCCGCCTTTACCACATCATCACCATCATTTACAAAATCCTCGGCAAAATCGCCATGGGCCTCATTGGTGATTACAGAGATGCCGAATACGGAGATATCCGAGTGTCGGGCTACTATAACCTCCGGAATGGTGGACATCCCTATGGCATCCGCCCCAATCATACGGAAAAAACGGTACTCGGCAGGAGTCTCGTAAGATGGCCCGGTACCGGCCAAATAGACACCCTTGAAGAGTTTGATACCTTCCTTTTCGGCGATATTTTCCGCTTTGCGGATAAGATTGAGGTCGTAAGGACGCGTCATGTCAGGGAAACGTGGCCCGAATTGGTCGAGATTGGATCCCACGAGAGGATTAGGAAGACGATTGATATGATCGCTTATAATCATCAAGTCACCCACTTTATAATCCAAATTGACTCCTCCTGCTGCATTCGAGACAAAGAGATACTCGATCCCGAGTACTTTCATAACTCTGACGGGTAAGGTCACCTGATCCATCGGATAACCTTCATAATAGTGAAACCTTCCCTGCATGGCGCATACAGGCTTCCCGGCAATGGTGCCAAGAATCAGGTTGCCTTTGTGACCTATCGCCGTGGAGCGCGAAAAACGCGGTATTTCAGCGTAAGGGATAATTATCGGACTCTCTATTGAATCGGCAAGTTTGCCAAGGCCGCTGCCTAGAATGATGCCCACCTTGGGGACAAATCCACCTGTACGCTCACGAATATAGTCGGCAGCTTCGTAAATTGCTTTAATTCTTTGATCCATCATGTTGCGTTTATAAGTTTCCAAGCCATTTCATCAGCTTTTTCCAATAATTGCTCCTCTCCGGCTACTTTACCTCCTTCCATCAGGATATTGCCATCACAAATTACTGTGTCAATACAAGAGCTGTTGGCTGAGTAGATGAAATTGCTTTCAAAATTGATATTCGGGATAAATGCTTCTGAACGAGTCTCCACCAGGACCAGATCAGCGAGTGCTCCCTCCTCGATTCTGCCCGTATCTATATCCAAAGCACGGGCACCGTTGACAGTTGCCACATCCATAAGCTCATTAAGAGGCAGAATTGTGGTGTCTCCCGTCCAACCTTTTTGTAGAAGGGACATGGTCTTCATGCTTTCACGCATGTCGAGATTGTTTGAAGAAGCTGCTCCATCGGTACCAAGACAAACGTTGACTCCCGCAGACTTTAAGTCACCATATCTGAACCTACAGCCGGAACCGAGTTTCAAGTTGGAGTTGACGTTATGGACTACCGTAACGCCTCGTTTGGCAAAAATCTCTATGTCCTCATCCTCGAGCCATAGCGCATGAGCGGCAATTACATTGGAATCGAGGATGCCTAGAGAGTCGTAAAAAGCCACCGGAGTCTTACCATGTTTCTCCTTGTCGGCAAGCACCTCCTTCTCAGTCTCTGATATGTGTGTATTGATTAACAGGCCTTTTTCTTTAGCAAACCCTGAAGCCCATACCATCGTATGAGGAGAGACGGTGTAATCGGCGTGGATCGAGACTCCGAATTTGCATCGTTTGTGCCACTGTTTAGAATAGCCATGAATACGAATACATTCGGATTTCTGTTTCTCAGCCTTCTCCGTATCATAGTTGTCGAGGAAAACATATGTCAAAACTCCTCTTATACCCATCTCCTCTAATGCCTGAGCCACCTGAGGGGACATCCAATACATATCCAGAAAACAAGTGGTACCGGTTTTTATCATTTCGAGAATTGCAAGCTTTGCTCCCCAGTAGATATATTCTTTTTGAAGGTGTTTTTCTATAGACCAAATCTTATTGAGCCACTCAACTAGTGGAACATCTTCGGATACACCACGCAGCAGTGACATTGCCGAATGAGTATGCATATTGATTAAGCCGGGGATGACACTTTTCCCGGTACAGTCGATTTCTCTCGCCGCTCTAACAGGGATAGAGTCTGCTATGACCGCAATCCGGTTACCTTTTATAAGGATATCTTTTTGTTTCCCTTTCAAGGTAGCGTGTTTAAGCAAAATAGTACCCATGAGTTAGTATCTAAAATTTGACAAATGTAACAAAAAAGATCCATATTGTCACAATAATGATGCATTTGTTTAGCAAGTATCACCAAAATCGGGGCTATTGGTTACAATTTGTAATTAAAAGCATATTTATTTGATGTTTTTGAATTATTATTGATATTTTCGATAATAATTTATAACTTTGCATGGTAAAAATTGGAACCGATGATCACAAAACAGCTCATTTCACCTAAAAGCATTGTCGTTGTAGGGGGTAGTGATGACGTCCACAAGCCCGGGGGAGCCATTCTCGAAAACCTCCTTTCTACACGGTTTCAGGGGAATATTTACGTAGTTAATCCCAAAGCTTCCGGAGAAATCAGGGGCTGCAGAACATTCCTCAATATAGATGGGATCCCCGAAGTTGATCTTGCCATTCTTGCCATACCCGCACAATTTTGTGTGAGTGCGGTCGAAACGCTTTGCTACAAGAAAAACTGCGGAGCCATCATTATCGTTTCGGCAGGATTTGCCGAAGACAGTAAAGAGGGGGCGGAATACGAACGCAGGATAGTCGAGATGACAAACGACGTAGGATCTGCTCTGATAGGCCCCAATTGTGTCGGAGTAATCACGCCGGCCTATACAGGAGTCTTCACCAAACCCATTCCAAGCCTCTCCCCCATGGGTATTGATTTCGTATCGGGCTCCGGAGCCACCATCGTATTTATCCTGGAGCTCGCAATACAGCTCGGATTGAAGTTCGCATCTATTTTTTCCATCGGCAATTCGGCTCAGATCGGAGTTGAGGAGATGCTTGAGTATTACGACCAATCCTATGTGCATGGAAAAAGCGCACCGGTCAAGATGCTCTACATAGAAAGCATAAATGATCCTCAGAAGCTCCTTAAACATGCATATTCCCTCTACCGTAAGGGAGCAAGGGTAGTAGCTATCAAATCAGGGTATAGCGAAGCCGGATCTCGTGCCGCATCCTCACATACAGGTGCTATGGCCTCTCCCGATAAGGCTGTAAGTGCACTCTTCCGTAAGGCCGGTATTATCAGATGTTACAGTCGCATGGAACTTGTAACTACCGCCGCCATACTGATGTTCAACCAAGTCAAAGGTCGAAAGATGGCCATCATCACCCACGCCGGCGGTCCTGCCGTAATGCTTACCGATGTACTCTCTTCCAATGATATAGAAATTCCTAGTTTTGAGGGAGAAAAGGCTAAGGCACTACTCAAAGAACTCTACCCCGGTTCTTCAGTCTCAAACCCAATAGACTTTCTTGCCACCGGTACTGCTGCCCAACTGGGCAAGATTATTGATGCTTGTGAGCATGATTTCGATGTGGATAGTATGGCGGTAATATTCGGCAATCCCGGCCTGGTCTCCGGTAACGACGCATACGACACAATTCTTGAGAAGCAAAAAGTTTGTAAAAAGCCCATATTCCCCATCCTTACCTCCATTGTAAATGCCAAAGATGAGATAGAGCAATTTAGGAACAAAGGAGGAATAACATTCCCCGAAGAGGTGATGTTTGGCTCTTGCTTTGCAAGAATAGCCAACACTCTCGAACCCATTCTCAGCAATGAGAATCCCCCGGTGGACAAGGAAAAAATCCGTAGGATTATTGACAATAGCGACAATGGCTACCTCTCACCGGAGAAAACGCAAGAAATACTGGATGCAGCAGGCATCAACAGGGTGAAAGAATTGGTGGTCTCCACCTACCCGGAGGCCATTGAGGCTGCCAGAGAGATAGGCTGGCCGCTGGTTATGAAGGTGGTAGGCCCCGTGCATAAGAGCGATGTAGGTGGAGTCGTGCTAAACATCAGCGACGACCACACTCTCGAAATGGAGTACAAACGTATGATGCGTATAGATGGCTGCATCGGAGTCCTGCTCCAGCCTATGATCAGCGGCACTCAACTCTTTGTGGGAGCCAAGAGGGAAGATAAATTTGGTCATCTGGTGATGTGCGGTCTCGGAGGTATCTATATTGAGGTGCTTAAAGATATTTCTTATGGCATATCCCCCATATCTGCCATAGAGGCCAAGGAGATGATCCGCCACCTTAGGAGCTACAAACTGATTGAAGGCGTGCGCGGTCAGGAGGGGGTCAATGAAGCTATCTTCAACGAAACCATCCGCCGAGTCTCTGCTCTTTGCAGCTGTGCTCCGGAGATATTTGAAATGGATATAAATCCTCTAATGGGCAACCAGAAGAGCGTGACCGCTGTGGATGCCAGGATCAGGATTGAAAAATAAGTAATTATGTTTAAAAAAATTGGCGATTGGTACCGTGCCCAAAGCTACACAACAAAGGCACTGATATGGATAGGCATAATTTGCATTATCGGCATTGCTTTCAGGTGGCAAGCTATCATCGAGGGCGTGACCAAAGGGTTCAGTTTTTATTCGGGCAAATAATTTTTTAAACCAATAAAACTTAAAAGTATATGGCAATCAAAGGAGCTATCACGGTAGATACCGAGAAATGCAAAGGATGCGGAGTATGCGTCCCAAATTGTCCAACCGGCACTATAGCCCTGGCAAAAGAGGTGAATAGTAAAGGTTACAATTATTTATATATGGCCAATCCGGATAACTGCATCGGCTGCGCCAACTGCGCTACTGTATGTCCGGATGCAGTAATAACCGTTTATCGTGTCAAAATCTAAAATTACAGATATGGCAGAAAAGATCTTAATGAAAGGAAACGAAGCCATCGCATATGCTGCAATAAACTGTGGTTGCGACGGCTATTTCGGCTACCCCATTACCCCCCAGTCGGAGGTTATGGAGACGCTGATGCAAGAAAAACCCTGGGAGACTACAGGTATGGTAGTACTCCAGGCTGAGAGTGAAACATCATCGATCAATATGGTCTATGGCGGAGCCTCCTGCAGCAAAAAGGTTATGACCTCATCCAGCAGCCCCGGCATCAGCCTCATGTGTGAGGGCCTTAGCTATCTGGCAGGCTGCGAACTTCCCTGTCTGGTAGTCAACGTAATGCGTGGCGGTCCGGGCCTGGGAACAATCCAGCCCAGCCAAAGTGACTATTTCCAGGCGACCAAGGGTGGCGGTCACGGTGACTATAGGACGATTGTCCTTGCCCCGGCTTCCGTACAGGATATGTACGACTACGTGGATCTATCATTCGAACTCGCATTCAAATATCGCAATCCCGTGATGATTCTCGGAGACGGTATTGTCGGTCAGATGATGGAAAAGGTGGAACTCAGCCCTGCAAAGCCTCGCCGCACTGACGAAGAGGTAAGAGCACTCTGTGACTCCTGGGCTACGCTTGGCAAACCTGCATCAAGACCTGGAAACATAGTAACATCTCTTGCCCTTGATGCAGATATAATGGAACGCCACAACATCCATCTACAAAACAAATATGCTACTATTGAGGCAAAGGAGGTCAGGTATGAGACCTATAAGACTGAGGATGCAGAGTATCTTATCGTGGCATTCGGCTGTATGTCCCGTATATCTGAAAATGTAGTGGAACTTGCCCGTGAGAATGGCATTAAACTTGGCGTACTGCGCCCCATTACTCTCTATCCCTACCCTGAAAAAGAACTCGATGCACTTGTACCCCGGATGAAATCTATAATGTCCGTGGAGCTCAATTCCGGCCAAATGGTGGAAGATGTGCGTAGAATAGCTGCCGGCCGCGTACCCGTACACTTCTATGGCCGCCAGGGAGGTGTTATTCCCTCTCCTGAAGAGATTTATGAAGCATTTGTCAAAACAATCAAAAAATAGCGATTATGGAGATCAATGATATAATAAAACCTAAAAACAAGGTTTACGGTAAAACTCCCGTACTTAAGGATGCAGTAATGCACTATTGCCCGGG
>Ga0255347_1004541_pt1 | contig 16700 bp, 13 predicted proteins | sample wastewater_treat_2_FD_192479 | JGI IMG/M metagenome (GOLD analysis project Ga0255347, IMG submission 192479) | Wastewater microbial communities from Lulu Island WWTP, Vancouver, Canada - plant24 | ecosystem: Engineered > WWTP > Wastewater > Unclassified | place: Canada: Vancouver, British...
GTCCGGCTCGCGATTCCGGTTCAACGGCGTGGGCACGCAGATGATCACCGCGTCCACCTCGCGCACCCGGCTGAAATCCGCGGCCGCGGCAAAGCGCCCCGCCCGGAGTTGTTCCGCGATGTGTTCGGATTCAATGTGCTTGATGTAACTCCGCCCCGCATTGAGGGACTCCACTTTGGCGGGATCAACATCCAGCCCCAACACCGAGACACCCGAACGGGCGAACTGCAGCGACAACGGTAACCCAACGTAACCGAGACCAATAATGGCAATTTTCATATCAAAAAAATGAGAGGTAGAAAGTTAGACTCCGAAGACGGAGAGGCGCGCGCGGAACGCCGCACTCATTTTTCTCCCCGGATTAAACGCGGATAAATATGGATCAGAGGAAAACCGAAACCAGGCAGTGCGGACGAGCCGGACAGAAGCCAGCGATGATTTTCCGTTTTTAACCTTCGATATTGAATAGAGATTTGAAGGAGGGGGGGCGCCAACGCCCCATCTCATACGAGTAGGGATTGGCCTGATCCGTCAGGGCCGCAAACTCACGTTCGCGGCTACAAACCGGCCCGCCTCATATCTCCGTATTCCCTATCTAATCTTCCGGCCTTAAACTTGAGTTCTCGCCCCTCGACGGCTGGACGGCAATCTTTATTCTTCTTCAATCAAGCCCCGCACGGGCGGCGGCGGCGCACCAACCCCAAGCCGAGCAAGGGAAGCGCCAACAACCAAGCCGTTGACCCGGTATCCGGCACGGCACTGGAGGGGATGCGCGTCATTTCCACTTTGAAATTATCCACGCGGTCCGTGCCGGCCGGACCAACGGTTCCTCCATTCGCACTTACGGTGCTCATCATGATCAGCCGAAACGAAATCGTGGTCGCATCGTTGAGCGCTGTTAAGTAACCCAAGTCCAACGAGTAGGTGTAGAGCGGATTCGGTGTAGTTTTACTCCAAACCGGATTGGGCGACGCGTTTGCATAGACCTGATAGTTCCCGCCAAACTGGAGGTAATTCACTTCGTCGGTGCTCCAAAAGAACCCGAAATCCCGCGGGCCCGTGTTACTGCTCGCTTGATCCCATGAAACCCGGATGTCTTGATACCCGGCGGAACTCAAAGTGAATTGATAATAATCTCCGACAGACCAAGCAGTTGAACTGAACGAGGCCGCCGAACCGTTACCCGTCGGGTGACTATAAACAGCATTCCCAGCGTGATAGCCGCTCGCGTAACCGGCGCCAATTTCCGCCGCATGCGGCCCGGCCGACTCGGGAGCACTGGTTTCAAAAGTCCAAGTTGTGGGGACAGCCCGCGCCCCCAAGGTTATGACGGCGAAAATTAAGCAAATGACGAATTTGGTTTTCATGGTTTTAACTCGCTGGTTTAAGTTCTGTCCAAGGATCAGGTGTAGCAACGCAATTTAGATGCCATTCCTTGGGCCCGAGCCTTTTCTCACCCTTCTCTTCGCGTGTAACTCCATTGAAACCAACATACAAAAAAATCTCACTTTTTTAAGCCAACTTCGGCCAGAAAAACCGCAGATACGCCAAAGTGTAAACCTCGCCGACAGCAAAAAGCTGTTTTCGTAGTAATACCCTCAAAACAAACGAGTTATGCAGCACCCAAAAAGTGTAAGCCACACCGACGTTTTTTCTCATAAAAACAACTGGGCTTGCAAAGCTTCGCAAACCCTGGGCATCCCGTTAGGAAAAACGACCCGGCACCGCCAAGCTCGTTTATCCGGGGCTTAAAGCGCGAAAAAGCCAGCGGCCCAACGGACGGCAGCGACTACTCACATTCACCATCCCGCACAGGACCGTATTCATCTATGCGTATCTGCGGTTAAAATAACTCCCACGTTTTCGCATGGCCACGGAAACCTCGGCACAAGCGCGGGGCGCCGATCCCGCTTGTCCACCGGGAAAGAGGCGGCCCCTCAGGCCAAGAGCGGCGGCCCGCGTGATTGGGCGGGCAGAACCGGCAGCGGACGGAAAAGAACGGTTGCTCCAGGCGGCTATGTCCCGTCACTTGCGCGAAAGAAGAACCGGGCGTAGAGATAGGCAACAAACTCAAAGGGCACCTCGCGCACCCCGTCGCTGGTGCGCCACCAATGAGCGGGATCATAAGCGGGATCTTCGAGGGCAATGGACTCAATGCGCACCGCGCGGCCGAAGGCTTTCTGGTAGAGCAATCGCGAGCGGCGCGTATGCGCCGCCAAGGTCGCCAGATCCAGCCGGGTGATGACGAGTTGATTCTGTTCCAGCCACTCCCGGACAGCCACGGCGCAAGCGTAAGTCCGGTCCCGGCGGACAACGGGACAGAACAAGACTTCGATGGTCTCCGGGGGCACGCCCCGATCAACGAGGTCGGCGGCCACCCAGTCGGCTCTGTACCGGCCCGATGCCCATTTGTTCCCTTCCTGGGAAACATTCCGGACCACGACCACGCGTTGGTAATTCCCCTGGCGGTACGCCCGTGCCGCCGCCTCAATCCGGCGGGAGGAAATCCACCCTTCAACCACCAAAACATCTCCCGCTCCCCCACGGTTAACACAAAGAAATGGATACAGGCCGCGCAAGAAAGCCCCGGCGACCAATAGGAAGCAAACCAGGACCAAAAGTTTCCCGGTCCAACTCAGAAACCACCCCTCGCGCCGGACCAGCAAACCACCCAGTCGGCGGCCAGGGGAAGTCGGGCTGGAGGCCATGGATCAGCGGAGGGCCGTTGGGCAACATCGGCCGCCCGGCGCAAGAGCCAGGCCGCGCGGCATTGCGGCATTGGCTGAAAAGCCGTTTGGGCAGCGGGGTGCGCCCAACCCGGGCGCTAGCCGGACGCGACAGCGCCGGCTTCCAGATGCGTGGCGAGCGCGAGGAGCATCCAAGCCTGCGACCACCGCATGTAATTGATGCGATTTGTCCCCCAAGGCCATTTTTGGTAATAGAACCAGCCCTCCGGGGCGCGCATCTCGCGCAGCGCCCACGCGCTGACCTCCCGCGCCAGAGGCCGGCTGCGCGCATCGTAGGCCGCCAATTCATTGAGGGTGATCAGGGCCTGGGCAATGGAGTGGATATCCACCGGCCACGTGCGCTGGTGAAAGTAGCGGGCCACCCCGCCCGGGGCAAAAAAATGATCCAGGTAAAACTGATACCCGCGGCGGATGGCCGGGGCGCAGGGGGCAAAGTCAAGGCATTGATGGACGCGTTCCAGCGCCAGGAGATTGTAGCCGGTGTGAAAACTGTCAATCCATTGTTGTTTGGCCCCTTCACCATAGGGCCACGAGCCATCGGGCCGCTGGCGCGCCAGGGAATAGCAGCACGCCGCCCGCGCCATCGCCTCGAGATCCGGCCCTCCGCCGAGCGCGTGCAGCCGGGCGAGCAACGCGGCCCCCAGCAGGCTGGCATTATGAATGTACCCGCGGTCCAGGGGGGTGTAACTGAAACAAAGCGTATCGCCTTCCCGGGTCAGGTTTAATCCGTGGCGCAGGAAATCCCCGGCGCTGTGGGCGGCTTCGAGCCACGCCGATTCCCCCAGCAACGCCTGGGCATCCAGCAAGGCATTGGCGGCGAAGGTGGTGCAGATGATGTTGGGCGTGAACCGCGGCACCAGATAAGTGCGCGTCTGCCAGGCAAAATTATATCCCCAGCAGGTGTACGGTTGGTCGGGCGACCGGAGTGCCAGCAGCCGGGCGGCCAGGGTCCGCACCTCGGATTCAGACGTCAACCCTTGGCGGAGGAGCCGCACATGCGCGGCCAGAAAAACGGCGATCCCTTTCGGATTTTGTTCGCCGGGCACCCCCAGCAGCGGACGCAAATTGACCGGACACCGCTTGAGCAACTGGGTGAAACCCAGCCGGGGAATCCGGTGCCCCAACAGCCCCAGACGCCGCAGCCACCGGCTGTTAAGCGCATCGTAAGGATCGTGTCCCGCCCAATTCTGCCCGCGACAGTAACGGCGCAAGGTTTCCACCGCTTCCCCGATGGCTGAAGGAAAGTCAGCCGAGGCGGGGGCAGCAGAGTCCACCGGGGATGGAGGGTTGGCAGATGCCTTCATCAGTTCAAAATTTTGGCGGGGGCTTCCGAAAACAGCGGGAAAACCCAACCCCGCGTTTGGCGTATCGTTGGCGGGAAAGCCGGGCAGCCCCGGTCACGTCCGCGGGTTCACTTGGTTTTCCAAATAGGCAAACGCCGCGAGGATGCCGGCCGCCGCATTGTCGTAGTTAAACTCCCGGACCGTCTCACGGGCGCGGCGGGAGAAGGCTTCCCAGCGGGCCGGATCAGTCAGCAGATCCGCCGCCGCGGCCGCCCATGCATTGACGTCGAACGGCAGGACATACCCATTCTGTTCGTGCCGGACCAACTCGCCCGCCGCCGCTGTCCATTCGGTGGTGATGACCGGGGTGCCTGCGATCATGGCCTCGTTGATGACCACACCCCAACAATCGCCCGCCGTGGGGAGCAGCAGCAGCCGGGCCTGGGCATAATAATCGGGCAACTCTTCGTGGCGAATGAACCCGGCAAATTCGTAAGTGACCCCGCCCCGGTCAAAAACCTCACGCATTTCCGCTTTAAGCGATGCCTCGCCCTCGCCGATGATGAGCACCCGGCATTGCCCGAGGCGGGCCTTGAGGGCGGCGCACACTTCCGCAAAAAAACGGGGATTTTTTACCGCCACAATGCGACCGGAAAACAGGATGTCAAAGCGGCGCTCAATCGGTCTCCCGGCCAGGCGTTGTTCAAAAAAGTCGTTGTCCGCCACGAGATGACTGAGAAAGCACTGTTCTTCGCGTAAACGGGGGTTGTAATGCCGGTACAAAGCCAGCGTCTGCCGGCTGGCGCCCACAAAGGCGTCACCCAGATGCTTGTAAACCAAGTGCCGGGTCAGGCGCCGGAGCCGGCCAAAACCCTGTTCGCGCCCATGCCAACTATCACTCAACAAGGCGACTTTCGTGCCCAACAAGCGGCACAGCAGCATGGCCAGCCAACCGCTGGGATCTTTGATGGAAGCAAAGATGAGCGCAATACAGGGACGATAACGGAGAAGAAAAGGCAGCAGCCCGGGATTGAAAAAGCGCTCGGTCCCGCCCGTAGTCAGGGTGATGGCTTTAAGAATCGTCTTGGGATGGCGCCCCATCTGGAAGGTCCAGAGGCGGCGTTTTTCGTTGTGTTTGAAGTAAACGACCGGGAGGTCACCGCCAAGCCGCTGGTACACGCGCTCAAAGACTGGCTCGCGCCAAGGAGTGGGGATGTCACTGATGATCAGGCGACGCATGCACGATAACTACGGAGTGCGGAGGCACGATGGCGGTTCGCAAAACCACAACTAAAAAACCGGAATTAAGGTCCCGGAGGACGGCGGCGACGGACCAAAGCAGCGCCCCCGGTCATTCCGGCCAGGCCCAATAGCAATAAAGTGATACTGTTACTTTCGGGTATCGGCTGGCCGTTGCTAAAATAGAGTCCCCACGGCGCCACGCGTTCATCATCAAACAGCCACGCGTTCTTGGTCCAGATTTGCCACGTATAATCGTAGTAAGCCGAGGGGGGCTGGCCATATTCGAAAAGGGTGAAGGCCAAGCTTTCGGGAATGAATTGAGGAATGTCCTGATACGTCTCGAAGCTAAGACCGTCAACTTTGGAGACGTAAACCCACTCATAACCAGTAGTCAGCGCCTCCCATCGGAGGTGGCCGGAAATGCTCTTGTGGTGTTCGCCAAAGTAGAGATCCAACTGCATCGGGGTAATGGCAGTTTTCGGGGCCGTCGTGACATAGTCCCCGTATTCGGCGTAGGGATAATCAAACACCAGAAAATCGGGGCCGAAATCAATCCGGGCCGTCCCTGGAATGTTGACCCACTCGGAGACGGACCCCATTTCGTCATCGGTATCCAGGTAAACGCCCCACTCCCCCTGCAGCAGGACATCGTAGTGGTAGAAGGTGGCGCTGGCACGGCATGGCCGGTGAATTAAACCAAACACGCAGGCCGCCAGCCCGATCCGGAGCGCGGCCATCAGCAGGCGTTGACTTGGCGACGTTTTCATGCGCTTTTCACCGCTGACCTTCTCTCGCGCCACCGGTTTTGTCAAGCGCGCAAAGGGTCATCAGGCAACCGATTGGCGCGACGATTGGTCCGATTCGGTTTCCTCGCCGTCCTTGGCACGATTCACTGGCATCTGGGCAAAGATGGCCTCCATGATCCGGGACGTGCGGAGGATCTCTGCCATCGGAATGGGGTCAGGACCATTTGCGCGGATGGCTTGATAGAAAAGCTGCATCAACCGGCGCATGCCGTAATCCATGTGAAATTCGTGGCGGATAAACTGGCGCATATTCTGCAGGGAATTGCGGGCGTATTCCCGGGCGAACGCGCCGGGACCGAAGAAATACCGGAGATAACTCTTCAGCCCCGATGCGCGGATGGGCAAGACAGTGCGGTAGGTATTATCCAGGACCAGATTCCCGGTGCGCCCGAAGAGCCGCAATTCTTGTGAACCGGCGCCCAACTGGGTGGTGAACAGGAAAAAGGCGGTCGTGCCGGCCTCGTCTTGGATGGTGGCGCGCACCTCATCCACGATCTCGGTCTGACCGCAGCCCACGAGGAACGGGCTGCTGAAACAGAGCGCGCTCACCCGCGGCGCCTCCCCTACCAGAAACTCGGCGAGTTTGGCGACTCCGTGACTGATGAGATTTTGCAGGAGCGACCCCGGCAACCGCCGCACCCAGTGGTGGGGATCCCCAAGCACCGCTTTTCCGTAAGTGGGGTCGTCGTGGGCAAAACATTGAATGCTCTCCAAATGGACGGGCGGTCCGCCTAAAAAACCCGACCGCACCAACTGCCGCAGGCGCAGGGCCTCCGGACTGAATTGCAGGTTATGCCCCACCGTGAGGCGGACCTGCTTCTCCCGCGCCAAGGCAATAAGCGTCTCCGCCTGTGCCGTGGTTTCCGTAAACGGTTTCTCCAGGTAAACGTGGCAGCCGGCTTCCAGACACAGTTTGGCCAGGGGAAAGTGACTTTGGGCCGGAGTGGTGATATGCACCGCTTGGGGACGGGCCTCAGCCAACAGGCGGGCGGCATCGGTAAACACCTGGGGCACGCGGAAGCGGTCGGCCAGTTGCGCGGCCATCAATTCTTCCTGATCACAGACCGCCACCACCCGCACGCCGGGTAGATACCGCAACTGGTCCACGTGCTGGTCGGCAATGAAACCGCAGCCGATCAAGGCCACGGGAATCGAGTCAGGCGTTTCCATCTTTTTGATAGGTAAAATAGCGGGCCAGGGCCTCGTCCATCGGTACGCGACACGACCACCCCAGCCGCTCTTTGAGTTTGTGGTTGGCGTAGCGGTGGCCCTTCCAGGCAAAGGCGCACATGCGACGATTGAACACCGGCGGGACTTGTCCCTTGGAGGTCACGGCATAACGCTCCCAGAAGTGGCACAGCCGGTAGGCCAGCCAGTAGGGAACAGGCAGGGAACGAAAGCGGCGCACCGTCCGTTTGTACTGCCGGAGAAAAGCCCGGCTGGTGGGCAGATTATCGTCCACCACATTGAACGCTTCGCCCTCAACCCCCGGGATCAGACCCGCGAGCACGATGGCCTCCGCGCAGTTGTCCACGTAGGTCAACGGCAGCGGATTGCCTCCCCCCAAGTGCATGAAAAAGCCGAAGGTGTCCATGCCCACAAAGCCCGGAATCATCTTCTTGCCCGGACCAAAGACGATGCCGGGCCGGACAAGGGTGTAGGGGAGGCCATGCCGCTGATGCCAAGTCTGCACCAGCTCGTCCTGTTTAAGCTTGCCGTAGGCATACGCGCTGTGCCGCTCGGCAAGGTTGACTTCCAAGGGACAGGTTTCATCCCAAACCGCTCCGCGGGGCAAGTCGAAATTGGAATAGACGGCAAAAGAACTGACATTGACGAAGCGTTGGAGGGCCCCGCCCTGCGTCACCGCCGCCAAAAGATTCCGCGTGGTCACCACCGAACCTTGAAAACAGGCGGGGAATGATTTGCCGCGGCCCGCCACCAAGTGATAAACCACGCGCACGCCGACGGCGGCGCGCTCGCAATCCCCGGGCGACAGGAGGTTGCCCTCGATCACTTGACCGGCGGACGCTCCGTACTGCTCGAGCACGGCGGCCAGGCGCCCGCGGTCTCCGCCCGGGCGCACGAAGCAGCGGACCCGCGTAAAACCGAGCCGCAGGAGGCAATCCACCACCCGGGTGCCCACAAAACCGGCGGCACCCGTAACGAGGATTCCGCCATCACGGCGGGCAATCCATGTTGCGGAGTTGGGGGAGGCGTCAGGTTGCATAAAGGATATCGGGCTTCGTGGGGCGCATCAGTCTCGATCCGGGAAAGCGGGAAAAGGCTGGGGGCCGCCAATGTTCGCTGATCGACACCGATGGGAAACCGGAAAAAATCTGGATAATCTGTGTCATCTGGGGATTGGATTTCCGGTTATTAGAGCGGTTACAAAAATAACGCAGCGACCAACGGTTCACCGACCCCTCACCCGGTCTGACGGTCAACTTCTCCCCATCGGATGGGGAGAGGGGTTGCCCGTGAGGACATCGCTACAGGTTTGATGGAAACGCTCTAGCCGCGGCAGCAATTCATGAGATGGCTGCTCAGGAAATGGAAGGCCGTATGGACCAACCGCCGTCCACCAAGGGGAGAAACAGCCGGCATCGCAGCTGAATGGTGCAAGCGCGCCCCGGCCAACAACCGGTTACGGGGCCACCTGGCGGAAGTTGGGCGGCGGAAAAGGCCGGCCCTCCGGTATCCACTCAAACGCTCCCTGATCCGGGGCCGCTCCATAATAGGGCAAACTCACGCCCTGGCCCTCCGTCCACGTCAACGGTGACGCCAGATGCAGGATGTGGTTCTCCCAATCGTTGGACACCACTTGCGAGGTCACGGTCTGGCCCTCCAGTTGAATCAAATCCCCCGGTACGATCAAATTGCCGTCGCTGAAATAGAGCGAGTTGTCCACGGGCAACGTGGTCCCGCTGCCGCTCGCCGTGGCATAGGCCAGCCACGTCCCGGCGTCAATGCAGGGACTCCCGGCCCGCAAGCGAAAGTCTGGCAGGTTGTTCGGATCATAGGTGTAGCCCCAGCCGTTCGTGCTGAAGAAAAGTGGGTCAATCGCATCGTTCGTGAAATTATTGCGCAGTTGTTGGTACGATATGCATCTCTCACTGATATTACCCGGTAGATTGTGCCAGATGATGTTGTTCACCACGTAGTTGCTCCGGGCAAAATAATTCCCCCCGGAATTATTCATACCGAGGCCGTAACCAAAAGATTGCAATCCGGCACCCCCATATTGCTGGGCCAATCCGTTCCCATAGACGACGTTCCCATAAAACGCGTTGGATACGCTGTAGTTTAATGGGGACATTGCCGTAAAGTACACCCCACTGGCCAGTGAGAACGCAATGGTATTAAACCGGAAGATCCCGTGCCGTTGCACCATCTCAATGGCAAAGGCGCCATTATCGTCCGACGGCGGGCCGGTGTAAAGGAACGTGTTCCACTCATACACATTCCGCTGGTCCACCTGCCCCATTTTACTCCCCTCCCGGCTAACCGTTTCGCCATCGCCCGGTTTGATGTGTCGCCCGGAATAGCCCCCGTAATGATTGATCTCCTTGTAAAAATTCATCAAGTGGCAAACTTCGTTGGTGGGAATCCATATATCGTTGATAAAGATGTTGCTGCGCAGCACGTTATAAGGACAACCCGTACCAATGGCATCATGAGCCGAGTGCATAAACAAACAACCCTCCACCAGATTCCAGCCCGATCCCACGTTGTTGGGTCCGGTCGTAAACCCAACATGCTCGCCAATATCGTTGCACTCGTCATTACACCGGCCGTAATCTCGAAAGATACAATTCTGGAGGCGGTTGCTGACCGCCGGGGCCAGAAAACTCAAGCCTTGATAATCGTGCCCCTCGCTCCCGGTGGTAAAGGTGCAGTTGGTGAAGGTGATATTGGTTGAGGCGGTGATCCCGGCCCACTTGTAGCAGTTGCTCCACGTAATCCCGTCAAACCGCCAGTGCGAGTTGGAGCGGAGCGTGATGCAATAAAAAGCGGGGTTGCCACCCTCGCGGGTAATGTGGCTGATGACCGGCACTTCGCCTGGATACGCCTTGAACGTGGTTGGATTCTCCGGCGTGCCGCTGGTGCCGATATAGGACCGGATCGCATTCGAGTTCCCCACGTATAATCCGCCGCGCAAAATAACCGTGTCCCCACCCTGAATCAAGGGCTTGACGTGGCCCCCAAACCCTGGAGCGTTATGGAGGCTGATGGCGGTGGTGCGATACAGCGCCCGCCATGCGGTGTTGGTCGTCAGACCGTCGTTGCTGTCGTTCCCGTTCACCGGGTCCACATAATAGGTGGCGGCGGCGGCGGACAGCGGAAAAAGTAATAATAACCGCGCCGCGCCCCGCCCGCCGTTTAGCATTTTTAACACGAGCATGCGCATCAATATAAATCAAGCAATCCAAGTGCCAATTGGCGGCCACTTGCCGCCATCTCACCCATAGCCGCTGCGAATAACGGACAACCCCATCCACCGATGACGCAGATTATTCAGATTTTTTCCAGTTTCCCACCGGCGCGAATCGGCGAAAGCCGCGGCCCCAAGCCTTGATGAGATGGTTTCGAACGACGGGGTGAGGGGCTGCCGGTGAGGTGAGGACATCGCCACCTGTTTGATGGAAGCGCTCTCGTGTCACACTTTGAGGCAACGCTGTCCCAAGCCCGCCCCGCAAAATACCACCCACCACCAGTCGCAAGAGCAAGAAGGATGAGCCGCCTTCGGCCTTCCGCCAACAGACGCCGGCGGTTGCATCCCCCCCCGGTCCCGTCTTCTTTTTCCCGTTTCAGCGTTTGGCTTGCCCGTCTAGGGGTAATTTTCTGGCAGCAAAGTCAAATCTCCCAACACCCGCTCGGCCAATTCTGTGTGGCTGGGGCGAATGCAGGCGGCGGGGGTGAAGGTCATTTCTCCCAGCACCGCCCGGCCCCGGATGGAATAAAAATCCACCCGCACAAAAGGAAACGGTTGGGAAAGGGTTTCCGCCGCCTGGCGCATCTCGGCATACGCGGCCGGCGGGCCCGCCGGAAGGGAGGCCGGCCGGCTTGATCGGTCATACGGCAATACGTTCTCACAGTCTTGATCGTAAAATTCCACCCGCGCCCGGTCATTCGCCGTGCGCCCGCGGCAAACCAGCACGCAGTGCACTTTGCCCCCAAAGCAATACAACTTGTAATCGGTGGGCAGTTCCCCCGTGCCATCGTCCAGAAACTCTTCGCAGAGGATCCGGGGGGTCATCCCGGCGTAGTGCAGCTCGCCCAGCAACCGGCTGTAATCGGTTCGCATCCATCGCGCCAAATCCCGCCGGGCGACCGTCGGATTCAAAGTTTCCGGAGCCCGGCAAAACACGTTGCACTTGCAACCGTGGCTGCACTTGAGCACACACGGATACGGTAACGCGCCAAAATCTATTTCCGCCACCGAGTCATAGACCCCATGCAGCCGGGGGAGTAAATGCCCCAAGCCCAGGCGCTCCACATACCCGCGCAGAGTGTATTTATCCCCGCACTCGGTCTTGAGCGGATGCCGCCAGTAGAGATTCAGCCACAGGAGCTTCTCATCGAACGTGCATGGGTTCGCAAAGTCCGGCCAGCGGCCCCAGGCGATCCGATACCGCACGCGGGCCAACAGGACGGGCGAAATCGCAAGCAGTACGCGGAACCCCAATGCGCGGATTCCGTGGTAAGCCGCTTTCAAAGGATCGCGACGGATCGGGGGAGCGAGCAGCGCATACATGTCAAAATTTCAACGGGAGGCCTCTACAAACTTTTTAAACATGCTTTGCTGAAATAGAGCTGAAAGATATGCGCACCACAACCAATGCCCGGCTTGGCCTTTTGGACCACTTCACGCCTTCGGCACCGCTGGTCCTAGCTCGACAACTTGGTCTCCCATTTAAAAATCCCGGGCATCAAAATCAACCAATCAAACAGCTTTTTCTGAGGTCACAACTGTAATTTTCTTCCCGGATTCGGTTTTATCTCCGGACCAGAAAGTCTTCCAGAGTTCGGGTGGAGAATTAAAGAGTGTCATCCAGCGACGGTAGAGAGGAGATTGGGTGTCTTGGACCCGGTAATAATTGAAAAAGCCAAATTGCTTGAAGTGAACGATTTGGTATTCTAAAAAGCCGAGTTTGCGGTGCAATTGGCGTGATGGAATATTTTGCAGGTTTACGACCGCCAGTAGATGTTTGGCACCCTGGTCCTTGCAACGCTGGCCCAAGGCCAACCACATTTGTAAAGCCAGGCCGCGGCCCCGCATTGCGGGAAGGGTATAGAGGCCGGCAAGATACCTGATATCAGGGGGTATATCGAAACGAAAACGGAGCGGCTTGACCTCGGTCCGGCCCTGTTCTATCCAGCCGAAACACGCATTCATATCAGCGTGTTTGATGGCAAATAGTTTATGGCCTTGAGCTAGGCGGTCCAAGATCTGTTCCCGGCTATAAACGCCATAACAAAAGAGCGGCTCTGCTTGTACGTCAGCAGCGGAGATGGGGTGCAATGCGGGTTTACTCACGTCCCCAAGCACCATTGCGGCCATGTCTTGCTTGAGGAAAACCACAGTACGACCAGTAAGATTAAACCCGAGGCGGAGTAGAACGCTCTGGATCAGTTTTCGAATTAGCCGCCAACTTTCGCTGAAGTAATACGCCATGTTCAGCAAATCCCGCAAGGCTGCGAACCACCGCGAAATACACACCTCATACGAAAGGGGCAACGCCCGTCGCCAGGGGAGACAAACTACAGGGACGGATCGCGAATCCTGCCAATGCAAAACCGATTTTACAAAGCCACGAAAAAATAAGGGGCTTAAAAGGTTGTGAACTGCGGCGAAGCGTGAATGGTCCCGAGCTCTTTAAACGGGGATAAGCAGCGTTTGCAAACCGTCAATCCTAAAACTTGAAGGTAAGATCGAAGATGGGCGGCGACTTTGTAAGGGCAATGCAGCAACTTGTGCCACCCCCCCCTGTAAATAACAACTTCTGTTTGACACGCGGATACTTGCGCACGAAAGAAAGCCTTAAAATTGATCAAATGGGCGGAAGATTGATCCTTGGGCACACCGCCCAGATTCAAAGCTACGCAACCGATGGCCTTACTTTGTTTAATAAGTCCTCAGAGCCGGCTTCGGCCTTCCGCCAACATATGCTGACGATTGCAGCCCCTCCGTTCCCATCTCCTTTTTCTCGTTTCAGCGTTTGGCTTGCCTGTCTAGAGCCTGTCATGCACTTTGGCGGGGTAGTCTTTTCGACGTAAGTACTTTTCTCTGGCGCCTTTACGACGGATATGTGAAAAGCTGGGGATGACGAAAGCACGAAAGCGTTATCCGAGTGATGTGAGTGACGAAGAATGGGCGTTCTGTGCGCCGTATCTGACGCGGATGCGGGAAGACGCGCCGCAGCGGAAGTATCCGCTGCGCGAGCTGTTCAATGGACTGCGCTGGTTGGTGCGGGCGGGTTGTCCGTGGCGGATGATCCCCAACGACCTGCCGCCCTGGCACGCGGTCCAACAACAAACACGCCGCTGGATGCGGGTGGGTTGCTTTGAAGCGCTGGTGGCCGACTTGCGGTTGTTGCGGCGCTTGGCGGCGGGCCGGAATGACGCGCCGAGCGCGGCGATTCTGGACAGCCGCACGCTCCAATCCACGCCCGAGAGTGGTGGGCGTGCCGGATATGATGGCGCCAAGAAACGCAAGGGGAGCAAGGTGCATGTGGCGGTGGATACGTTGGGCCATCTGTGGGCGTTGAAGGTCACGGCCGCGCACGAGCAGGATCGGGCGCAGGTAGACGAGCTCGTCCAAGCGGTACAAGGGGTCACCGGAGAGAACGTGCAACTAGCGTATGTGGATCAAGGCTACACGGGGGACAACCGGCGGCCGACGCGGCCCAACACGGGGTCCAATTGATCGTGGTGAAACATCATCAAGTCAAACGGGGCTTTGTGTTGTTACCCCGCCGCTGGGTGGTAGAGCGCACGTTTGCATGGGCCGCACGCTTCCGCCGACTGGCGCGAGATTACGAACGCCTCGCCGCCACCTTGGCCGGGTATCACTGGCTCGCTTGGGCGATGCTCATGCTCAAATCCTTCCTCGCCAAAAGGGCAGGACAGGCTCTAGGGGTACTTTTCCGGTAGCACGATCAAATCCCCCAACACCCGCCTGGCAAGTTCGGTGTTGCCGGTGTCAACGCAGGCGCTGGGGGTGAAAGTCATCTCGCCCAGCACCGCCCGGCCCTGGATGGAATAGAAATCCACCCGCACAAAGGGAAACGGTTGGGAAAGGATTTCCGCCGCTTGGCGCATTTCGACATACGCGGCGGGTCTGGGCATCCGGGGAATCGTCTCCGTCATGGACCGATCATAGGGTAGCCGGTTAACCCATTCCCGGTCGTAAAAATCATAACCGGCCGTGCCGTTGACGGTGCGTCCGCGGCAGACCAGCGTGCAATGCACTTTGCCCCCAAAGCAATACAATTTGTAATCGGTGGGCAGTTCCCCCGTGCCATCGTCCAAGAACTCCTCGCAGAGGATCCGGGGGGTCATCCCGGCGTAGTGCAGCTCGCCCAGCAACCGGCTGTAATCGGTTCGCATCCATCGCGCCAAATCCCGCCGGGCGACCGCTAGGTCCAAAGTTTCCGGAGTCCTGTAAAACACGTTGCACTTGCAACCGTGGCTGCACTTGAGCACACACGGATACGGTAACGCGCCAAAATCTATTTCCGCCACCGATTCATAAACCCCATGCAGCCGGGGGAGCAAATGCCCCAAACCCAGGCGCTCCACATACCCGCGCAGGGTGTATTTATCCCCGCACTCGGTCTTGAGCGGATGCCGCCAGTAGAGATTCAGCCACAGGAGCTTCTCATCGAACGTGCCCGGGTTCGCCAAGTCCGGCCAGCGGCCCCAGGCGATCCGATACCGCACGCGGGCCAACAGAACGGGCGAAATCACAAGCAAGGCCTGAAACCACCGGGCGCGCGTCCAGTGATAAACCGTTTTCAACGGCTGACAGCGGGCCAAAAGAGGACGAAGGGCAAACATAAAGATGGCTTAACCGCGACCGTTGGTCGCGCCTTCCCGCCGGAGCACCGCGTGGCCCACCAGCAGAATCAGCCCCAGATTCAACACGGCCCCCACCACCGAGAACAACGCAATACATTGAAGCGCGCCCCCATACCGTCCGCCCACGACCAAGACGAGCACCCGCGCCACGAGCACGACCACGTTGTAAAAGAAGACCACACGCTGAATGCGGATAAGCCGGGCAAACAAAACCGCCGGCACATTGCAGAACACAAACAGCAACCACCCAATCAGGTAACGGGCAAATTCACCGGCCGTTTGCCATTGGCTGCCAAAAAACCAGGCAAACAGGCCGGGCGCCCAGATGCCCATCACGAGGGCCGGGGGCAGCCCCAGGGCGAACAGCCCCAGCGTCGTCTTGAGAAACAGCGGCGCCAGCGGGCGCGCCTCATGCTGGCTCTCTCCCGCCTTTTGAAATAAGACCTGCCGCAGCGCTCCCGTGACCAGGCCCATTGGCGTATTGAGCAGACGCATGCCAAAGGCGTAGGCCCCCGCCACCGCGATGCCATAGTAATGTGTCAGCAACAGCACCGGCAGCCCGGTGGACAGGGCATTGAGCAGGTTTTGGGTGGCGGAATAGGCCGGGAAATCCCGGTATTCCCAAGCCGGGGATTTCAATCGCGCCCAGCGCGCCGCCGCAATGAATCCCCGCAACTCGGCCCGCACCACCCGGAAGAGGTTGAGGCTGGCCACAAAATTTGCCAGCACACTGCTGACGATCAGCCCCGGCGCGCCCGCTTTCAGAAAGCCCAGGCCCACTTGCAATCCATTCGAGGAAAGGCCGCGCACAACCTGCGAGGTGGACGTCTGTTTGAACGCCTTGACCCGCACACACCAGGCCTGAAACGAGGCGTTCAAGCCGCCGACCAGGACCGCCAGCACCAGCAACCCGAGCAGCCACCCGTTGGCGGTCTGGAGCAATCCTTTGAACCAACCGGGTAGGATCAGACAAGCGAGCAGGCAGAGCAAACTCACCCCGAGCGTCACCAGGCAGGAGAGCAGGAACACCTGGCCCGCATCCTCCCGCCGTTTGGGCAACATGATCGCCTGCGAATAATCGAAAGTCACAAAAGCCGCGATCACCCCGGTCACCGCATTAAACCCGCCAAACACCCCAAAGTCCGCCGGCGAGAACAGGCGGCTGATGACCGGGGAAAGCGCGAACCCGACGGCTTGGGCCACGGCCGTGCCGGACATCACCACCAACACGTTCCGGAGAAACGCCGATTGCCGCAGGCGGCGAATCAGGCGGTCCGTGGAAAGGCCGGGCCTCACCATGAAACTACGAATCAACGATTGAACCATGAACGGGCGATCGGGGGCGGGGCGGACTTCTTAGTTCACGTGGCCCGCTGCGAAAGCATGCCGGATGCCGGTCCCGCTTGAAGAGCGGCGGGAGACCCTAAGAGCCTGTTTGAAAAGTCATGACTTTGCGGCGAGTCGCGCGATCATGAGGCGGATCATGGCGAGGTAGACCATGGTTTCGCCGGTCTGCGCCTGGCGTTCATAATCGCGGCTCA
>Ga0255347_1004546_pt1 | contig 16687 bp, 15 predicted proteins | sample wastewater_treat_2_FD_192479 | JGI IMG/M metagenome (GOLD analysis project Ga0255347, IMG submission 192479) | Wastewater microbial communities from Lulu Island WWTP, Vancouver, Canada - plant24 | ecosystem: Engineered > WWTP > Wastewater > Unclassified | place: Canada: Vancouver, British...
CCTTCGAAAGTATCTCCGCCAGGATCCCCGCCTCTTTTATGAAACCCAGGCAGAAGGCTATCCCCAGGGATTTGTAACCCATCCTCCTCGCGAACTCCATCGTTTCGTCGACCCGGCAGGCCTCCCTGTAAAAGAGCGCCTCCACGTCGGCCGCGGTTTTGAGGATCTTCCTGTCGACGGGGTCATCGTAAAGGGGAATACTGTCGGTCCTCCTGCAGGGGTTTCCTTCGTAGCAGGGGTTGTCTTTGCAGAGGTGGCACTTCATGAAGGTTCCTCCCGTCGTCCGGCTCGTCGCACCCGGGGACCTCGCTTGAGAAGGATCTCCGGACTAACTCGGACCTATCCTACCATTTTAAGGCCCCTTGTGATCATCCCGAGGAGAGGGGCTCTGTCTCTTTTTCATAAAATAGAAATGGACGAAATTACAAACAGACATCCCCACCATTGCAAGTGAAGACCCCCAGAAATGCAAAGAGTCGTTGGAAGCATAACCTGAAAGCCTTTACCTTTTTTTAGTTGGCATTGAACCGAAAGAGGGGCAATTGAGGATGGAAATTCCCGCTTGCAAAAAACATCTTTCCTATGCTAGGATAAAATAAGTCCGAAAACGCTAAAAAAAATCATCGAAATCGGACCTATTAAAGTCGATATGCTTCAAATGGGAAATGTCTTAGACATATGAACGTAATCTTATTTAGGAGGTGGTAGGGAATTTGACTGTTTCTTAGAGAAAAGAACGAAAACCAATACTAAGGAGGCGGCATGGACATGAAGACCAAAAGGGCAATTACTATTCTGGTTCTGGGGATCATTTTGATGGTATATCCGCAATTTGCTTTCGCTCAAGATTGGGTACCTAAAGAAGCAATCAAGATGATAGTACCCTTTAACCCTGGCGGTGGTTCTGACACTAGGGCAAGATTAATTTGCTCATATTGGGAAAAATACCTTCCCGGTGATAAACCAATAGTCATTATAAATAAGCCGGGGGGAGGCGGAATCTTAGGGTTAACCGAAGTTTACAATGCTAAGCCTGATGGTCTTACTTTAGTGATAATGGACACCGTGGGGATGGTTTTGAATGAATTAACAGCTGATGTCCGCTATAAGACGCTAGATTTTGAACCCATAGGTCAAACAAACGCTTACACTCGTGTTTTGGTGACTAACCCCAAAACAATACCAGATGGATGTTCTTGGCAGGAAGTAGTAGATAAGATTTACGATTACAGAATTGCAACTGTTGGTTTTGGTACCACCCCTCATATGGGCGTTGTGGCTATCGGTGAAGTGGGAGAGTTTTATGATTCTGCGAAGCTTAAATTAGTGCATTATGACGGGACTGGAGCTTCTATCGCCGGCTTCCAAAGAGGCGAAATCGATATCATGATAGGTTCTATTGAGAGTCATTCTTCCTATGCTGCCGATGGCTTAATGAAGTTTAATATGGTTTTTGCTGACGAACGGCATTTCATGTGTCCTGATGTTCCTACCAGTGTTGAGGAAGGACTTAGAAATGTTGAAAAAATAAATGCCATAACTTATGGGAATTCTGTAATATTTGCCCCCCCGAAAACCCCCGAAAATGTACTTTCTGTCCTTCAAGATTCCTTGGAACAAGCTATGAAGGATCCAGAGCTTATTCAAAAAGGCTTGGATGCAAAGAATCCATTGGTGTGGTTGAGTGCAGGAAGATGTAGCGAAATAAACCAAGATTTATTTGATCTTTGGTCAACACAAAAAGAAGCTCTGGAAATTTTCAAGGGTCAATAAAAGGGTGTCCGGTTAATAGTCTGCGTAAGCTTGGATTGCTTTTCTCTATAGCAATACAAAACTTACTTCTTCTCTTCTTGCCTTATAAGGGCGCGTGGCTATCGTTCGGCAGCTTGTCAATTGGCCGCAGGTACATGCAGTAGTGAATTTTGATGATGCCAATATTCCTGCGGCCAATTGATGGATACTAAACAAGAAAGTTGACCTTGATTATTAACGAAAGAGTCTTTGTTTCAAAGAGTTAACTTTTATTGAACCTGCTCCCTTTTTTCTTGTTGGGGCCAGGGCAAGGAGGTTCGTTGTGGACATTAATTCAATAATCAGTTCTTTCGGACTTGTAGGGGGATATTTACTTTCAACGAATGGCATTTCTTTATTGTTAATAGGAACTATTATCGGATTAATTGCAGGAATAGTCCCTGGTTTAGGGGCTATGACAACCTTGGCTTTACTCTTGCCATTTACTTATGGGTGGGGACCACTCGACGCAATGATTCTATTGAGTGCAGTTTGTGGAGCGGTAACAGTCGGTGGTTCAGTTCCTGCCATATTGATAAATACCCCTGGTACCGATTCGAATATTGCAACGACTATTGACGGTTATCCTCTGGCTCAACAAGGAAGGGCCATAGAAGCGCTTGGGACAGCGGCGCTTGCTTCATTATTTGGGAGTGTTATTGGTCTTGTCATTTTTCTTCCAATGATTCCGGTCTTAGGGAGGGTGTCTCTTGCTTTTGGTCCCCCAGAGGTTTTCTGGCTTGGAGTTTTTACATTGGTGGTTCTTAGCACAGTAACTGGAGGTTCTTTTTTGGTTAACCTGCTAGTGGGTTCACTGGCCTTTGTTTTGTCGACCCATGGACTTGGCCCCATTTCGGGGGTTCCGAGATTCACTTTTGGTATTACTTATCTTTGGGGTGGTATACCGCTTGTTCCAGCTTTAGTAGGTATTTTTGCTATATCCGAGATGGCTAAATTATATTCACAGCAAAGCGAACGAGAGGAGAAACGACTTGAGATTAAAGGATCTAGAAAAAATGCGATAAAAAATATTCTTGCTAACTTTCCCCTGGTTTTAAGGACTTCCGTGCTTGGTTTCATTATTGGAGCGATACCAGGTGTTGGAGGGACTGTTGCCAATTATTTAGCTTACGGGCAGGCCGTCCAGTTCTCAAAAGATCGAAGCAAATTTGGGAAGGGTGATGTAAGGGGAGTCATTGCTCCAGAGGTCTCCAACAATGCAAAGGATGTCGGTCAGTTAGTGCCTACCTTAACACTTGGAATACCTGGTAGTGGAACGATGGCAATTTTTTTAGGGGTTTTGACGCTCCATGGATTAAATCCGGGACCATTCCTTCTCAGAGATCATTTGGACGTAGTCACAATGATAGTTCTGGCTCTTGCAATGGGTTTTTTAATATCTTGTTTCGGGGTCTTTTGGTTTGGCAAATACTTAGCAAAATTCCTCAGAATTGAAAACAGAACGATATGTCTCTTTGTAGTGGTTATCTGTTTTTTGGCTAGCTTCTTTATTAGAAACCAAATTATTGATTGTTTAGTAATGCTCATTTTCGGCGTATTGGGATATTTCATAGACAGACTGAAGGGATCCAGGGTCCTTTTAGCTCTTCCTATCATTCTAGGCCCCATTATTGAAAATAATTTGATTTTGGCCAATCAAATCAGCGGTGGTGATATATCGTATTTTTTCGGTAAAATTTCGATTTCTATTATTTTGCTAACCTTCTTTAGCTTTCTTTATCCAATGTTGAAAAGGAAATAATAGACCCCTTGGTTTGGGAGGTGTGGAACAATGAAAAAGCGAAACGTTAATCTTGTTGGTATTGTCTTCTCGCTTTTAATTATTGCCTATTGTGTTGTTATTGCTATAGAAATGAAGAAATACAAGACGGGAATTATTATTTTCCCATCTGTTTTCTTGGTTATTTGTTTTGTTTCTGTTGTGGCAACACTTTTATTGTATTTAACTGATTGGGCGTTTTTAAAAAGGGTTGATGGCATTAGCATGTTGAAAAGTTTCTCTTTATCGGAAAATGAATCAACCGAAAAAGCAACGGATGCTGTTAATGAATGTACCAAAAGAAAACATTATACAGAGTTGAAGGTTCTGTTTTCCTTTTTCCTTTTCTTCCTTATGGTTTACCTTTTCGGTTTTTTACCAGCTATTTCTGTTTATTCATTTCTATTTTCCTTCTTATCAAGCCAAACTGTAAAACGTTCAATTGTAACCGCTTTCCTTTTGACGGTGTGCGGCTACCTCTTCTATGCGGTTTTACCGGGAGGTCTGTGGCCGGGCGTGTTTTTTGGATAAAAATGAAGGAGGAAACTGATAATGAGCATAGGAAATGAATCGATTAAGATTTTGGCCGTAGGTGACATTGTCCCTAACCGAGAAAACCCTAGGACCTTGTACCAACTTGTTTCCGAGAAGTTTAAGCAAGGCAATGTCGTAACCGGTGCTCTCGAATCGGTGATAAGTGATCGTTGCGGCTATCTCGATAGCACTGGCTGGGGACCCAAGCCCTGCGCTCCTTGCAATATCGAAGCACTGAAAGAAGGAAATTTTAATGTCATTTGCTTCGCAAGCAATAATTGTTTGGATTATGGGCCAGAGGCTTTTTCGGACACGATTCAGAATTTAAAAGAAAACAACATCCATGTTGTTGGCGCGGGCAACAATATTGAAGAGGCAAGAAAACCAGTTATTTTAGACATTAATGGAACTAAAATTGGTTTTTTAGCCTATAACTCAATTTGTTTTAAGGGGTATGCAGCAAGAGAGGATGCGCCGGGGTGTGTACCAATGAGAGCTTGGACTCTTTATCACCAAACTGAGCCTGAACAACCAGGGACCCCTTGCGAGGTTGTCACTTGGGCAAATAAAGAAGACTTAAGGAATCTTCTAGAAGATGTAAAGAAATTAAGGACTCAAGTGGATGTTCTTTGTATGCATATTCATTGGGGAATTCACCATGTTCCCAAAACGATCGCTGCATATCAATCCGAGATTGCTTACGCAGCCATTGATGCTGGAGTTGATGTGATTTTTGGGCATCATCCTCATATCCTAAAGGGGATTGAAATCTATAAAGGTAAAACCATTTTTTATAGTTTGAATATGTTTGGTTTTGATTGGCCAAAACGGAAGCCTCGATACGGGAAAGATGAAGACAGCTCCACTCGTTACGGGTTTACAAGAGATCCCGAATACCCTAATTTCCCATTTTGTCATGACGCGTTAAAAACACTAGTAGCAAAATGCTACGTAGAGGATAAACAAATTAAGAAGGTTACTATTCTCCCAGCTTATATAAATAAGCAGAATCAACCTGAAATTGTTGAACCCGATGACAGTAGATTTGCTGAGGTTTTGGACTATGTTGATGAAATTACTAGAGAGCAGCAGTTAAATGCCTTGTTTCGAATTGATAATGACGAGGTTGTTGTTTACTGTGAAGAACCTTCGAAAAGAAGGTGGCTACCAACAATTGCCATTCCAATGATTGACCGCTAATTTATCAAGGTTCGTATTACGCCATTTTAAAAAATTTACAATATCGTTATGTCCTATTGTCAGTCCTTGAGGGGCGACCCAAGCAAAGTTGATGTTCTTTTCAAGACCTTTGTATGGAACCTTGGAGAAGCTGAATGTGTTCCTGGCACTCCGAACCGAAGATGTGTTCCAGCTTTATCCGGATCTTGGAAATCTCCTTGTTGCGGGTTATCTCTTCCTCAGTGAGCATCCTGTTCGAAGGTCACGGCGTTTGCAAGGTTCTTCTGGCTCTGCATCCGAGATCCTCCTCGGAGAAAGGGCATGGTCAAACAGAGGGCGGGAATGGATGAACCGGGGTTGCTATATCCATATTGTACTAAGTTAAGGTTTATGGGAGTTAACTTTAAGGTTTCAAAATAGTTTTGAGGGGAGAAAAATAAAAATGCAGAAAACGATTAATTCACAACTAGCGGATTTCATTGTCGGATTGCAGTATGACGATGTGCCAAAAGAAGTATTAAATCATCTGAAAGTAGTAATTTTGGATGGCTACGGGTGCGGCCTTTTTGGATCCACTACTCCTTGGATGGATATTTACAGAAGAGTGATCACTAATTTATCAGATAGAAAAGAGTCTTCCATATGGGGTACAAACCAAAAAACCTCTGTAGTTGGCGCAATGAAGATCAATGGATCTGCAATTAATTCTTTCGAATTAGATGATACCCATACTGATGGAATTATCCATGTCTGCACTGGTGTTTTGGGTTGTGTGACTTCATTCGCTGAGTCCGCTGGACTTATCACCGGGAAAGATTTTTTAACAGCGGCTGCTCTCGCATTTGAAATTGCTTGCCGCGTTTCAGCTCCTGTTGGTATGGAAATAGCGCACAAGGGATTCAACAATACTGGCACTTGTTGCCCCTTTGGTTCTACTGCTGCAGTTAGCAAATTCATTGGCCTTAGTCCTGAACAGGTGGTTAATGCAATGGGCATAGCTGGTAATTGGTCAAGTGGCCTTCAGGCGGTTCAATTTACTTCTATGGCTAAACGTATTGTTCCCTCCAAATCCTCTGAGGGCGCGATAATTGGAGCGCTCTTAGCCAAGGAGGGCTTTACGGGGATTCAAGATGTGTTTGAGAATCGTTTTGGGGGATTTTATCATTGTTTCTCCGATCATGTTTATGATATGGAGAGAATCTGTGGGGATTTAGGAACGCGTTGGGAATTATTGGGGATAGGACTAAAGTATTATCCTACTTGCAGGAGTAAACACACTACGATTGGAGCTCTGCAGCGTTTTAAGAAAGAAAATCCTGACATTGCACCTCATGATATTCAAAAGATTACAATCCATACATCATCAATTACTCAAAAATATGCTTTAGAAAACCAGAGTATTGACAGTATTGTAGCGGCTCAATTAAGCCATCCCTATGTTTGCGCTGTTACGATTTTAGAAGATGAGGTTTTCATTGATCAATTTACGGAAGAAAAAATCCGAGATCCTAAAATTCATGAATTTATGAAAAGGGTAGAGGTTGTTGCTGACAATGAGATCGAGGAGCTTCCAAGGTCACTGCGTTACACTGTCAAAATAGACATTGAAACTCGAGAAGGAAAGATCTTCCATTTGAGAGAAGAATATCCAAAAGGTCATCCAAAGAACCCGCTTACGAGAGAAGAGGCCATCTGGAAATTTAAAAGGCTTGCAGGCAAGGCGATACCTAATGAAAATCACTTAAACAAGATAATTGATTCCGTAAACAGTTTAGAAGAGTATGAGAATATATCAGACTTTGTAAAACTACTAACTAAAAATTAGGTATCTGAAGATGATAAAAACACCTCGGAAAAAGAAGGAAGAACCTGATGGGGAAAACAATTGTTGAAAAGATCCTTTCTAAACATTGCAATAAAAATGTAAAAGCGGGGGATTTTATTGTTGCAAATATTGATCTTGCAATAACTCATGATACTACCGGCCCAATAGCGATCGAAACTTTTAAACAGTTCGGAGTTAAGAAGGTGTGGGACCCAGACAAAGTGGTAATTTTTTTAGATCATGCCACGCCCAGCCCCAACGAAAGAATTAGTTCTATCCACAGTTTGATGAGAGACTTTGCTTCTGAGAATGGTGTAAAGCTTTATGACGCAGGAGAAGGTATCTGCCATCAGTTGGCTGTGGAAAAAGGACATATTATGCCGGGTTTTTTTGCCGTTGGCACGGATTCTCATACATGTACCTATGGAGCAATCAACGCTTTATCTTTTGGAATTGGATCGACTGAAATGAGCGGGGTTTTTTTGACAGGAAAGCTTTGGTTAAGGGTTCCGGAGGTATTAAAAATTATTTATACGGGTTCGCTTGAAAAGGGGGTCTTTTCTAAGGATTTAATGCTTTATACGGTAGGAAGGATCGGATCGGATGGAGCTGATTATCTCGCAATGGAATTTTGTGGAGAGGTAATCAAAGCCATGGAGGTTTCAGATCGTTTAACAATGTGCAACATGAGTATCGAATGTGGAGCAAAAGCAGGGATTATGGAACTCGATGAAAAGGCAGCGGATTGGATAAAAGCAAGAAGTTCTCAACCTCTTGATATTGAGGCATTTTCTGATGATCATGACGCAGAGTTTGCTTCTATCCATGAATGGGATGTCTCTAATATAGTACCTCAGGTAGCTTGCCCTCATTCGGTAGACAATGTCTTGCCCATTGACGAAATACAAGGTAAGGAAATCCAACAGGTTTTCGTTGGTACATGCACAAATGGTCGTTATGATGACTTAGAAATAGTGGCAAGAATTTTAAAGGGGAAGCGAATTTATGATAGTACAAGGCTTTTTGTTTGTCCTGCTTCAAGGGATGTGTTGATTGAAAGCATAGATAAAGGGATTCTGCTGCCGATTGTCGAAGCCGGAGGAACAATCCTGCCCCCAGGATGTGGACCCTGTCCAGGCACACACTTGGGCATACCATCTGATGGTGAACGGGTCCTTTCAACAGCAAACCGGAATTTTAAGGGAAGAATGGGTAATAACAAATCCGAGATTTTCCTAGCCTCCCCTGCAACTTGTGCTGCCTCTGCGATTGAGGGAGTCATTGCTGATCCCAGAAAATATTTTTATTAAAGGAGAACCAAGAAAAATGCTATATCGGGGGAAAGCTCACGTTTTTGGGGATAATATTAATACTGATTACATTATTGCGGGCAAATATACAAAAACGCTTGATTATAAGAGTATGGCAAAGCATCTCTTTGAAGATCTTGATGCAGATTTTCCCATAAAATTCCACCCTGGGGATTTTGTTGTCGCTGGAAGAAATTTTGGTTGTGGGTCATCCCGAGAGCAAGCACCTATCGTAATAAAAATTTCGGACGTAAAAGCTGTTATTGCGAAATCTTTTTCACGTATCTTTTTTAGAAATGCAATAAATTTGGGCCTGCCTGTGTTGGTTTGTGATACTGATCAAATACAGCCTGGTGATTTGCTAGAGGTCGGAATTGCCCAACAGCAAATTACAAACCTCAGTCAAAATATTGTCTGTGATGTAAAACCCCTGCCTCCGATGATGAGAGAAATTGTTTCAAAGGGGGGCCTTGTTGAATATCTGAAAGAATATGGAGATTTTCTTGTGCCTGATTAGGAGCGACGGAGGTGTATTTTCGTTTTAAATTTGATTTACTTTTTTCAAAAGTAAAGCCATCTATGAAAGGATGTTCTCAATGAAAAGAACAACAATCTTAAAAAATATGATTAAAGAAAAGCGCGCTTTGGTCTGTCCCGGTGCTCACGATGCGATTTCAGCTAAGCTTATTGAAAAGGCCGGCTTTAAGGCTATTCAAGTGAGCGGTTTCGGATTATCCGCTTCTTTTCTTGGACTGCCAGATATGGCATTTCTTTCATTCGCGGAAGTGCTTCGTTTTTCAAAGAATATTATTGATTGCGTGGATATTCCTGTGATGGTTGACGCAGATACAGGCTATGGGAATGCTATAAATGCCATGTATGTTACAGAAGAGTTTATAAAAATAAAAGCTGCTGGGATGAATATTGAGGATCAACTTTTCCCCAAAAGGTGTGGGCATCTTGAGGGGAAAAGTATTATCTCAACAGAAGAGATGGTTTTGAAAATAAAGGCTTGTAACAAAGTAAGAAATCAGATGGACCCCGACTTTGTAATTAATGCACGAACTGATGCAATTGCAGTTGGAGGAGTAGAAGAAGCTATCCGAAGAGGAAATGCTTATGCGGAAGCCGGAGCCGATTTAGTCTTTGTTGAGGCTCCGCGTTCAGTCGAAAGTATCCAATATATTGTTAATTCTATATCGGCACCTGTTAGCATTAACATTATGGATGCTGTAGTTGGGGGTAAGACACCTCTAATTTCGATTGACAAATTAAGAGAACTTGGTGTAGCTCGGGTAAGTATCCCAGTTGGACCTCTTTTCGCTTCTATTAAAGGAATGGTGTCTTATCTTGAAGCAATCAAGGGAGACAAAATTGCTGAGGGTAGAACCGATTTGGTTACTGAGTTCGGCTTTTTTAAAGACTTGGTGGGTTTTAATGAATATCGAAAACTAGAAAAGGAATATCTTCCTGTTTTTATTGCGGGCTAGGGAATAAAGTGAATTTTCTGGAGAAGGTCGAAAGTTGTCCTGCAGGTGAAAAAAAGTAAACATAATAGGACGTGAATTCTCCAGAAAAACAAGTCAGATTAATTCGATTTTCCCGATTATCAATGAACCTCTGAGCAAAGTCATAGAAAGATGGCAACAGCAGAACCTTGACAGCCGAATCCTTTTCCTGTGGACAACCCTGAAAGAGTGGTCATTCAGGGCGCCTTGTTTGCCTTTCTGCTGATCTTTGGAGACACTACCTCGCTGAAGGCGGAGGATCACCGAAGCTAAAGCGAAGCAAGCAAAGTTGGTCTTCTTTTCAAGACCTTTGTATCGAACCTTGGAGAAACCGTATATGTTCCTGGCACTCCGAACTGAAGTTGTGTTCCACTTTTATCCGGGTCTTGGAAATTCCCCTATTGCGGGTTAACTCTTTCTCAGTGAGCTTCCTGTTTCTGGCAGCTTTCCCCCGGGTAAGGCAGATTGCCCCGGGTCCTTCTTTCTGATTACTTTACCCTGTCCCATACAGTAGGTGTAGCCCCATACCGCCTTCTCACCTTGAGGAGAAGGTCTCTTACCATCCGATTTTCATTGAAAGTTGCGGGCGTGGTGACGAGGCTGTGGCACGGTGCGGCGTCGCCGAAGTACCGCTGGTTGTGCTTTCCTGTGTATCCCATCTCAGGTTTGCCCTTCTTTTCCGTGTTCTCCCTCGAGTAGGGAGAACACGGATGATGGTGACTTCCATTATGGTTCCCTCGGAGAGCCTCAGTCCTTGCGCCAAGGTCATGGGCCGCAAGCAGATGGCGGAACGCAGATCGTCGTCTCGTCCAAGGCGTATTTCGTTGCCAAGGTCTATGCCAATGAAGCACCGCATGGGCTCCATGCCGTTTGGGTCTCTTCGGCACGGGGAGAGCGCTGAGCTTGAATCAGCTCCACAGGAAACGGATCCAAAGCATCCGTTCCAGCCCTATGGGAGGCCTTCGCTTCCCTGGCTTGGCGTAAGAAAGCCTTTAGAAGAGTATAGAGTTCCTTTCAAGGAGCGGGACCTGTTCCATCTCGGCCGGAAACTGCTCCGGCATTGTCGGTTTCCAGTACTTCTCGAAGATCGCGGCTTTGGCAAGGTTCTTCCGGCTCTTACTTTGAGGTTCTCCTCGGAGAAAGGGCATAGTCGAACAGAGGGCTGGAATGGATTAACCAAGGCCGCTGCATCCATATTGCATTAAATCAAGGCTTTGTTTTACCGAGCGCTATGAGAGATTCCTTAACCGAAAGGGGGCCAGCAACAATGAAGATTAAGAAAGTTCTTTTTGCTAAGTGTTTAACGGGTTTCTATATGGATGATAAGGAGGCGATTAAGCAAGGCGCCAAGAGAGACGGCTTTATTTATAAAGGAAAACCCATTACTCCAGGTTATGAGTCTATTAGACAGCCAGGCGAGGCTGTTTCTGTAATATTTGTATTAGAAAATGGAGAAATAGCATTCGGGGACTGTGTTGTTGCTCAATACGCATCTTCAGGAGGAAGAGAAGTACCCCTTTCTGCAGAAGCTCAAATTGATTGCATGAAAAAGTATGTAGTCCCATATTTCGAAGGTTTTGATATTTGTAATTTCAAAAACACAGCTGAAACCTTTGACAGACATTTATTTGACGGTAAGAAGCTTCCCTCATCAATACGATACGGGGTTACCCAAGCGATATTGGAAACTGTTTCAAAATCCAAAAGAATTTCAATGACAGAGGTAATTTTAGAAGAATACGGACTTCCTTTTGATTTAACCCCAGTTCGAATTAATGCCCAATCAGGTGATGATCGGTATTTAAATGTTGATAAAATGATTTTAAAAAAAGTTGGGATGATGCCTCATGGGCTCACAACCAGTGTGAAAGAAAGACTTGGTGAAGATGGCCAAATTTTTCTTGACTGGGTTAAATGGGTGACTGAAAGGATTAAGGAGATAGGCTCACAGGATTATTCTCCTGTAATGCGGTATGATGTTTATGGTTGTATTGGCGAAGCATTCAATAATGATTTGGATAAAGTAGCAGATTATCTGCTTCGAGTTGAAAAAACCTGCGAGCCCTATCAAGTATTTGTAGAAATGCCTATAGATCTAAAATCATCAGAGAGACAACTTGAAGGGATGCTTGATCTTAAAACCAAGCTTTTCAAAAAAGGTTCTAAATTGAAATTAATTATTGACGAGTATGCAAATACCTACGAAGAGATAGTTCAATGGGTCGATGCTAGAGGAGCTGATATGGTACAAGTCAAAACAATCGATTTGGGGGGTATTAATAATGTCATTGAAGCCGTAATGTACTGTAACAATAACGGGGTATTGGCCTATCAAGGAGGAACCTGTAATGAAACGGATAAATCGGCTTTGGTTTCGGTTAATATTGCTGTAGCAACAAAGCCATTTGCAATGTCTGGTAAACCGGGAATGGGTGTTGATGAAGGGGTAATGATTGTTAATAATGAACAGCAAAGGCTTCTTGCAATTCTTCAAGCCAAAATAGAAGCTTCAATTTGAAGACTTGAGCTGATCAAAATTATCCACATTATGGAAGAAAATACCCATCATCTAATGCAAAATTGAAAAGGAATCGGTTTGGCTTATTAGATATCTGTGTTGTCTGTAGTTTTACTCGGGCTCAAATGCCTTGAGGTTCAGGGGAGATCTATGGAAAATCTGTTACGCTTTTCGAGCTTTCCTTTTTAATCTCAGTAATCCCTAAAATACATACACACAGTCTTTGCTGGAGGACTCAATTTGTCAAAATCCAATTCTATCAAGGCCATTTCGACGTCTTTGCTCATTCTAAGGTGTTTTAATTATAAAACACCCGAATTGCGAACAAATCAAATTGTGGCAATGTCAGGTTTGCCCAAAACAACAGTGATAAGGTATTTGGCTTCTTTGGAACAGGAAGGAATCTTATTAAAGAACATAAACGGGTATTACCAATTAGGTTTGACCATCCATTGCCTAGGGCAGATCGCGGATATTAAACTGATCCTTGCGGCAATTACCAAACCGTATATGGAAAAATTAGCTGAAAAAACAACAGAATCTACTGAATTAAATGTTATCTTTCATGATTCTCGAGTATGTATTCAGAAGGTGGACAGTAATCAGTTGCTGAAATTTTCTCCAAATGTGGGTGAAGAGCTGCCTCTTTACCCGGGAGCCTCCGGTAAAATATTATTGGCTTACCTTAGCAAGGAAAAAATTGAATACTATTATTCGGAAAGACTTTTAAAGAGCGAAAAATCCCTCGACTCATTATTTTGCGAACTGGATGCTATTAAACAAATGGGTGTTGCTGCTTCAAATGGCGAAAGAATCCCCGGTGCTTCTTCTATTTCTGTCCCTTTACTTGATAAAAATGGGCATTTATTAGGAGGGCTCTCCGTCTCTGGCGCTACAGTAAGGTTTACAGATGATAAAGTCGAAGAAATAATTAACGAATTGAAGAGGGTCAGAGGTTTAATTGAGGATAAGTTGTGAACTTGACCCCCTCCCCGAAAAGTGGTCCAGATGGGATGCGAGGTAGTTGTCGAAATCGTATCCGTAGGGTAGCGAATATCATGAAGAATAAAAGGTTTTCTGAACAATAAATCATATTCAGTAACGGAAAGGAACAAGACGGGAATACTGGTAAAGGATTAACCAAAAAATATGGTTTCTGTGAGTGTGCTTTTTGTCGCTGGCGGAGTAAATCCGGTAGCATAGAAGTAAGCGACGCTAGAAAACGATGGGAACTGGAAGAAGAAAACAGGTGCCTCAAACAGATAAAGGGGAAACTATCCCAGAACAACCAAATCCTTAATGGGCGACTGAAAACGCCTAAAGCTCGCACAGAAAAGAGAGATAGCCGAAAAGCTGCAGGCAATATGCGGGCTCAGAGAAAGACGCACATGCGGGTTGCTGGGTATACACCGGACAACATTGAGATACGAAAGCACTTAAGAAGCTCGAAATGAACAGAAAAGAGCAAGTCTGAAAGAGCTTCCGCTTATGTGGAAACGCTTGAGATACAGACGTCTTCATACCCTGGTGCCCGGAGAAGGGAACCAGATAAACCACAAAAAGGTATATCGACTGTACTGTAAGGAAGACTTGAGGGTCAAAGAAAGAAGAAACGGGTTGCAAGGCCCAGAACATAGGGCCACTGGTTTTGAACAAAGCAGATCAGAGATGGTCCATGGATTTTATCTTAGACACTTCAGCCGTAGGGAACAGAATAAGGACATTAAAGGCAATAGACGGAATATACCCACGCGAAGGGCTGGCTTTTGTATTGGGCACACCCACAGTAGAAAGCCGTGTAACCAGGGTGTTTGACGGAACAGGAATAGAAAGAGAACTTACTGAAGAGATTCCTACGGACAAGGGACCGGAATTTACGAGCAAGGCAATGTATATCAGGGCTGATATTAAGGGAACAACCCAAAGATTCCTTGAACTGGGTACCCATCATAAAACGGATGTACCGAAAGCTTTAACGGCAGGCTGTGCGATGAATGCCTTAACGAGTACTGGTTTTTGAACCTGAAGGACGCTAGAAACATCTTTGCGGAATGGAAGGGGATATACAACGAGTAAAGGCCACATAGCCCATTGAATAATCTAATGTCGTCAGAATTTGCCCAGAAGGAAGAGTCAGTTGGAAAACCCTCTGTACCTGAGACTGCCAAAAACTCGCATTGAAGTTGTACCCGATAATAGAGTGGCAGGCAGAAGGCGCTAAACCTTTCGCTTTGAACCTCAGGTGAGACAGCTCGAATAATGGTGAAATGTCAAGCTAGTAAATGTATTAGAAGACTATTTCGCTTTGTCGAAGAGACGAAAATAATTTGTCTATAATACTTGAAAATATAAAGATAAAAGGGCTTTTTTATTGTTACTGTGGAATTCTTCGCTTTACTTCGAGTTGACGTTATAGCGTTAAACACAAGTTTGATTTCGGACAAGAGAGAAAGCATGGAATTCGGGAAAGGGAAAATGTCTTGTGATTATTACAACGCCAGTTAGTAATGATATTATCAAAGGAATTAGCATATTTGATAAAATCAAAATTTTCGGGTTGCTTTTTACTGGAAGGGATGCAGCTTTGCCTCGGCTTGTAGAATTGATCAAAAAAGGTGAAATTTTAAAGAAGGGCATAGACCTCAAGGGCAGCGTTCTGTTCCATACAGCGGTTAGTGCGGCCGGGATAGGACCAACTTCAAGTAATAAGAAGGAAATAGAGTCTTCACTACCCATTCTTTCAAAAGCAGGAGTAAAAATTCATATCGGTAAAGGCAGATTATCGAATCTTACAGTAGATTTTCTTAATGAAAGCAATTCAATATTTGCTATTTGCCCTCCTGTATCTGCCTTGCTTTCTTCCGTAATCAGAATGAAAAGAGTTGTTGCTTTCCCCGAGGAGGGGATTGAGGCTTTTCATTGTCTAGAAGTAGAAGGGCTCCCTGCATTAGTTGCTATTGCTCATGGCAAAACCATTTTTCAATAGGAGCCAAGGTAAAAAATGGGGGTCTATGAAGAAGTCGTGCAAAGCACCGCAGAAGCATTAATACAGGCAAGCACGACATTTAGAACGGACCAAATAGAAGCGTATCATAGAGCTATTGCTTTGGAAAAGAATGTCCATGCGAAATGGATTCTAGGAAAGATTATTTCTAACGCAGAAATAGCAAAAGAACAAAGGGTCCCTCTTTGTGACGATACAGGTGTTCCACATGTTCTAATTGAAGTTGGAGATAAGGCCGAAATCCCAAAGGGTTTCTTTCAAGCAATTGATGGAGGAATAAAGAAGGGGCTGAGAGAATTACCAGGTCGGCCCATGGCGGTCTGCGGTGATGACTTGAGTAGAATTAGTCAATCTTGTGGTTTGTTTGAGGATTCAGGAGCTTTAACTATGGCTCCACCACAAATTAAAAGGTTACCAGGAGACAAAATAACGCTTACTGTTCTTATGCTAGGGGGTGGTCCAGAAATTAGAGGAAAAACATTGCCCGTTTTTCATCAACATTCTTATGATGTAGTGATAAAGGAAATGATTTCATGGGGTACAGAATCTTCGATGTTGCTTGGTTGTCAACCTTGCATACTAGCATACGGGATCGGGAGAACACATTTGGAGGCCGCCTCTCTTTGTTTGGAAGCTATGGCTAAAGGGGACTTAAGCAAGCAATCTAAAACTGAAAAGTTGATAAAAGACGAAATTAATAAGGAAGGAATCGGTCCCCTCGGAATGGGAGGAAGTTGCACAGTTCTGGGCGTTTTTGTTAATATTGGGCCACAAAGGGCGAGTGGTGTTCGAATAATCTCACTCAGAGCAGGTTGCTGTTTTGATCCACGCCGAGCCACAGTCACTTTTTGTTTTAATTGACTAGTAGTATTTATAAGTTTGCGTAAACCTCCACAGACGGGGAGAGTTGACGTCTCCCAAGACGATGGAGGTTTTTCTTATCGCGAAGAGGGTCAAGAAGGACAACGGCAAGCTCTGTGAAATGATCAAGAAGTTTCGGCATCAAGGACCTAATGACGTGCACGAATTTGTGAAGATGCTGACGGCGGAGCCGATCCAGGCGGCTTTCGATGCGGAGCTTGAGGGCGAACTTGGTCATTCGAAATACGACTACAGCAACAGGACGACGGCCGACAGCAGGAACGGTTACAGCTCAAAGATCGTACAGGGCATCATAGGCGGAGTGGAGCTATCGAACCCCCGGCTTTCCGAAGATGGTGGTTCAAAGGCGCCTGATC
>Ga0255347_1004552_pt1 | contig 16668 bp, 9 predicted proteins | sample wastewater_treat_2_FD_192479 | JGI IMG/M metagenome (GOLD analysis project Ga0255347, IMG submission 192479) | Wastewater microbial communities from Lulu Island WWTP, Vancouver, Canada - plant24 | ecosystem: Engineered > WWTP > Wastewater > Unclassified | place: Canada: Vancouver, British...
GGGGACGGCATCGAGCTGAACGGTTTTGACCCCGTGTGCGTGGAGGGCTTCCACACCCTGGCCGCGCCGCCCGGCGCCCCCATGACGGTCACCGTCCGCCTCACCGCCAAGAACATCTCTGACAGCATCCTCCCCAGCACCGTCATGGTCGGGGTGATGAGCCTGGATCTAGACATCGATTCGGATCACGACGGTGATATCGACGCGGAGGATGAGGCCGCGGAGGAAACGGAGGGCGGGATCGTGGCGGCGGGGTCGGCGGCGCTCACCCCTTTGAAAATCGCGTTCGCACCGGAAGGGCTCGACCTCGGCACGCTGACGCTGGAGGCGGTTTCCGGCGGCGGCAAAATCACGCTCCGCTCCGGAAACTCGACGAACAGCGCGGCCGTCACGCTGCCGAAGACATGGGGCGCGGGCGAGACGGTGCCGCCGCAGCTCTGGGTTCAGGGGCTGGAGCCCAGCGCCGCCCCCCGCGACATCCACCTGCGCCTGCGCTACACCGCGGCAGGCGGCCAGCAGGTCAACGATGATATTAGATTGATGGTTTTTAAGGTGGAATTGATTACTCCAGCCGGTGACCCGGTGAATTCGCCGGTTGACGGTGGTGATGGGGCTGGCAGCGTGCTTGATGGAGCAAACGAATTCACGTTTTCGTCGGCAAATCCGGGCGTTCTCACGCTGAAGCTCAAGGCACGGGTTACGCCGAGCGGAATTGCCGACCGGATCAAAGAGCAAGCCCACTTCACCGTCTACGGAATCGGGGCGTCGGCGATGGCGTGGGACGCGGCTAACGCAGACGGCAAGCCGACAGCGAGCGGCGATGACCTGTTGGCGACGGTCACGTTCACCGGTTTGCCCGCGAACAATTCCGACTTTGGGGCAAAGAAGGCGGCAGTCTACCTGAACGGGAGAAAACAGGCCGAATCGGATTACGAGGTGTTTTATCCCAAGGATGCAAAAAATCATCCTGACGGGCAATTAGGCAGTCCCAACTGGTTTTACTATTGGCAAAACGGTCAGGTTTGTGGGATCCATGCCAATTGCAGATATGATCCAACCGCAAGCTTCGGGTATACCTGTCCCGGAACAGATATCCTCATACGCCTTGGCCCAGACGCGGCTGAAATCAACACTGGGCCTGAGACGTATAATTCGGGATCAACCAATTATGGCTCGATAGTGGTTACAGGCCAAGGGAAGGGCATCAAATGTGTTGCGGAAACCATTCAACATGAGCAACACCATCTTGATATCTATAGTAGCTTTAATTCTCGAATTGCGATAGCCCATGCGAACGGGGGCGCAAACAACGGTGATCCGGATGACGACCCCGATGGTGATGCACTCCCCAACGTAGAGGAACCTTCTTATAACGGAGTCAACAGTGATCCTAATGATCCGGACACCTTCAACATGGGAGGTATCTATAGCGGCTATGGAGACAATGAAATCCGGTGTCGAAAAATCGAGCTGAATCTAACTATTCCAATTCACCCAAATCTGGATTGGGCGAATCCTGGATGTCAATCAAAGAACCCGTTTGGGCCTTAATGGAGGTGTTCCTATGAAGCGTATTGGGAATTTGTTAATTATCATCGGCATGGCATGCAGCGCAAATGCTTCGGAGCAATTGAAGTTCGATGACCTTGTCGAAAATGTGTTTGAGAGTGTATCCGCAGAAGGAACGAACGTCGTTTTGAAGTTCAAATCAAGTGGCCGAAGATTCAAGTATAGCATTGACGACGCGCCGCCGAAGATCAACTCCTATAACGAAGAGTTACGTGTTCCTGTTGGATCATGTGTCCGTATTGTGGACAGAGGATCAGAAGTGGTGTTTTCATCGTTGCCTCCCGCCATCAAAGACATTGGCTTTTATGTGCGTGTTAAGGATAGTCGCCGATCAGGGAAACAGATGCGACGAGAGGCAGAAGGATATCTTGTCTTTTTAGAAAGACTGAAGGGAGGGGTGCCCATCCCTGACAAAAGCACCAACAGAGGAATTGTGCTAACCGAGGCTTCCGTTGAAGTCGTAACTTCCTCCATCGTGACAAACAAAGTCGATGTTGCACCATAACACGGACACTGTGCATTTTCGCAATCAGCTCATAAGCCAGAATGACCATTTTGGACTCACCGTTTCAATGTCGTGGAAAAGCGAGAGCGGAGATGTCGCCGACCTCGGGAATGTTGAGTTGCGTGAGTATGTAGCCTATCCGCATCCGGGCACGAACCCGCCTTTTACGGTTTTTGCTGCGAATCCGACAATTTTGCCCAACCCACCCATGCCCGGCACTTGCGGGGGAACAGGTTTCACAGACAGGCACTTTTATCTCTCCCAATGGGTTGATTTCTCCACCAGGATCGCCGACTACATGGAGTCCAGACAGGAGTATCAATTCCGGGACAAGGTTATCGGCACAAGTTGGGCAGATGGTGTATTGGCCGTTTTTACCATAAAGAGAGAAGTTATCGGCATCCCTGGCGCAACTTATGAGTTCAAGACATCGAAGACCGGAACTGGGAATTTTTCCGAGTCTTGTACAGAAACACCATGAAACAAGAAAGGAGCAGACCATGTCCCATATAGTTTTTCGAATTGAAGTGATCGTGATGCTTGTCGCGATGGGGGTCTATGAGGTGAAGAGCGAGTCATCTTGGCAAACAAACTTGTTGCTCAATGTCAAATGCATGAATCTGAGCGGGCAGACAACAAATGAGTTTGCAGTGAACGAGCCGGTCTGGTTCTCCGTTGAATTAATTAACAATAGTCCTGCATCAGTTTCTGTCTGGGTTGACGGTGACAAAAACAGAGGCATAACATGCCGACCTGCCAAGGTCCACGGAGTAAACCCAAAGTTGATTTATCAGAGGTTTGCTTTGGAACGCGTTCTCAGGAAAACGGTCTTGGCGCCGAGGGATCGGCTCAGAACAGATGTGCCGTTAGGTGATTTCATAAAAATTCAAGACGCAGGTGCTTTACATGTTGTTTTTGGGATGCAAGTAGAAGACGCTAGCGGAGCCTCTATCCTTCTCAAGGAGACTGTCCCTTTGCAATTCGTTGATGGACTTTCTGCACAGGGGGTTGTCTCTCTTGTCGCTTGCTTGCAACAGCAGTTTGATTCGGGCGACGAAAATATGCGCATCCGTATGGTCAGGAGCTGTAGTTCTCTTCCCGCGTCTGAAGTACTGGGGTTCTTAGCGAAAGCGCTTTCCGATAACGACGAACTCGTCCAGCTAACCGCTCTGGACGTGCTCTCCACTATGAACATGCCTCGGGATGCAACGATGCAGTTGCTACATAAGGCAGCACAGAGTGAGCAAGAGTCTGTACGGCTGCGGGCGATGGATATTGAGAGACACCAGCGGCAATGAAAGTTCACCCACTGCCCTACATCTGTTAACATGAAGTCAGTGGACAAGTAATTTAAAGAGGCGAAAAGAACATGGTAACGAACATGTATTTTTGTTGTTCGTATGGCTATGGCGGCGAAATTCGACACATACGCTTGTGATATCAAGCTGGTGCGCGACATGCTGCCCGACGGCTGGGAGATCCAGTACGGCCTCAACCCCTGCGAGTGCGCCACGACGAACAGCCCCGTCTGGGACGCCGACGGTGACGGCCTCGGCCTGTTCGACGAATACCGCTACTGCACTAGCCCCGTCACGAACGACACTGACGGGGATCTCGTGCTGGACGGCGTGGAGGTGCCGCACAGCCCCGGCTCCTGCCCCAACGACGCGGACGACGGCGGCGACCCGGCCAACTGCGTGAAGCTCAGGCTCACCGTGGGCGACCCGAGCGGCAGCGAGTCCGAGCGCTGGAATATGGATGTCTTCGAGGAGGCCACGGGGAGAGCCGTCTGCCACCACTGCGACGACGGCTTCGGCACGCCGGGCTCCGCCGAGTACGCGCTGGCCAAGGGCAAGGCGTACGCTTTCAGCCTGCGGTGGGTCGCCACCAACCTTGACGGGGCCCCGATTACGACTGGCGGGCGTTTATCAACGACTCGACCGAGGCGGGCAGGCGCGAGGGGCTCTACGGCACCGGCGCGTTCATCGTCGAGGGTTCTAACGGACTGCCTTATATATCACTTCAATGCGGTCTTCGAGAATTAATCCCGTAGAAGGGCTTTCCAGCCCTCTTTTCCATATTGATTCATTTGGCTTTTTCTCCCGAAATTTTAAGGGTTGACTGTTTGCGCCTCCCCCGCATAATGGGTGTCAGTCATGCGAAATGGTGTGTTTCCGGCCTGCCCTATGGAATGGTAGTGAATGCATATTTATTTGTAGCAGGACATAGAGATTATGACCCGCCAGCCAGCGGCCAGCGCAACGCTGGCCGCTGGCTGGCGGGAGTGTAAAGGTTAAAAAGTGAAAGGAAAAGGATGATGAAAAAAATGATTCTCGGAGTAGCGGTTGTGTGCGCGGCGGCGGTGTTTGCCGCGGAACCGACAGGGGATCCCGTCATGCTCAACAACCGTGCATATCTCATGATCGCGAAACTGCCCGAGGGGCTGCCGCCGATCGTGGCGGACGGCAAACTGGACGAAAAGGCGTGGGATTTCGCCTCTTCGATGCCGCAGCTCATCCGCGGGAACGCGAAGATGTCTCTTTCGGGCGAATTGCCGCCGCATGCGTTCCGTCTCGCGTATGACGATGAAAACTTGTATCTCGCTTTCACGACGGTCTTCCCAGGGCGTGTTTCATATGTAGAGGGGCTGCCGCGTACTGAGGGTACGGAACCCGAGGTGTGGGGTACGGAGTCGTGGGAGTTCAACTTCGCGCTGAACGGACATACCTACCGTTTCGGCGCCAACGTAGCGGGCGGCACCACCGAGTGGCGCGACGGCGATGCAAAATGGAACGGTAAATGGAAGTACGCCTCTTCGCGTGCGATGCGTATCGACGACACGGTGCTTTGGACGGGCGAGGCGGTGATCCCATGGTCGACTCTTGACCACGAAGTGCCGCCGACGCCGTCGGAGACGATCGAATTCAACCCGTGCCGCACATGGACGCTTTCCACGTTCTCTGGAATCTCCTCGCTCGAGGCGACGGGGCGCACCTACGGACGCAACGCGACGACGCCCACGGGCAAGTTCGGCCCGACTGCGGCTTACCAACTCAAGAAGCGCACGGATCCGGCGGACGGCGAATACGCCGCAGAGTTCCAACTCGCCGCATCGCACGATGCGAAGGTCACCTATGAGGTCCTGCTTGTCAAACTTGACGACAGCGAGAAAAAGACGGTCTTCTCGAAGACTTACGATATGAAGGCCGGTCAGACGCTTGACGATTCGCTGAAAATCTCTACGCTTGAACCGGGCTTCCAGGCGATCATGCACATTCTCCGGGAAAATGGGAACGTGGTGATGCGCGAAACCGTGCAATACGAACTCAGTAAAGAAGTTGTGCGCGTGACGACGTTCTACCTGAAGGATTTCATCCGCCTCAAATTTAAGAAGCCGTTCAATGGCCGGATCATCCTCACGGGCCCCGGAGGGAAAACCTTGCTTGACGAACCGAGCGCGGGCAAGGACTGCGAAGTGAAGTTTGCTAAGACGAACCCCGCCGGAAAATATGTGCTCAAACTGGTGGACGCGTCGGGCGCGACAACGGTCGACGAGGAGCTTGAATATCCCGGACTGGGTGACTGGGCGAAACAGGACTTCCACGAGGACTGGATCCTGCCGCCGTTCACGCCGATGACCGAGAAAACGGGCGAAAACTCCCTTCAGGCGGCGATGTACGCGCGCGTCTATTCTTGGGAGAAATCATATCTGCCCAGTTCCATCACGGCGCGCGGCGCGGAGCTGCTCGCAGAACCGGTTGAAATCCTCATCGACGGCGTGGCGATCAGACCTTCCGTGTTTACGACGGGTCTCGCGAAGCCGCACCGCGCCGAGTTTACTGCCGAAGGAGACGGCGTGGCGCTCGCCGGATGGATCGAGTATGACGGCACCCAGTTCAACCGCGTCACGCTGCTGCCGAAGGGCTGTGGTGAGGTGAAGATCCGCTTTGCGATGCCAGCCTGTATCGCTAAGTTCCTGCATGCGTCACCCAACTCTACCGCCTGGGGTGCGAAGCGTACTGAAAAGGTGATGCCGGGCAGGAAGTTCCTCGGGGCGTTCCCCACCGTGTGGCTCGGTGACGAGGAAAAGGGCCTCACGTTCTTCTTCGAGACGCGTGCGAACTGGACTACGGACAGTAAAAAAACCTACACGCTCGAACGAAGCTCAGCAGATTCAAACAAGGTATACCTCACCGTGAACGTGGCGGATACCCTCAAGGCCGGCGAACCCTTCACCTTCGAGTTCGGGTTGCTTGCGACGCCCATCCGTCCGCTCGCCTCGAACTATCCGTTCAACACTCTCGGCGACAGCTACTTCTCGAAGTTCAACCGCCCGGGGCGTCGGCCTACCTGCTACGTTTCGGAGTTGACTGCGGACTGCAGCAAGAAGGGTTCCGACCTCGGCAGCAGCTTCGGCGACCTTGATACGAAGGCGGGGCGTATCCGCGACGAGAACATCCGGATGATCCTCAAGAAGTACGAGGAGGGCACGGGTTCGATGCCGATCGCGTACACCTGCTCGCGGCATCTTTCGGTGTATTATCCGGAAGTGGCGGCGTTTCTGCCGAGTTGGACATTCAAGCCGGAAATCGGCATGGACTACTCCAACACCGGCCACTTCGTCTATGACCTCTGTCCGACCACGATGGGCAACGACATGTTCATTTACATCTACAAACATCAGTTGAAGCGCTATCCGCAGCTACGCGGTATCTACCTCGATTTCGGCACTGTCCGCCAGTGTTCGAACGAGGACCACGGCTGTCGCGAAAAGACACCGCTGCTCGGTATGCGTGAATTCTACCGCCGCCTCAACGTGGCGCAGATCGAAGCAGGCGTGAAGGAACCCATCGTCGTGATCCACAACACGGACTATTTACAGCCGCCGGCGATGGCGTTCGTCTCGCACCTCCTCAACGGCGAACATATCCGTCAGGCCTCGAGTCCGCTTCTGCACGACAAGAAAGACATTCTCGACTCGTACGACATCGAGATGTGGGCCTCTGAACTCTCGACAATGCCTTGGGGCATCGCCAACAGTTGCTACTTCCCCACGGACACGCTGAGTGCTAAGAACGGCGGCGACGAGACGAACGACGCATACAAATTCCGCATGTGGCGCGCGCAAATCGGCCCCTGCCTCGTGCATAACACGATACCCGCGATGTGGCGCGGGCATCTCGGCTTCTTCGACAAGCTCATCCGCCATTTGGATGGTTTCGGAGTGGACAAGGCGGAATTCACGGGATACTGGAAAAATCCGGCGAAAGTGTTGAAGGGCAAGGGTGTCTATGTCTCGACATGGAAAAAAGACGGTAAGATTCTAGCCTGTGTCGCGCATATCGCGAGAGAGCACCTCGGCCAAGACATCGAAATAGACTTCTCGGCGGTCCTTGACGCGCCGATCGCGTCCGCCACGGACAAGTTCACCTCGCCCGATCCGGACTATAACTGGATGATCGAACGCCGCAAGCAACTTGACATCTACTGGACGCGTGTGCCGCTCGAATGGGGCGATGTCGGTACGCGCGTCAACGGTTTCGACGGCAAGGTTCTCAAGTACCACCTGCCGTTCCATTCGTTCGGCCTCGTGGAACTGATCCCGGAATGATTGTCAAATCGAGGGTCAGTATGTCGACAAGTTTTCGGCGAAACCGTAATCTATTGTTTCAATTCGGAGGTGTTCCATAATGAAGGTAAATAAGTTGGTCGTGGCGGCGCTTGCCGCCGGTTTGGTGTTCGTCTCGTTCGGCGAAGTCCGGATAGGCGGCGTAATCGGCGAGAAGTTTGACCTCTCCATCCGCGGCAATTTCATGAAGCTTGATCTCGAGAAGGACTTCTTCAAGCCCTTCATCGAACGTCGGGGAGAGGGCGGCTTCAATGGTCTAGGCAAGAACGCCGACGCAGCGGTTCATTATGCGGCCAATACGCGTGATCCCGAGGTGATCGCCCGCAAGGATAAGATCATCGATTTCATCGTGAAGAACCAGTTGCCGGACGGGTATACCGGGTATTTCAAGCCGGAGGCCCGTCTCGTCAAGACCTGGGACATCCATGAAATGGGTTTCATTATTCAAGGGCTCATGTCAGACTACGAGCTTTTCGGCAATAAAGCCGCGCTCGAGGCGGCGCGCAAGAATGTCTACTACGTGATCGACCGCTGGAAGTCCATGCCGGACAACTGGGAGATGAACCGTCTCACTGACCGCGAAACGACGCTCGGCTTCGGCTACGGCGTGGCCCGGCTCTACGCGGCGACCAAGGACGAGCGTCTGCGCGACTTCCTGCGCTATGAGCGTGCGCTCGAGACGTGGAACGATCCGATCGTGATCGGCCGCGACAAGATGATCTACGGGCAGGCCTACGGCTATACCGGGACCTGCCTTGAACAACTCCAACTCTACCGGTACGATCCGAAGCCGCGCTATCTCGAGACGAGCCTGCGCGCGCTCGAGTTCCAGACAAAAGGCGACGGCGTGCTGATCAGCGGCAACGGCGGTATCTGCGAGTGCTGGACGAACGATCAGGACGGCGAGGGCCACGTTGGCGAGACGTGCAATGCGACCTTTGAACTGCTCTTTTGGGACGAACTCTACCGTCTGGGCGTGGCCGACAGGGCTCTTTTGGGTGATCTCATGGAGCGCTGTGTCTACAATGCGCTCTTCGCTGCGATGAGCGCGGACGGGCGGCGTCTGCGCTACTACACGCCCTTGAACGGCGAGCGCAAATTCTGGCCGAACGACCTCTACTGCTGCCCCAACAATTTCCGGCGCGGTATGTCCCGCCTGCCGGAATATCTTTTCTACGCCGAGGATCGTTCGGTCGCAGCCAACCTCTATACGGCGTGCGAGGCCGACTTTAGGGTCGCGGGCGTCAATGTGCGCATCAAGGAGGAGACCGACTATCCGAAGAACGGTTACGTCAAGTTCACACTCGATCCCGACGAACCGGTCTGCTTTGGCTTCAAGGTGCGTGTTCCGCGCTGGGTGAAGAATCCGTCCGTCAAGATCAACGGTAAGGAAGTGACCTACAAGTACAAGCCCGGGCAGATCCTCAACCTCCCGCGTGTCTGGAAGAAGGGGCATACGGTCGAGCTTGATTTCCCGATGGAGGTGAGGACCGTCCGCGGCCGCAAGCGCCAGTCCGGGCGCTTCGCCGTCATGCGCGGTCCGGTCGTCTATTCGCTCGACACGAAGAAGGTCGAGGCGTTCAAGGATATGTCCGCTTACGAGGCTCAGACGATCCTGATGATGGATCCGAAGCGTCTCACCTATCGTGCGGGCAAGATCGACGCTGTGATCTCGACGGTTGAATGGGCGGTCGGCATCGATGATATCTCAGTCGATCAGGGCAGCGCGAAGAACGTCTGCGCTGTCCAGCTTGAGCCGTTCTGTTCGGAGAATGTGAACCTCACATATTTCCGCGCGCCGAACATCGAAGAGGACTGTCGCGACGAAGACGAGCTTTTCACGAAATGAAAACATCTGTTTTTGCCTGTGTGGCCGGGGTTACGTTTGCTATAATGGAAGCGGTGCACTCTTTTGCGGCGTTGCCGGAGATTTCAGCGGAGCTCAAGGTGACGAAGCCCGCGCTCACAGCACCAGCGGATTTTAGCCGAAGCGCCTCAGTGCAGTTCGACGATACCAAAGGAGTGGAATGGCAGACGGTACTTGAGCGCTTTGCCGTCGAAGGAAAGGACTTCCGTGCCGAACTCGCCGAGTTCTAGCGGCACGCGCGATTTTGGAAGGCCGACCTTCTTTTCCATCTCGAAAAGCCAGGCGTATTCCGGATCAGGCGCGGTCATAGTGTCGGTCGCCGATTTGAGTGTACCCGTTACGCCGAGTTTTGCGAGGTCGAACACGATTTCAATGTCCTGATCGACATGCGGCTTACCCACGTGGCCGATCACGGCGAGGATTTTCCCGTCCCGCGCATACGTGCTCACGATCACGTCATTCCCAGCCGTCACCCGGGCCGACTCGCGCCAGTAGCCGGTGAATTTCGCCTTGTCCACGCCAAAACGGTCGTACACACGTATGAGCTTGTCGAAAAGGCCGAAGTGGTTGCGCCACAGGCATGGCACCGTATCGTGCGGCAGGATCGCCGCGAAAGCCGCCTTGCCCATGCGGAATTTGTAAAGCGCGTCGGATTCATTCGGATCGCCGCCGTTCTTTTCTGAAAGTTTGTCAAAAGGCAGGTATACGCTGTTGGCGACGCCCCACGGCAGCGTGGAGAGTTCGCAGGCGAACATCTCAAGGCCGTAGCTATCGAGGATGTCCTTGTTACCGTGTAACGTAGACGTGGAGGCTTGGCGCACCTGTTCGCCGTTCAGTAGGTGCGTGGTGAACGTAAGCGCGGGAATCTGCACACAGTCGGTATTGTGTACCACCACCGCAGGGTTCGTAATGCCCGCCTCGAGCTGGGCCACGCACATGCGGCGGTAGAACTCGCGCTGCGCCAGAAGCGGTGTCCGCTCACGGCAGCCGTGGTCTTCGTTCGAGCAACCGGATACGGTGCCGAAGTCGAAATAGATGCCGCGCAACTCCGGGAAGCGCTTGAGCATACCTTTGTAACGCCAGACGAAAAAATCGCTCGCCGTGGTGGTAGGGCAGCAGTCGTATACGAAATGCCCCGTATTCGAGTAGTCCATTGCATTTTCTGGACGGAAAGTCCATTCCGCGATGAACGCCGCCACCTCGGGGTATTTGATCGAAAGATATCGCGCACAGGTGTAGGGGCATGGCCGTACATTATTGCCGTTGCAGAGGTTGTCGAGAATCCAGCGGATCGATTTCGCACTCTTGTGGCCGTCGGGCGTGTCTTGGTCACAGAAGAAGCTTCCAAGGTCACCGCCCGGCGCCACGCTGCCGGTCATGTAGTCAACGTCGCTCGTCGGGCGGCGCCCCGGCCGGTTGAACGGCGCCACGTAGCTCCAGGAAAGCGTGTTGAAAGGATGGTTCGGCGCCGGCGGACGCGCCGGCGTCGCAAGGAAACCGAATTCGAACGGGAACGGCTTCCCTGCTGGCAACGCCGCCGCGATGTTCACGGTCACTGCGAGGCCTTCGGGTGTCTTTTCGATCTCGTACGTTTGCTTGACCTCGGCTGTCCAGTTCCACCGGGTCTCGGAAAAGAAACACAGGCCCTTCTCCTCGTTTCCGGTCCAAAGCGTGGAGAACCAGCCGAGCGTCGTCTTGCCATCGGGGAGGAGCATCGTCCGTTTGGCGCCCCAGCCGCTGCCGGAAGCCGCGTGCAGGTACTTGCCGAACGCGGGCTTGAGCACGTAGCGGACCGAAAGCCCTTTCGCGGCTGTTTTCGGCGTGACGATGAACGAAGCGTACGTGACGCCGTCGTATTCGAAGAATCCCTTCTCCTGCACGGACACTTTCTCGGTCGCGCCTTCCGCTGCGAACTCGATACGGTGCGCGGCATGTGAGGAGACCGCTAGCGACATGCACGACACCGGCTCGCCTTCCACGAGGATTTCAGGCGGTGTCATAAGAAGGTCTTCACCTAGACTCGTAATGCGCGTCGGCAGGAGCGATTTTTGCCAGAGGTACTTCCGCCCGTACACGGCTGCTGCGAAACTATCCTTCTCAACAGCGCATGTGATCGGCGTGTACGGCGGCAGAATCCAGTCCTCGTGGAAATCCTGTTTTTCCCATTCGCCCACGCCGGGATACTCCGCCTTCTTTTCGCCCATCGTCTTCCCCGCCGCGTCGAGGACACGCACCGTGTACGTCCCTGCTGGCCAGGCGCGGTCGAACGGCAGAATCTCCGTGCCGCCGGAAACGTCGCGTGACGTGCGCTCTTTCCCGTCCGGCCCCGTCAACAGAAGCCGGCCGTTCAGCGGCTTCTTGAACGCCACGCGGATCTTGCCCTGCAAGAAGAGCGGCGTCATCGTGAAAAGCTCCGGATTAAGCGTGTAGGGCACGATCTGTTGTGCGACGATTTCGCCGTCCGCGCGCACCACATGTAAGATCGCGTCGTAACCAGGCACATCCGTCTTCATGGAAACCGCGTCGTCCAGCGTCTCGCCCGCAGCGAAACGCTGCGTGCGCGAATAGACGGCCATCGGCGCCAGCACCCCGTCCAGACGTGCGAGCGCGATTTCGTACGCGAGCTTGCAATTCTGCGCCGCTGTCAGGGAGAAGGATTCACGGTACTCACCAGTAGCGGGATCCGTACGTGAAACGAGGCGGTACGAAGCGGCTGGCGCAAAAGTCGCAACAGGCCACGTCTCGTTGAAACCGTAGCTGCGCCCCGTGAGATCAAGCGACGAAAATGCGCCGCATGTGGCGAGCGTCCAGGTGCGCGCGAAGTTGAAACGCGCCGTTTCAGACGCGGACGGCGGTCCGTCGCGCCCCAGCGTCTGCCACGGAATCGCAATCTCGCCCGTCCAGAGGACGGAGTCATCGATGTTCATAGCCTTAGATTCGGTGTAGGTCCATTCACCGTTCCACGTCACATCGCCATCGCGCCCTTCAGTGGTGCCGCCCGCGGCGTTTCCCGCGAAACGGTACTGGTGCCCGCCCAGACGCAGGTAGAACTCGAAAGATTCGGTCCCCCACGCTTCGGGCTCGAACTCTGCCGTGCGCGGCTGGCCTGCATTGTACGGTATGCGGCCGGGGAAGAGCGTCGTGAAGCCGAGGTAGAGATTCGCGCGGTCGTACAGGAGGCGGAACCCGTGCGGCGGCAACGAGCCTGATTTGCCCGTCAAGTTCCCGCGGATAAGTTGCGGTAATGAACCTGCGCATAGCCATGCGGGGTCGTCCAGCTTGCCGTCCAAGGTTGGCGCGGCGACAGTGGCCGGGAGTGCCGGCACCACGAGGCGGGCCGGTGCCGTTTCGGCAAGCGGCTCGATTGTCACGTTGTTTTCCGCCGCCACATCTTTTGGGTCGCGCGCCTCGTTCCACACGCGCAGCCGCGACACATGCACGTCATCCTGCCATGGCGACGGCGCAAGCCAGCCGTCCTTGTAGGGTCCGAGGTTGAGATTGCGCACTTCCGCCTTCACCGGCAGCGGTTGCAAGCCCGAATGGACGCAGTGTCCGTTGGTGTAGAGGCGCACTACTTCGCCATCCCACGTGACGCCAAAGCGGTAAACGCGCTCAGGGATGAGGTTTTCGGGATAGTCCAGACGGTAGGTTTTATCGCGGTCAGTGAACGAAAACTGCAGCGACTGGTTCTGTCCGTAAGCGTACCAACCGATGGTGAGACGGCTGGCCGTACGGAGCGTGAGGATGGATCGCTGCCCTTGCATGGCGCCAGGTGCCGCGTCGAAGACGACATCGAAAAAAATCGATCCTTTGTTCGACCCCACCAGCGGCTTTGCGTCCCGGTGCCAGCTCGTCGTGCCGATCGTGAGCGGCGTGCCGCCGAAATCTTCGTCCAGCGTCTTTGCCTGTTCGTCTGCGCAGTTGAGATGATCGGCGGCAACCGCCGAGAAGAGCACTCCAGCACCCAAAATCGCCAGCATTAGTCGGTTCATCACGCTTTGATTACCGGAAGAGAATGGTCGTGCCGGACTTGACCAGCTTCACGGAGCCGTCCTTTACGACGATCCGCGCGCTCGTCGTGCTCCCGTCTATCGTGAGCGCCCAGTTGGTGAGATTCGCGACATCCGAGCAGTTCGTAAGCGCGAGCGGCAGATCAGTCGTCAGGTTCATAATCACCAGATTCTGCACATCCAGCGTGCCCGCCGCAGCGATCTTGAAGCCGTTGACTGTCGCCATGCCCTCACCCGAGCAGTCGACCGTCAGTTTGGGGAGCGCCACGACACCTGCGGGCTTTGCTTGGAATGTCGCGCCGCGCTTCACCTTGATCGTGTTCGCCGTCGAGAGGTCGATCGTATCTTGGGTTTCCATGCCGGTGTTGACTTCGTAGCCGAATTCGCTTCCTGCCGTACGGCAGTTTTGGTTGACGCCGCACAGAGTCGCTACCCCTGTCGAGTTCCAGACGCTCGCCGCGCGCTGGCGGCACTCGGTTTCGCGGTGAAGCTCCGTCCAAAACTGGCCGTCCGGGGAACCTTCGAGCTTGAACGCGATCACATGGGCGCCGGCCGAGTGGGCTATATGCTGGACAATGTCATAATACTTCACTGCGGCGGAATCGCTCGGCAGACGGAAAACGACCGGGAAATAATAGGTGGGAGCGTTAGTCCTCATGAGATAACCCATCGTTGCGCGCATGTACGAAGCGGAGTCCTTGAAAAGCTCGGCGGGAGTAGTGTCGGCACTGTTGATCTGGATGCCGTTCGAGCCGCCGTCGAATTCGCCCATCGTGACCTGGGCGGGCTGGAGAGCCGTCCAGTCATAGTTCCCTGTGTACCTATGGTAGGTTGCATAAATCTCCGGGCCGACGAATGCAAGATCCTTGGCAAGACGGTTGCCGTCCTTGTCGAAAAGACCGAGCTGCTTGAGCCAGATGTACTGGCTGCTCGAAGCGTCGTTGTTCGCGCTGCCGAGTTGCATGATCGTGAAGCGGAACCAGGTATAGGGGACAAGGCCGTCCGGCTCGATCGAGAGCGTGCCCTCGTTGACCTCGATGTCGCCCGAGATCGCGAAGTCCTTTTTGATCGCCCAAGACCCCGCGCCCGACTTGACGATATCGATCGTGCCTGCGGCGTTCTCGGATACCGGACCGATCTGGTTGCCGTTGCCCGCCGCTGTGAGGCACAGCGTCTTGGTTGTCACGGATGTGTTGGTGCTGTCGTTCCGCACTTCGGCAAGCGTACGGGGCGAAACGCCGCCCGTCAGCTTCAGGGCACCACCGGTATTCGTATTCGCGATCATTCCGCCGATGCCAATCAGGCCGATGCGCCGATCAGACAAGGCGGTTGTCGTCCCCGTATACGCCAGCGTCGGGAACTTGTCGCCATCCGTGTTCCAGTCGCCCAGAACGATCTCGCAGTTCAGCCGGTTGTCTGGGTTGTTCCAATAATTCGGCAATGTCGCATAGCGGGCCGTCTTCCAGCAATTTGTCGCCAGGCCGAGCGCACAGTCTTCGCCGATGTTCGCCAGCGAAGGGAACTTTAATGTGCCGTCGACGACGAAAAAGGCGCCGGCCAGGCCCGGGCGCTCACTCGGCACCCAATTCCACGTGCCCGATCCCGACTTGATGTAATGGATTAGGCCGTCGCTACCGACAACCTTGCCGGACACCGTCACCTCCAGCGTGTTCGAGCCTGCCAGGACGGCACCATAGTACCTGTCGCTACCGTAGGTGCGAAACTCACCCGTGAAGTTCAGCCCGCCCGTTGCACCCGCGTCCAGCACAGCATATTCGGGGCTGTAAGTGCCACCGAACCGGAAACGTCGGTCCGTCGTTTCTCCCGCGCCCTCGTAAATCAGCTTTCCCCCATAGTTCATGTCATAGTCCACGCCATAGAAATAGGCCGTGCCTATGCCCAGCGGTGACGCGAAAGCCGAGAGATTGGTAGTGGTTGGCGACATGTAACGGTAGGAGACCGGCGGACGATTACCGAACTTGCTGATCCGCATGACGCCTATCTCCTTTGAACTGAAGGCATTGCGGAACACCGAGCAAGACATGGCCGCACGGTCCGTATCAGGACCGTGAATACGCACGTTTCCGCACATGAATGTGGAGAAATTGCCTTCGAAACTGCCGGTGTAATCCGACACGTCCGACGAGCCGTAATATCCGATGTAGAAACGGACCTGATTATCTTCCGCTTCCCAACATGTCCACGCCTTCCCGTTCGAAACCGTGCCCGAGCCGTTGAGGCCGTGCAGCATGGTCGGCTTGTTGGTATGGACGTGGAGCGTTGTTCCGGCATTGAGCGTGACGGGGCCGTACGCGCACGACTTGGCGGGATCCTGCGGGAAGTAGAGGTCGCCCGTCTCGACGACGATGCCGTTCGTCGTGTAGTAGTCGGTATAGGCGCCCGACCATCCGGACAGCGTTGTGGTCGCATGATGCGGCGTGCCGAAATAGAGGTCGCCCGCGCCGCGCTTCACGATCCGGCCTGCGCCGATGATGTAACCCGAGAGCGTCAACGCGCCCGTGTTCTTGAAGATGATGTCCGTATCCGAGCCTTCCAGGATAATGCCCGTCAGGTTGGCCACGGTGTTCGTGTCGCCGTCCTCGACCTCCGCCGTCGCGGTCAAGGTGACGACGCCGCTCGCCCCGGACCAGTCATGCCCGAGCGAACACCCAACCGCAAGAATTGCCGCAACCGCCGTGAAAATCTTCTGCCGAGTAGACATACTATCCATACCTTTCTTTTAGTTATTGACACCACCATCCGCAACATAGGTCACAAAGACATCTATTATTATAACTTGCAGAAATTATGGTAGGGGGGATGGGGAAAGTCAACTCTTAAAAGTTCGGAAAAAGTTCAATGGGTGCGATTCAATAAAGTTGAATCGCAAAAGGTCAAAGGGTTCAGGGGGAATAGGTAAGAAGTAATAGGTAAAAGGTAAAAAGTCGGGAACGCGGGCGTTTTCGCCCGCTGGTAGGGACGGCTCGCCGAGCCGTCCGCGGCGGTTTCGGCGAAACCGCCCTACTGGAAGGGAAAACACTCAAGGAAGAAAACTCTTGGTCTGAGACACCTTACAAAATCACCCGCG
>Ga0255347_1004553_pt1 | contig 16664 bp, 12 predicted proteins | sample wastewater_treat_2_FD_192479 | JGI IMG/M metagenome (GOLD analysis project Ga0255347, IMG submission 192479) | Wastewater microbial communities from Lulu Island WWTP, Vancouver, Canada - plant24 | ecosystem: Engineered > WWTP > Wastewater > Unclassified | place: Canada: Vancouver, British...
CCTACAGCTAAAATTTCCCAACCGCCCCAAAATCGTGCAAAATGTAGTGGAGAAAAACGGCACCTGAACACCGAGTTTCTTAGAAAATATGCTGTTTTGCCCCCCTCAACTGTCGAACTTGGGTTAACACGGGCGCGGAAAATAGAAAGGCGGCTAAAAATCAGTCTTCGCGGATTTTTGGGGAGCTGATGCGGAGCATGGCCACTGCAAGCCAAAGGCCCAGCGCGAATAGCCAACTGCCATAGAAGATGAAATTGGTTTGCCACCAGTTCCAGCCGACGACGCCGGCGTTGGAGAAAGGCCAGAGGATGGGTGTCATGAAGACGCCCGCGCCGTGGGTGGGGATGTCCATGAGAACGTGAAGCGGCCACGCGAGGGCGGGCAACCAGAGCGACCGTTTCCATGCAACGAGCAAAAAATAACCAATGACCATGCCCGTCAGGCTGTGGGTGATGTTGTAAAGCGTGAAAACAAACGGCGGAATGGCATGCCAGCGAACGCCGTTGCCCACAAAAAAATCCGCCAGAAAATGGATGCCGAGCGAGGCGACATCGGGGAAGATTCCAAATAGGAAAGCGGCCCAGAGCGTCCAGTCGGTTTTTCGCGGCACGCCGTTGGCGTCCACGGGCCCGCGACGGCCGCCGGCCAAACCTGTGCGGCTGCAAATCGCCGCGCCGATGACTCCATGTACGAGGGTATCCATGCGTCATGCCAGCAGAAACGGGGCAAAACCGCATGATAATTTATTCTGTTCGCGGCGAATAACGGGGAAAACGGGCATCACGAGGTTATCGTGGAGAGATAGCGAATCACTTCTTCCTGGCGGCCGAACGAGAGCATTTTCTCGGCCTGTTGTTCGGCTTCGGAAATATCTATGCGGCTGATGATTTGCTGCACGGCGGGGATGGCGGTGGGGTCCATGCTGAAGGTTCGCAGACCAATCCCCAGAAGGAACGGCAGCATTTGCGGATCAGTGGCGATATTGCCGCAAAGGGAGATGGGCTTGCCGGTCGGGACCGCCGCGCGGACAATTTGCGCCAGAGTGCGTAAAACGGCCGGATGGTGCGGTGAATACCAAGCGGCCACTTCGTTGTTGGTGCGGTCAACGGCCAGAAGATATTGAATGAGGTCGTTGCTGCCGATGCTGAGGAAATCGGCAGCGGCGGCAAGCTCCGGCGCGAGCATGGCGGCGGCGGGGAGCTCAATCATGAGGCCCAACTCCGGCATCCAGTGGGGAATGCCTTCGCTTTTCAGCTCGCGGGCACAGGTTTCGGCGAGGTCTCTCGCGGATAAAAACTCGTCAAGCGACGCCACGAGCGGGAACATGATTTTGGCGTTGGGCGCGCCATCGGCGGCACGCAGCATGGCGCGAAGCTGCTGCTTGAAAATTTCCGGATTGCGCAGAGAAAAACGCAACGCGCGGAGGCCGAGGAAGGGGTTGTTTTCGTGCTGGACGGGATAGTAGGAGAGGGCCTTGTCGCCGCCAACATCGAGCGTGCGGAAAAGCACCGGCAGACCTTTCATGCGGTCGAGAACACTTTTATAGCCCTGATATTGTTCCTCTTCGGTCGGGAACGTGCTGCGCACAATGAAGGGAAATTCGGTGCGGTACAACCCGATGCCCTGGGCCTTGACCCGAAGGGCGACATCAAGTTCGCTGACGAGATTGAGGTTGGCCAGAAGCTGAATGGAGGTTCCGTCGCGGGTGAACGTTTCGTCGCGCGCCTGGGCGGCGAGTCGTTCTGAATCCGCCAGCGAGCGGATCAACTCCTGCATGGTTTGGACGGCTTCCGGGCCGGGGTTGATGACGATTTGCCCTTCCTTGGCGTCGAGCAAAATGGGGGTTTGTTCGGGAAGTTGCAGGAGGCGCAAATCGGTGGAAATCACCAAAGGAATTTGGAGCGCCTTGGCGAGAATAGCCACGTGGGAATGTTGCCCGCCGCCCAGAAGAATCAGCCCGGCGGCGCCTTCGGCGGCCAGTTTCAGAATATCGGAAGGGAGCAGCTCTTCGGTCAGGATAATTTGCCCGGTATAGTCGGGGCCGGTGCCGGCCAGCGTGGGTGCGGAAAGGTTGTGGAGAAGGCGGTGGCCGAGGTCTTCCACATCGAGAACTTTTTCGCGCAGGGCAGGATTGGGGCTGCGGCTGAACATGTCCGCGTAGTGGCGGACTTCATCAAGAATGGCGGTCCATGGATTTTTTCCGGCGCGGATTTGATTGCGAATTTCGCCGGAGAAAGCTTCGTCCTTGAGCATCAGGACGTGCGCGCCGAAAATCATGGAGGCGGCGTCCTGAATTTTTTCTTCGAGCCGCCGTTGGAGGTCCAGCAGTTGGCGTTCGGTGATGGCGACGGCGCGGTCAAAATCGGCCTCGGTCAAATCAAGGGGGCAGGTTTGTTCAACGGCGGAACGCAACAGATAATGGCCGATGCGGGTGGACAAGCCCATGGCCATGCCGCCGGAGGCCCACTGGCCGCGGATGCAGTGAGTGCCGGGGCCGAACCGGGCGGCTGTTGCCGATGGCTGTTGCGCGACGGACTCCTGGTTGGCGGCGGTATCGCGGATATGCACCAAGAGATGCGCGTTTTCAATCACGCCGGCGAGTTGGGAGGCAATGACGCGCAAGGCCTGAATGTCGTTGTTGTTGAAATAATTCCACTGGGGGTCCTGAACGGTGATGACCCCCACCGGATTCATCTTGCGCTGGATGGGCACCGCGAGAAAGGAAATGAATTTTTCCTCGTGGCTGCCGGGAATATACTTGAAATGGGGGTTGTCGGTCGCGCGCGCCTCGCAAATGGGGCGCATTTCCTGGAGCGCCATGCCGGTGATGCCTTCGCCAATCTTGAGGCGCAGGCGTCCAATCATGGCGGGATTCAGCCCTTGATTGGCGTGGAGAACCAAATCGCCGGTATCCGGATCAAAGAGATAAATGGAGCAAACGGCGGCGCGCATATGCCAGGCGACCGTTGAAACAGCCTTGGTCAAAAAGGCGTCCAGACCGGCATCAAAGTCGAACAGGCCGACCAGCTCGCCGATGTCGCACATGAGCGCCACATTGTCTTTTTGAAAATCGCTCATGAGGGCTGTTGGGCGAATGGGCCGAACCCGTTGACGTTGAATTGGGGGTGGGGATGTTTCACGAAGCTTGACTTCACTTTCAGAAAAAGTACCTTACTTCGCGTCTCTTTTCCACTGCCCGATGGTGTAACGGTAGCACAGCAGACTCTGGATCTGTTAGTCTAGGTTCAAATCCTAGTCGGGCAACCAAGCCCGGTGAGCGGGGGGCAAGGTGCGACGAAGAGGTCAAGCTCAACTAATCCGAATGGGCATCAAGACATAGACAAAGTTGATGGTCGAACGGATCATGCCGGGGTTGGTGTCGTCCACCAAATCCAGATAGACCTCATCGGTGGTAAGCGCCTTGAGCGGGTCCATCAAGAACGTGGGGTTGAAGGCAATGGTAATTTCCGGGCCTTTATACTTCACGTCCATGCTTTCGCGGGCCTCGCCGATTTCCGGGGCGGCGGCGAGGATTTCCAGGCGGTTGGGGGTGAACATCAACTTCACGCCGGAGATGGCGTCAATCACCAGTTGCGACGTGCGGCGAATGGCGGCGAGAAGCATCTCGCGCTCGAGCACGACGCGGTTGCTGGCGCCTTGAGGAATCACCTGCCGGAAGTTGGGATAGGTTCCCTCGGTCAATTTGGAAATGACCAACACGCCATCGAATTGGAATGCAATTTGCTTGGGGGTCGCCAGAATGGTAAGGCTGCCCGTGTCGCCCATGGTGCGCAGGAGCTCATCAATGGTCTTCAGGGGAACAATCAGCTCCATGCCGGCATCGGCGGGAAATTCGACTTCCTGTTCCACGAGCGCCAGACGGCGGCTATCCGTGGCCACCACGCTCAATTTGTTATTGTTGAAGTGCAGGAAGACACCGTTCAGGAGCGGCCGATTGGGATCAATGGAAGCCGCGTAAGACGCCAGCTTGAGCATATTGCGAAAAGCGCCCTGGTCGAGGGTGTAGGTCTTCGGCTCTTCCAGTTCCGGAAGGCTGGGGTAATCGGTTTCAGAAATGCCGTGAATCCGGGAAGAATAGCTGCCGGCCTTGATGAAGGCGATGTTGTCGTCCGAAACTTCCATGGTGGCTTCGTCCACGTTCAGTTCGCGGAAAACACCGAAGATGCGCTTGGCAGGAAGGGTAGTGGCGCCGGGCTTGATGACCTCCGCCTCAACGGTCGCGCGAATAGTCATGGACATGTCGGTCGCGGTTAATTCCAACTTTCCGTCTTCTGCGCGGAACAACACGTTGGAGAGAACCGGGAGTGCATTCCGGGGATTGATGACCGACTGGACCTTTTGAAGACCGTCAATGATTGCTTCTTTTTTGACTTTGATTTTCATTTTGTCACCGTTGTTTTTCTGCCTGATATGAATCTTATAAAAGATTTTTTGTAAGTCGTATCAGTATGCCCTGTTAATCCTGTGAACATCAAGTTTAGAATCGAATGGACGGGCCATTCGTTCTCCTTTGGCCTGTGAACAGACCCCGCGAACAACCTGTGTACGAAGCTGACAACTTGGGGTTGTCCACAATCGCTTCGTGTTTATCCACAATTCATTCACGGGTTATTCCCAATCATTTCTTACCGTTCATCCCCGACGTTTCGGGGGCTTTATTCAGAGTGTTCCATCGTGCGGGGCTCAAGATGGCGCCACCGCTCCGCCCAATCGCTGCTGAAGACTCAAGATGGTCTGCCGCAGGCCGGCATCGGTCTTCATCTTTGCGCCCACGGAGCGATGAGCATGCAGCACCGTGGCGTGGTTGCGCCCGAAGGCGTTGCCGATGGCGGGAAGGGATTGCTCCGTCAGTTCCCGGCACAGGTACATCGCCACTTGCCGCGGGAACGCAATGTTCTGCGGCCGCTGTTTGCTGGTCATGTCGCCCAAGCGGATGTCGTAATATTCCGCCACCATTCGTTGAATGCCTTCAATCGTCAGCGCGTTTTGATTTTCCTGCTCGATGGTGTCGCGCAACAGGTACTCAAGCGCCTCGGTCGTCAGCGGCTTTTTGATGAGGGACGCATACGACGCCGCGCGCAGCAGCGCGCCTTCCAGTTTGCGAATGTTCGATTTGACGTGCTGGCCGATGAACACAAGCGCTTCGTCCGCCAATTGCAGGCGCAATTGCTCGCGCTTGCGGCGCAGAATGGCCACGCGCGTTTCGTAATCGGCCATTTCCATTTCGGTAATCAGCCCCCACTCGAAGCGGGTCACCAACCGTTTTTGCAGATTGGCAATTTCGCTCAGCGGGCGATCGCTGGTCAGGACGATTTGCTTCTGGTTTTCGTAAAGCGTGTTGAAGGTATGGAAAAATTCTTCCTGCGTGCTTTCCTTGCCGGCCAGGAAATGAATGTCGTCAATCAGCAGCAAATCAATGTTGCGATATTTCCGGCGGAACGCGACGACCTCCCGTTGCTGGAGAGCCTGAATGAATTCGTTGGTGAATGCTTCGCACGAGATATAGCAAACCGTTCCCTTGCCGCGCTTGAGGACGGCCTGACCCATCGCTTGAATCAGGTGGGTTTTGCCCAGCCCGTTGCCTCCGTGAATGAATAGGGGGTTATAGGCGCGCCCCGGCGCTTCCACAACGGCCAGCGCCGCCGCGTGCGCGAACGTGTTGGATGGTCCGACAACAAAATTTTCAAACGTGTGCCGCGGGTTGAGGCCGCCCCCCACGTTATAGGTTTTCACCACCTTGCGCTTTTCCGTCGTTTCTTTGGCGCGTGGCGGCGGCGTTTCTTCGGGCGGCTCAATTTCCCGCTCGCCATCCACGGCGAAGGAGATTGCGACATTTTCCAGACCGGAAGCGCCCAGCGCCTTTCGGATCATGGGCAGGTAATGTTCTTCCAGCCAGTCCTGATAAAAACCGTTGGGAACCGTCAGCGTCAGATGATCCTCGCGATCATCCCCGATGGCCTCAATCACCCCGATCCAGCGGCTGTAGACATCCGCCGTCAACACGGATGAAAGGAACTCGCACGCCTGACTCCAAATCTTCTTGGCTTGGTTTGTTTCCACGAACACTCTTTCCTATGCCGCCGCCCACTCTCTCACAAGAGCACCGCCGTCACAATTCAAAATTCTCTACTTTTTCACCCCTGAACAAGCCCTATTTCAACTCGTCAGGACGGGCTCGCGGACAACTTATCCACAACTTGTTAACAGCCGCTCGGTTGTCCTCGCTCCCAAAACTGGTCTTGACCATAAAGAACCCGCTCGGAACTGCCAAGTCTTTTTTCAGTTTTTCTCCAGAAAGGGCGAACGCCACCACATATGTGCCCGCCAGTTTTTTTAACCCACAATATGTGGTGAAAATCTCAATCAGCAATCGTTAAGCAGAAAGTTTATTTTCTGCGGTACTTTGGGGTTGCAAACAGCCTGAAAACCCTTGAAAATCGGCCCCCCAACAACTACAAACGAGCTTTCGACCCGATTAAATATGAAGAAATCAACAGCCCCCCGCATTTTAGTCGCTACTGGCAAGGAGATTAACGATGTCCGCTACGCCACCGGGCTGACCGCCCCCGATCCCTTCGGGCTGCTGGTCGAGTCCAGCGGCGACATGCATTTGGTCGTTTCCGCGCTCGAAGCCGCCCGCGCCCAAAAGATTTGCCCCCGCGCCACGCTGCACACGCCCTCCAGCCTGTTGGGGTCCCAGGCGAGCCGTCGCGGATTGGCCGCGCAACTGCTTGCGCTGACCCGTAACCTGCGCATCAAACGCGTGCGCGTCGGCCCCTACTTCCCCCACGGCATCGCGCACGAATTGCAAAAGGGCGGCGTGAACGTGCAGCTCGATTCAACCCCGCCCTTTCCTGAGCGCGCCATCAAAACCCCGCGCGAAATCACCGCCATTCGCCGGTCGCAACGCGCCGCTGTCGCCGCCATGCGCGGCGTGCGCGACACCTTGCGCCGCGCCAACATTTCCCCCGACGGCCTGCTGAAAATCGGCCAGCAAACCCTCACCTCGGAGATGCTGAAAGCCCAAATCACGCGCGTCCTGCTTGAACATCGCTGCAACGCGGAAGGCACCATCGTGGCCTGCGGCGCGCAGGCCGCGCGCCCCCACGACGAAGGTCACGGCCCGCTGCGCGCGGGCGCGACGATTGTGGTGGATATTTTTCCGCGCAGCCTCGACACCGGCTACTGGGGCGACATCACCCGCACATTCGTACGCGGCCCCGTCCCGCCGCAAATTCACGCCATGTATCGCGCCGTGCTCGCCGCGCAAAAACTGGCGTTGAGCCTGTTGCGCCCCGGCGCGGAATGCCGTGCCCTGCAACAAGCCGTCGAGCGCCTGTTCCAGTTGCGCGGATTCCCCACCCGCTTTTCGCCCCCCGGAAAAGAAAGCGGCTTCATCCACAGCCTGGGCCACGGCGTGGGCCTCGACATCCACGAAAGCCCCCGCCTGCGCAACGAACCCGGCCGACTCGCGGTTGGCCACGTCGTCACCGTGGAACCCGGCCTCTATCTCCCCGGCATCGGCGGCATCCGCATCGAAGACACAGTCGTCATCACCCCCACCGGCCATAAAATACTCGCCACGTTCCCCAAAAAATTGGAAGCATAGAGGCGGAATGAAAAAGTTTTTTATGGGCCTGCTGACATTTTTGCTGATAGCCGTCGCGGCGGGGTGGGTGTACCTCCGCCACTTCGAGCGCCAGCACCTGTATCACCCCGACCCGAACGTCACCACCACGCCCGCGCAATACAGCCTGCGCTATCAGGACGTCCAATTCGTCGCCGACGACGGCACCACCCTCACCGGCTGGTGGCTGCAAGCCAACCGCCCCCGCGCCACCGTGGTCTATTGCCCCGGCAACGCCGGCAACATCGGCATCCACGCCGCCCGCGCCCCCGACTTCGTCAACCGCGGCTTCAACCTCCTCCTGTGGGACTACCGCGGCTACGGCCGCAGCGCCGGCCGCCCCTCCGAAAAAGGCCTCTACTCCGACGCCCGCGCCGCCTATGACACCGCCGCCGCCATGAGCGGCCGCCTGCCCATCATCATCTACGGCGTCTCCCTCGGCAGCGCCGTCGCCGCGCAACTCGCCCAGGACCGCCCCGCCGCCGCCCTCATCATCGAAGCCGGCTTCGCCTCCGCCCCCGACCTTGCCCGGCGCTGGTATCCCGCACTCCCCCTCGACCGTCTTCTCACCGTCACCTTCAACTCCAGCAACAAACTAGCCAACCTTCCCGGCCCGCCCAAACTCTTCGGCCACAGCCCTCACGACGACATCATCCCATTCCCCAGCGGCCGCCTCCTCTACGCCGCCTCCGCCCCCCCGAAAACCTTTGCCCTGCTCGCCGGCGGCCACAACGACAGCAGTTGGTTCACCCCCGGCGCCCCCGGCAACGCCGAACTCGAAGCCTTCCTCGAACCCTTCAAACGCTAACCCCGCCCGCCGACCCCGCCCCCGAAGCATAACGCAGAGCACGAAACACATGGCAAAAATCTACAACACCCCACCCATCAGCATCCTCGCCGCCGGCATCATCGCGACCCTCGCATCCATCCACGCCAGCAGCCACGCAACCCCCCCGCCCGCCGACCCCGACAACCACTTGCGCGACAAAGCCATCGCCATCATCAACACGCACACCCCTCAAAACACCATCACCGTCACCCACGTCAACTCCGCCGCCGCCCTCATAACCATCCGCCTGCACCATCCGGATATTTTCAGCACCGACGCCGGCTGTGCGCTCTTCGGCACCCTTGCCCAGGAGCTATGCGCCTTGGAATCCAAACGTTGCATCCTCCACGTGGAAAACGCCGCCCCTACCTCGGTCAATCCCATGGATTACACCTGGGCCCAGGAACTCGCCGCCGCTGCCGGCGCCCCCATTCCCATCCCCGCCGATGCCATCCAAGCCCACCAGACGCGCGTCATCACCACCCTCGCCAACCGCGGCATCCACCACCCCCCCGCTCCGCTCCCCCCGCGCAGCCCCGTCGCCCCATAAGCCGCCCCCAAAACTTTTCCATACCGTGGAAAACCCGCCTCCGCCGCCGACACGGAACCTTGACAACCATAATGGTTGTGATATGGTTGCACCATGAAAACAATAACCCTCAAAGATATTCCATCCCCTGTGCACACTGCCCTCAAGCAGCGGGCGCACCGCCACGGGCGCAGCCTCAATAAAGAGATTCTGGCCTGCCTGGAAATGGCCGTAGCGCCAGCGCCGGTGAACGTTCAAGGCATGCTGCTCGACATCCGCGCCCACCGGGCGGCCCTCCCCGGCACACTCACGGACCGCCTGATCCGAAAAGCCGACCAAGGCCGCCCATGATCGTGGCCGATTCCAACCTCATCGCCTACCTGCTCATTCCCGGCGACAAAAGCAAGCTGGCCGACGAGGTATTTTTAAAAGACCCCGAATGGGCCGTCCCCTTAATCTGTCGCTCGGAAATACGAAATATACTGGCGCTCTACATGCGCCATGAAGGCATGACCCCGCTCCAAGCCCGCCTCACCATGGAAAAGGCCGAAACCCTCTGGCGAAAGCGCGAATACGCCGTGCCATCGGACGCCGTGCTGGACGTGAGTTTCCGCCATGGCATCACCGCTTACGACGCGGAATTTGTGGTGCTGGCCAGACAACTCGCCGTGCCCCTGGTGACGTTCGACAACGCCCTGCGCAGGGCATGCCCCCAAACCGCGCTTTCGGCGGAAAACTTTTTGAAAGCCTGACACCCCCGCTCCGCTCCCCCCGCGCAGCCCCGTTGCCCCATAACCCGCCCCAAAAACTTTTCCACACCGTGGAAATACTATTTCCACACCATGGAAAAATCCTGACGCCAACCCCCGCGCCCGCCCAAATTTTTCCACACCGTGGAAAACTTTTTTCCATAGCGTGGAAAATCCGCAAAAAACTTTTCCATAGCGTGGAAAAATTGGCGGGGCGGCGGCGGGGGGCTATGGCGCGGGGCGGTCTATGACGATTTCCCGCGCGTTGTCGGAGGCAGCGGGGGTGAGGTGGATGTGCCAGGATTCTTCGGGGAGCAGCTCGGCGACGCGCTCGGCCCATTCGATGGCGACAATTCCGTCGTAGTGGCTCAGATAGTCTTCGAGGCCCAGCCCGAAGGCGTCGGCCGCGCCGCGCACGCGGTAAAGGTCAATGTGCGCGAGGGGCAGGCGTCCGCGATATTCGTTGATGAGCGTAAAGGTGGGACTGCCGACGGAGCGGCGGATGCCCAGCCCCTGCGCCACGCCCTGCACAAAGCACGTTTTCCCGGCGCCCAAATCGCCGTGCAGACACAGCACGGCGCCGGGTTCGAGGGTCGCGGCGACTTGCGCGGCGAGGGCGCGGGTTTCCTCGGCGGAGTGCGTGACGTGCGATTGGCGGTTGCGTGGCATGGCGCGCTAGCAGACCGCAAACGGGCGGCTTTGGCAAGCGTCCATTTTTCTCTATTTTCTTTCTCGGGCATTTGCGCCACAATACGCGGGAATGGAAACGATGGCTCATTCGCATGTACCGCCGGAGTTGCCGGGCTATGAAATTGAGCGCCGGATTGGGTCCGGCGGCAATGCCACGGTCTGGCTGGCGCGCCAGCTCTCGCTGGACCGCGTGGTGGCGATAAAAATACTGGCGCCCAAACTGCTGCGCGACCCCGAAGCGCGCGAACAATTCCAGCAGGAGGCGCGGGCGGCGGCGCGCATCTCGCACGCGGCCATCGTGGGGATTTTGGATTTTGGCGAACACGACGGGCTGCTCTACTACGTCATGGAATACGTGGCGGGCACCAACCTGGCCGAATGGCTGCACGTGAACCAGCGCATGGCGCACACTCAAGCGTTGAAGCTGGTGGAAATTGTGGCGACCGCGCTCAACCAGGTGTGGCGCGATGCCGGCCTGATTCACTGCGACATCAAGCCGGGCAACATTCTGCTGGGCGAGGATGGCGCGGTTAAAATCACCGACCTCGGGCTGGCGCGAATTGCCGGCGCGGCGGCCACCCGCGAGCCATCCGCCTGCATCGAAGGCACGCCGACCTACATCGCCCCGGAGCAAATCGAGGGCTACCTGCCGGATATCCGCACCGACATCTACTCCCTCGGCCTGACCTTCTACCACATGCTGACCGGCACGCCGCCTTTCGAGGGCTACTCGCTCGACGAAATCATCGAAGCGCAGCAAACCGATTATCTGCCCGACCCCTGCGAAGTCCTGCCCCATCTGCCGGTTTCCTACGGCTGGCTGCTCGCTAAAATGACGGCGAAGAATCCAGCCAAGCGCCCCGCCAGTTGGGACGAAGTGCTCAAGGATATTCAACAAATCAAATCCGGCAAATCGCCCCTGCCGCCTTATCCGGCGGAAGATGAAAGCACGATTCTGCTGAGTCCCCGGCACCGCCCCGCCGCACGCGCCAACACCATCAACCTGTCCGCCGCCGCGAAGAAAGCCATCACGCTGACCGCGTCGCCCGACATGTTGATTAGCCAGCAAAAGCGCGGCTCCGTCGCCCAGTCCGTATCATCGGGCGGGGGAGGGTGCCTGCGCTTTTTCTTTTTCCTGCTGTTTCTGGCGGCGCTGGGCGGCGCGGGTTGGTTCTTCGGGTTGCGCGGCCATCCCGAGCGCGTCGAACAGATAAAAGCCGCGTTCACGGGCAAACCCAAGCGCCCGCCTTCCTCGGGCATACCGGATATTCCCATTCGCTCCGCGCCCGCCGACGCCGATGCGGCGGCGCAAGCCGTCGTTGAGGAATCAAGCGCCCCCGCCGTATCCGATGAGTTGGAAAAGCCGCTCGTGCTATCGGCCGGCAGCCCCTCCGCTACGCCCGGCGCGTGGAATCATCCCGGCTTCATTCAGGCCGCCAATCTGTTCAATCAGGCGCTGACCAACTATCAAGCCCATTTGAAAGCGCCGGAAACGGCGCAAGTCTCATTGGTCGGCATTATTTCCGACGCCCAATACGCGGCCGTTCTCTTTGAAACCATCCGCCCCGACGCGCCCGCCGATGTGCCTGTCACGCTGTACGCCAACCAATGCTACCAACTGGTGAACGACGCCCGCCGCGCGCGCCTGACGCAGGAGGACAAGCAAAACCTTTTCTCGCTCGCGCCCAAAAAACGGCACGAAAAACTTGCGCCTTATCCCACGCCGCCGGCGGATGTTCACGACATGTTTGCCGCCCGCTACATGCAATTCGGCTACGCCTGGGACACGCTTCCCGCGCCCGTGGACAGGCTGGAAACATCGGAATTTGTTTATCTGCTCAACACCGTGGCCGAGCCCAGCCCCGACACCCGCGCCCACGGCAACCTGTCCATTCACGGCCCGCTCAAATGGCTGATGCCCTTTGCCAGCGCCTGCAAACTGATTGGCGCGGACCCGCGCAGCCCGCGCGTTCCCGTGGAAGGCATCCCCTTCCCATACGGCGGCTTTTTCATGCGCACCTACGAGGCCGGACGCTTCGGCCGCGTAGGCCCCGGCCAGCCCGCGTACCCGAATATCCGCCTGATTACCGACAGCGAAGACCAGCTTGTCGCCGTGCAACTGGTGGATGAACGCCCGCCTGCGCCGTGCCAAAGCTCGCCCATGGCCTTTTCGCCGGTGGCGCGCGTGATGGATTTTGTCAGCGGCAAGGTCGTTCCCGAAAAAGGCGATATTCGCGTGGCCCACACCACGTTCCGCGGCGAAGGAACTTTGCGCATTGATACCGAAGCCGCCGACTTTGTGGATGGCCCGGAAGCGCGCCCCCAATTCCGCTCCATTCTTCTGCTGCCACAAGCCGTCGCGAACAATTTGCTCTATCACCTGCTCGGCTCGCGCGACTGATTTTCGCCGCGCCGACGCCCCCGCGCGTTGTTTGTTGCTTCCGCTTACGAGCGGTTCCGTTTCCAGCGCGGCTCCGGCGGCGGTTGCAGCCCCGGCTGCTTGCGAATGGCCACATAGACCTTGGCGACGTGTTTTTCACATTCGCGGGCGAGGGATTCGGTCATTTGCACAAAAAGGTCGTCTTCCGTTCGCAGGTACACCTTGGCGCCATCCGGATACAGCAGGCAAAGCGTCACGGGTGTGTCGCCCTTGTGCCGCTGGAGCGCGCTTCTCACGGCGCTCATCGCGGTTTCATTCCAGTTGCCCGCGTGAATGTGCAAGGTCAAGGCCGTCGTGAAACGCGCCGGCACGGAAGAGAGCGGATAGACCTCTTCCACCACCAGTGAATGGTTCCCGCCGCCATTGCCGTTGGCCCCGTTGCCAGCGCCGTTGTCCGGGCGCACGCTGCCGCAAAGCATCACGGGCGCGTCCGGTTGCAGCAAGTCGCCATACCGCTCAAAAGCTTCGGGAAACGCGACCGCGTTGATGGTGCCTTCCAGCGTTTCCAGGCGGAACGACATCATCGCGCGCGGGACATCCTCCGGATTCTTCGGCTTGGTGAATCGCTTCTGGGGCGTTGCCACCAGCCCGCCGATGCGCGTGCGGGTGCGCACCGGCAATTCCGCGAACCCGGCCAAATCCGTCAAATTATATTTCTCCAGCGTCCAGGAAAACGCCAGCAACGGATGCCCCGAAACGTAAAAGCCAATCAATTCCTTTTCGTAGGCCAGCATTTGGCGTTGCGGCCACGGCTCGCCGGCGGGCAAGTCGGTATCCGTCAAATGCACCCCCGCCGCGCCTTCCTCGCCCAGCCCTTCAAACAGCGACGCCTGCCCCGCCGCGCGGTCTTTTCGCATGCTGATGGCGTAGCCCATCGCCGCCTCGATGCCGTCGAACAAACTGCCCCGCATGATGCCGGTGAAATCAAACGCGCCGCATTTCACCAGCGCTTCAAGCGTCTTTTTGTTGACGTCGCTGTTTTCAATCCGCTCGCAAAAATCCACGAAGCCCTTGAAGGGGCCGTTGGCTTCGCGCTCGCGGATAATCGCCTCCGCCGCGCCCATCCCGACGCCCTTGATGCCCGCCAGCCCGTAGCGAATGCCATCCTTGACCGGCGTAAAGCGCAGCCCGCTTTCGTTGACATCGGGCGGCAGAATGCGCAGGCCCATCTTCTGCACTTCGGCCACCAGCACCGGCAGCTTGTCGGTGTTGCCCATTTCCGATGTCAGCGTGGCCGCCATGAATTCCGAGGGATAGTTGGCCTTCAGCCACGCGGTTTGATACGCCAGAATCCCGTAGGCCGCGGAGTGCGATTTGTTAAATCCGTAGGACGCAAACTTGGCGATTTCGTCAAAAATCTGCCCCGCCTTGGCCGCGCTGCAACTCTTCTTCTGGACGCAGCCCGCCACGAACGAATCGCGCTGGCGATTCATTTCTTCGGGCATTTTCTTGCCCATCGCGCGGCGCAAAATGTCGCCTTGGCCCATGCTGAAGTCCGCCAGAATCGCGGCGGCCTGCTGCACCTGCTCCTGATACAGAATCACGCCATACGTTTCCTTCAACACCGGCTCCAGCAGCGCATGTGGATACGTAATCGGCTCGCGGCCGTGCTTGCGGGCGATGTAGCTGGGAATCCAGCTCATCGGCCCCGGCCGATAAAGCGCAATCATGGCAATCAATTCTTCAATTTTATTCACCTGCAACTGGCGCAGCAGGTCGCGCATGCCCTCGGATTCAACCTGAAACACGCCGACCGTATCGCCGCGCGCCAGCAGCTCGTAGGTTTTGGCGTCATCCAGCGCCAGGGTGTCCGGGTCAACCACCCGCCCCGTCGTGTGCTGGATATTTTCGCACGCCTCGCGAATCACCGTCAGGGTCTTCAGCCCCAGAAAATCCATTTTGAGCAATCCCGCTTGCTCCAGCGGCACATACTCCCACTGCGTAATGATGTTGCCGTCTTTATCCTTGGTCAGCGGCACCAATTCAATCAGCGGCTTGTCGGCAATCACAACGCCGGCGGCGTGCGTGCCCGTTTGACGGGGCAGGTCTTCCAGCGGCGGCGCGAACGCCATGATTTGCCTGGCGCAGTCATCGTGCTGGCAGGCCTCGCGAAAGTCCGCGCTGGTGCGGCGCGCGGACTCCAGCGTGGTGCCGACCACGTCTGGAATCATCTTGGCCAGCTTGTCGCAATCGGGCAGCGGAATTTCCAGCGCGCGGCCGATGTCGCGAATCAGCGTTTTGGCGCCCAGCGTCCCATACGTGATAATTTGCGCCACATTTTCCGCGCCGTATTTCTGTTTGACGTAATCAATCACTTCGCCGCGCCGCGTCTGGCAGAAGTCCACGTCAAAGTCGGGCGCGGAAACGCGCTCCGTGCTCAAAAAGCGCTCAAAAATCAGGCCGTAGTGAAGCGGGTCAATGCCGGTGATGCCCAACGCATAGGCAATCAGGCTGCCCGCGCCGGACCCGCGCCCCGGCCCCACCGGAACCCCCATTTTTTTCGCGGCGTTCACGAAATCCCACACCACCAGGTAATAATTGAGGAAGCCGGTTTTCTCAATGATGTCCATCTCCAGTTGGAACCGCTTGGCAATGGTGGCCTCGCGCTCGTCGCGCGGATGGTCCAACTGAACAGGCCCGTAGCGGCGCTGCACCCCCTCCGCCGCCAGTTGCGTCAGATACTCCTTGTGCGTCATCCCGTCCGGGCATTGATAATTCGGGAAATGCGGATTCTGCTGGCCCTCCAGCGTCAGCGACACATTGCACCGCTCGGCGATTTTCCATGTGTTCTCCAGCGCTTCGGGAATCTCGCCGAACAGCCGCCGCATTTCGTCTTCGCTCTTGAGATAAATCTGGTCGGACGCATAGCGCATCCGGTCCTCGTCGCTCCATTTCGCCTGCGTTTGCAGACACATCAGCATTTCGTGCGGCACGGCGTGGGCGGCTTCGAGATAGTGAACATCATTGGTCGCCACCAGCGGCAGATTCAGCTTGCGCGCCAGCTCCACCAATTTTTTGTTCACCTTCTTCTGCTCGGGCATGCCGTGGTCTTGCAACTCCAGATAAAAGTGGTCCGGCCCGAGAATCTCGGCATATTCCGCCGCCAGCGCCTCCGCCTTGGCGTCCTGATCTTCCATCAGCGCCTCGGCCACCTCGCCCTTCAGACACGCCGACAGCCCAATCAAGCCCTCGTGATATTCCGCCAGCAGGCGGCGGTCAATGCGCGGCCGGTAATAGAACCCGTCCAGATGCGCCATGCTCACCAGCCTCATCAGGTTTTCGAATCCGCGGTTTGTTTCCGCCAGCAGCACCAGATGATTCGCCTGCTTGCCGTTCACCAGCGTCCGCTCGCGGTAGTCGCCGGGGGTGACATAAATCTCGCAGCCCAGAATGGGCTTCAGGCCGTATTTGCGCGCCATCTGGTAAAAATGCACCGCGCCGTACAAGTTGCCGTGGTCCGTGATGGCCATCGCCACCTGCCCCAGCGCCCGCGCCCGCTCCATCAACGGGCTATGGCCCTTTTCGCCGCGCTTCAGCGCGCACATCCCGTCCAGCATGCTGTACTCGGTGTGTAAATGCAGATGGGTAAATTTGGGTTCCAAGGGTTTCGTTCCGGTCAAATCGTAAAGCCCCTTTATACCGGCAAACGCCCCGGAAACCAAGCCGATTCACGGCTCCCGCCGCGCCCGCGAAACCCGCTGGCCCGCAGGCAGTTGCGCGAACACCCCCCGCCAATCCGCGGGAATAATTTTTCTCCGGCCGCCGCCGCCCCTCCATCG
>Ga0255347_1004563_pt1 | contig 16636 bp, 16 predicted proteins | sample wastewater_treat_2_FD_192479 | JGI IMG/M metagenome (GOLD analysis project Ga0255347, IMG submission 192479) | Wastewater microbial communities from Lulu Island WWTP, Vancouver, Canada - plant24 | ecosystem: Engineered > WWTP > Wastewater > Unclassified | place: Canada: Vancouver, British...
TGTTCTGGAACATTCACATTGATTGTGGGTGGTTCCTGTTCTGGAACATTCACATTGATTGTGGGTGGTTCCTGTTCTGGAACATTCACATTGATTGTGGGTGGTTCCTGTTCAGCTATTGCCTCGTCAACAATTTGAGATACCTGCTCCTTAGTTAAAGGTGAGCAGGCGGCGAGTAAACTCGCCACTACAAACACAATTGCTACAACAAACATTTTTTTACACATGGTAATCTCCTTTTCAATGCGTCAAATTGCCACTGCGCGTCAGTGGCCCCGACTCGTCCCTTACCTTTCGGCACTTATGGACCAGCTTTTCTAACAACCACTCTACAATGATTGTCACAAAAGCTGGACCAAAATGCCTCAGGCATTTTTTCCTCCTTGTTAAGGTGCGTCTCTTTTTGTCAGCTGCTCAAAAAGCTGAAAGCAATTTTCAGGTCTTAAGCATTACAATAAAGAGCTCCTTCCTCTACTCTTTCGAGTAGAGAATAGTTTTCGACACGATGGGTTGGAAAAAATATGAAAATGTCAAAAGCTTTTCTCTACTAAAAAGACTTGATAAGTATGTAAAAGTATATCAAATAAAGTCATTTTTGTCAATGTTATGGGATGTTAAATGGTGCTTCCTTTCCAGGCTAAATTCAATCAAAATTCAAGTTAAACTATATAAAAGTGACTCAACCAAAAAACCCTTCTGTGACAGAAGGGTTTTTATCTTCATCTATATTCATTTAAACACTTATTTGCCAATTTTTTTAGCTTTAGTTAAGGAAAACGCTCCCAAACCAGCTAAAACTGTTGCTTCTAAAATTAAAATAGTACTCAGATCAAAACCAGTTTCTGGAGCTGCTTTTGTAATAATTTTTGCTTCATCACTCTTGACACAAAAGCTGGCATAATCACTATCACTAACACCATCTTCTCTTGAATAAACTTTAGCTTCATTAGTAATACAGGTGGTACCCACTGGTAGTTCATCCTGACCTTTAAAACGAGCAGTGAAATAAACAGTAATTTCTTCATCAGCGTCAACATCGTCAAAAATAAACTTCAGCTCATTATCTTTAAACTCAACCGGATACTCTTTACCATCTGCTCCTAGATAAAACATATAATCAACTAAACGAGCAAAATCGTCCACTAAACGCACTCCATTAGTTTTAACATCAGAAATATTTTTAATACGTAATCTAAATTTCACTTCTTGCTCTGGTGAAAAGGTATAAGAACTGGCCGCGATATTATCCCAATACTCATTAGCTTCAGGATTAAACACTTTTTTATCTAAACTAAGATCACCGGTTTCACAAACCTCACCACCGCCATAAACAGTATGACATTCTTTGGCGTTAGCCACATTGATAGCTAATAAAAATAGGCCAATCACTATCAATAGACAAGAAATTATTTTTTTCATATTTGCTTTAACTTATATTTTATTGCTTGTGAGAGCTTATTATACATTTATAACTATATATTGTCAATATTATGGGATATTATTCAGCCGAAACTGGGCTTGCCCGCACAAATAAACGCTGCCAACTGGTTCCAGGTGGCCAACAAGTTTGCAGTAATAAAAGATTTTCTTCTTTTAAATTATTAACAAAATCCACTTCATTACTGGCCACTACATCCTGACCACTAACTTCGTAAGTAAATTGTTCGTCTCCCAAATGTAAAATGATTTTTTCACCAATCGCCAAATCTTTAATTTGATAAAAAACTGCGTTATAAGCTTCAACGTTCCAAACTCCATTAGTGGAGTGACCAAAAATATAAATTAGTTTATTTTGACCTGGAAAAGCCGAGTTGCGAGCATGAGCCACACCAGTTTTTAAAGCTGCTTGATATTCTTCTGGATTATTGGGATTGATATTGGCATGAACTTTTTCATAAAGTGCTAAGCTCGGAATTTCAATATAAAAAGGTAAGCTAGCATAATCGGGAGTAACAACTAATTGAGGCAAAGCACTTTGACCTGCTTCTTGATTCTCTCCAGTTTCTCTGGCAAAAATTGGCCAAGACTCGTCCAATTTCATTTTAGTCCAATCAAAAAAAGCAAAAGTATTTTTTTCTGCTTCTTGCGGTAAATTTTGCAAAAATTCGGGGACAGCAGCAATGATGGCTTTTGAGTCACTAATGATACTTGGTAACTGCTTAACTCCTTGCCAACTGACAAAAGGATTACTCAAAAACAGTAATAAAAAACTAAAAATAAAAGAAGCTATAGCCAACTTTTTCAGGTTTTTAGCTTTTTGAATAAGAAATTTGGCTGGGGCTTTTCGATAAAAACGCACCCTCGTCTTTTTCTTCAACATTATGGGATATTATAGCTGGAAATGGCCAAAAAAGCAATCAATTATTGCATCCTCTAACAAATAAATATTTTTAAAAAAAAACTATAAATCAAGAATATCTATTTCATTTTTATCAATAAAGGCTTTGGAAACAAATGTTCCCTCATGACAAAGTAGTTTTCCTCCACACTCACACTCACCGCACAAACCAATTCCGCACATCGTTTTTGTTTCCAAAGCTAGCAAAATATTTTCTTTCGCAATCCCTATTTCTTCTTGTTCAGTGATCGCTCTATTCATCATCAAGGTGGAACCAATGTTATAGACTGTTGTGTTGGCAAAAAAGTCTTTACTTTTCTTTAACAAATCTTCTTTGACAACATTTAACACCCTAGCCAAGACTCCTTCATCCGCAACGGGAACAAACTGAGCATATTGGGAAATTTTTTCTTCAAAAATGACCTCATCTTGATCCTTAACTCCATAGTAAACAACAATATTTTTGCCCTCTTGATGAAGTTTTTTAACCAAGGCCGGAACAAGCGCTATGCCTGAGCCTCCCACTACCAGCACTGCATTCTTGTTTTTAAGAATGGGTGCTTCTTTGCCGTAAACACCCCTGATTAGCAATTCCTGACCCTCTTTTAAATTAAATAATGCGTGAGTGACTAAACCCTTGTTTTGCTTTTTATCATAAGGTTTTTTTCTAATAACAAAAGATAATGGCTTGTTTGAAGCAATGGCAAAGGGCTTTTCTCCAACATCTGGTACCCACAAAAAAACATATTGACTGGCTCGATAGTCAATATTGCCCTCTAATTGTATGATTCTCAGTGTTTCGGTCTTATCAATAATCTTAGTAATTTTATATGGTTTATATTGAGCTAATCTTTCTTTGTTGAGTAAATTTGCAGCTTTATCACTTCCATTTTCTACGTCTTCTTTTAGTAAACGAAAGAATCTCTTTCTATCTTCCATTTTAACTCTCGCTAAAACACTCCCAATTCCCACCACATTCGCGCCAGCATTTTGCATTTTAATTACGTCACTAGCACAAGAAACACCACCCATGCCAATAATGGGAATTTCACTGCCTATGGCCTCTCTGATTTCTTTAATCTTTTCAAGAGCAATTTCTTTTATCCAGTCGCCAGATTTTCCTCCTTGATGACCCTGTGGATTAAACAATATGGCTTTTTTAGTATGAGGTTCAATATATAATTCTGGTCCTACGGTATTGATGGCGACAATACCATCCGCTCCTTGATCTATACATACTTGAGCTATCTCTCCAATATTTTCAACATTGGGAGTTAACTTGGGAAATAACAAAGAGTTGGTGACCTTTCTAATTTTTTGTAAATAATCTTTGACAATTTCTTTATTACTCCCAATACTTGATCCAAAGCCTGATTCGGCGTGGGGACAGGAAAAATTTAACTCAAAAATATCAGCAATATCTTCAAACTTTTTAATCAGGATAATAAAATCCTCAGCTTTTTTAGCCGCTAATGAAACATTTAAAATAGCTTTTAAACCATGCTCTTTTAGTTTTCTTAAGTCTCGATAGCCCTGTTCCATGCCGGGGTTTCTTAAGCCAACTGCATTACCAAAATTCCCCACAGATTGCTCAACAATGATTGGTTCTCTATTTCCTGCAGTTGGTTCAATCTGGTAGCTTTTGCTCGTGATGATTTCTATCTCAGGGATATTTTGATCAACCCACTTTATTAAATTGGGTTTTGTTGTAACAATACCGGAAACTATAGTCAATTTAACACCATCTTTTTGAAAAAAATCTAAAACTTCTTTTTTATTTTTTTTAAGCATAAAAGCTTTACTAAATTAAAGTTTTCTTGCCATGTCAGCCAATATTTCCTGAGTAGCTTTCAGTCTGTTGTCGGCCGTCATAATCGCCCTCCCCACTACAAGAATGGTAGAACCAGCTTCAACTGCATTGGCTGGACTAAAAACCCTTTTTTGATCTGATTCTGCCTGAGAATTAACTCCTTTAATGCCAGGGGTGACGTAAATAAAATCTTTTGCTAAATGAGGTTTTATTGCCTGCAGGTCGGTGGCACTGCACACCACTCCATCCAAACCAACATTGGCAGCCATAGTGGCTAATTGCAACACTCGGTCACTTACTTCTCCACTAATACCTAAGTCTTCATTCATTATTTTTTTATCAATACTAGTCAAAATGGTAACGGCAATAATTTTAGGCTTACGCAGACCCTTTTTTATTGCCATTTCCTCAACGCCCTCTTTGGCAGCTAACATCATTTCTCTACCCCCCAAAGCGTGTAAATTAAACATATAAACTCCCAATTCACTGGCTGCTTTGGCGGCTTCTTTAACAGTGTGGGGAATATCATGATATTTTAAATCCAAAAAAACCTTAGAACCAGATTGGTGAATAAAATCTATAACTTTCGGTCCGAATCTGGTAAAAGACTCTTTGCCAACCTTGAAAAGACCTACCTCAGAACTAAGTTCTTTAACGGTGTCTTTGATATCTTGAAAGTTTTCAAGCCCATCTAGGGCCAAACACAGCATGCCTCGTGCTTTTTTTTCTTGATTAGTTAACATAAATTTATAAAAAATTATTTTAATTTTATTTTCTCAACACCAAAGTTTTCAAATTCTTCCTCAATGCTGTTGATGATTTTCGCCGAAGGGGGATTTATTTTTACTATTTCTGGCAACAATTCTGTCGCTCTACTTAAACTATAATATGTAACACCTTGCTCTTCTACTGCTTCTTTAACACTTTTCCCATCATCTCTTAGCTCCATCCTATCGGTTAATCCGATTGCTGCCACCACCCTAACATCCGCCTCTTTCAGCTGATCGATAGTATTGAGTAAAGACATGCCTGTGGTTACCACATCTTCCATTACAACTACCTTTCCTTGAGGCATGCCCACAAAAAATCTATCTTTCGGCACACCATGCGTTTTGGCTTTGCCTCTCCCCATGGCTAGCACATAATTACCTTTAGCCAAATTTGGCGATTTTTTCGCTAATTTAAATTGGGAAATAATACTTAATTTACTAGCTCCTTCAGGAACTCCATAGAAACAATCAAAGGCAATCTGTTCTTGTTCTACAAAATCCAGCACAAAATCACTTAGCTTGTCAATTAAAAAAACATCTTCTGCGACTGTTCTCCAATTAACATACCAGTTGGAAATTCTTCCCGACTTGAGGGTAATGGGTTCATTAAAAAACCCAAGCACCTGCTCTTTAATAATAAAATTATTAAAATCTCTTTGTGAAAATGGCAAGTTAATCTCCTTTCTCAAATAATTATTTCCTAAATTTTAATAGAAAACTGAGGAGCTTAGATAGATAAGCCCAACACTTTTCTACCATTTACTGTGGCTATTTTAACTAATGCATCAATATCATAAAAATGACAAGCTTCCAACAAAAAGCGTAATTCTGTCCACATTTCGCCATCGCTAAATGGTTTATAAATGTCGGCAATATTATCTGTACCCAATGCCACAGGAATTTGAGCTGCCACTAGTTCTTCTACGGGAGCAATGGCATTATGGCTCACCATCAATTCTTCTGAGCGTCGACTATCAATCCAAGCGGTTGGACAAACGATTACCATCAGTTGTTGTTGCTGCAGTTGCTGATAAATTTTTTGTCGGTATTCAATCGGTTGGGCCGCCAAAGAAACAGAGTGAACAGCCACCACTTGTCCTTGCAGTTTATGCTCACGAGTTTTTTTAATTAATAACTCAGTTTCTTTTTCCCGAACAGTGTTAAGTTGATCAACATGCACGTGGACCATCTTTTTGTGCTGCTTAGCCAAACTAAATAACACATCTAAATGCTCGTCCTCCCTACCTGCGTCTCTCGCTGGTAAGCCACCAATAATATCCACAAAATTCAGCGCTTCTTCGAGCCACTTTCTAGCCTTGGCATCCAAAACCCCCTTCAGCGTTTGATTGATAAACACCAAATCAATTGCGGTTTGATAGTTTTCTTTGAGACGAGCAGCGGCTTGGATTGCCTTATCTTTTATCACATCATCAACATCAATAAAAGTTCCTAAAGCAGTGACTCCTTGTGCCAGTTGTTTCTCTAGAGCAAAGGCCATTCGATCATATATTTGAGCAACAGTGGATCTTTTTTTTAACTCATCAACTAACTCCCATTTTTGCTGTAAATGCTGATTGGATAAAGCTAAATCTTGATCAGTAATGGTATAAGCCCGATCCAAATGACTATGAGCGTTTACCCAACCACCATTGTCTTTAATTTTCTCAAGGACGAGAGTCTTGAGATTCCAATTTTCTTTTTTGTTCATCAGCCACTTTTTTCTGCGCAATCGTATATTTTTGTAATTTACGAGTTAGTAATTTAAACGTGTTAACGTCACTGACCGTCATGATTTTGTGTTTAACCGCCCACTTTCTAATGACCTCTTCGTCTTCGGCATTTTCTGGCTTGTTTTTATAAGGAGTGTGGATGATCAAATCAAAAAAGTTTTGTTGTAATAACTCTTCTAAGTTGGGATATTTGTTTTGACGCATTTTATAAATGAAAACCGAATCAATACCGTGTTTTTGGTAAAACTGATGGGTATGCTCGGTGGCGTAAAAATAATATCCCAAATCATTGAGAATTTTGACATAGGGTAAAAAAGCCTTTTTATTGGCATCCTCACCAATGGTTAATAGGGCGTAACGATGTTTATTTTGAGCCAAACGCATTTGTAAAGTATAAATTTCAATAAACCCTGGAGAAGCATTTTGATTAAAGGTATCATTCTTCATGAAAGTGGCTAACTTCTCATCAAAAATAGTGTTAGCTGTTTCCACTGCCACCACTTCAGCCACACCTTTAAATAATTTAACAGTAACGGTTCCGGTTACTTTGTCATTAACCTGATCAATAAAGGCATTCAAACTTTCCATCAAGGGCTCATACCACAGGGCTCCATAGCATAAATATGACCACTTGGTATCGATTTCAGTTTTAAATTCGTTTTCGTTTCTAGTACAGACGTATTTTTCTAAATTTGCGTGAGCATTGATAATAATTTCTGCGGCCGGAGCTTCATAAATACCTCGCACCTTTAAGCCAACTAAACGATCCTCAATATGGTGAGTAACTCCCACACCATGTTTGGCGCCCATTTTATTTAATAATTGAATTATCTCTACCAAATTCAGGGTTTTATCATCGACTTTGGTCGGCATACCTTTAACAAAAGCCAGTCTGACATATTGAGGTTGATCTGGTGTTTTTTCTACCTCTCGACAAACTTGAAGAATTTTATTTAGCGGTGGAATGAGAGCTGGGTTTTCAATTTCCCCACTTTCAATCGTCACCCCCCACATGTTGTCATCATAAGAATATGGTTTGTCTTTGGTTTGTTTAACAGCAATCTTGTGTTTTTTTGCATAAACCAATTCTTCATCCCGCCCCATACTCCATTCCCTCACTGGAGCAATAATCTTCATCTCAGGAGCTAAAGTTAAAACCGTACCTTCAATACGCACTTGATCATTGCCTTTACCAGTACAACCGTGGGCAATAGTGTCACAACCTTCGGCCCGTGCTACTTCGACCGCTATTTTGGCTAACAGTGGTCTACCCAAGGGCGTACTCAAATGATATTTCCCCTGATAACTAGCATTAGCCTTAATCCCCTTGGCAATATAGTGATAAGCAAATTCTTTTTTCGCATCAACCACAATTGCCTTAACTGCCCCAAGTTTTAAAGCCTTTTGCCGGATTTTTTCTAAATCATCGGCTTGCTGACCAATATCAATAGTCAGCGCCACTACCTTCGCTTGATATTCTTCCTGAATCCAATGCAACATGACTGAAGTATCAAGTCCACCAGAGTAAAGTAACACTACCTTTTTAACTGTTCCCTTTCGCCCCTCATAGGAAGAAACTTTGGTGTAAGTGGTAAAATCTTGCATAATTTTCCTTCTTTTTTAATTTTTTTTAAAAAAAAACAAGCCGAAGCTTGTTAACTTTTTATTGTTTGCTGGTCAAAAAAATGACCATAGAAAAACGCCTATGCAGGCGTCTTTTATTACTTTCAACTCGATTTGTATTGATGCGAGCGCTGAACACTATCGGCCATAGTAGAGATTATTTGCAGCTGTGGCAATAGGGAAATTTAAACTATTGAATTCTTAATGTGATGCAATTGTTTATATGGAAATATTAGACTGGTCTATCAGAACTTTTTGCTCAATGGCGGAGGTGAAGGGATTCGAACCCTTGGAGCCGTGAGGCTCACGCTTTCCAAGCGTGTGCAATTGACCACTATGCGACACCTCCTAGTAAAAAGCCGCATTATTATAACGTTTTTTTTCCCAGCTGACAGCCTTAAGCCAAGATTTGCCATTTTTGATATTAATTGATATAATAAAATATGGGAAAAAATCAAGAAAGGTTAGTTATTCCTGCTGGTAGCATGATCAATCGTGGTCCTCATGAGGATGACGATTATTTGCTTGCCCGAAAGGATTTGATCGCGGAAGTAATTGAACGTTTACCCGGAGCGGTTAAAGTGATAATTCCACAATTAACTGCAGAATTGACTGGCAAATATATTGCAGAAAATTTACCAGAGCAACATCAAATTTTTTATATTCACCAGCCCGATTAACTTTTCTTTAAATAATGCTGTCTTTTCTGTTCCGAAAATTTCTCGATACTGTAGCGCAACATGGCGCGTGGCATGTGCAAAGCATATTGGTCAAGAAAATCTGTTAATGCTTTTTCATCTTTTTTGCCGACTTCTCTTAATAACCAACCAACGGCTTTTTGTATTAAATCTTCTTGATCATTGATTAGTATTTTGGCTAGTTTGAAAGTAGGCAAAAATTCCTCTCCCTTAATAAAGGGGAAAGTAGATAACACAGCAATCCGTCTCTCCCACAAAATATCTGAGGTGGCTAATTTAATCAACAATTCAGGCACTTGGTGCACGGTTGTTTGGTTCTGTTTAAGATGTTCTGCATACAAATATTGTCCCAAAATTTTATCAGCTGAGAAATCAACTAAGTCCCAGTTATTAATGTGGGCGGTATTTTGCAGATAAAAATCAACTAATTCTTTTTTTTCATTTTGACTGTGGGCTTTTTGGTAAAGTTCAACCAATAATAATAAACAAACTAAACGAATTTCGTGATAGGGACTTTTTATCAAATCGGATAAATCATTTAAAGCAATCTGCTCTCGATATTTCCTGACTATCACTCGTTGCTGTGGAACTGTTAAACCTAAAAACCGATCGCCTTCAGCATACGCTCCGGGACCAGTCTTGAAAAACCGTTGTAGCTGTTGAGCCTTTTCCTGATTAGCCTGGTTTTTTATATCAGCTACAATTTGTTTGGCAATTTGCATCATTTTAATTCATCAACCATCAGCTAATTTAATTATTCATTAAATTTATTAATTATTCATTAAATTTAAGCTAATAATTCTTTGATTTTTTGAATATTGTCTCTAACTACTTTCTCTCCATCATCCAAAACATCACCTCGATTTACAAATCCCACAAAAGGATTATGGTAATCTCCTTTTTCATCAATATCTGGATAGAGCACTAAATCGGCTGGTTGTTGACTATATTGCGCCAGATGATAAAGCATCACTTGAGAAGTTTTTAGCACTGTCTTAAACGCAGAAATTTTATGATCATCCATCGGAAAATGATTCTTTTGTAAGTTAACAGCAATCACTACTTCAGCGCCCATTTGTTTGACCGTTTTCACTGGTATCGGCACAGCCGTCCCCCCATCGATCAGACGCATCCTACCCCACTGTACTGGTTGTAAAAAAAAGGGTACTGCTGCACTAGCGTGAATAGCCTTGCTCAAGTTCCCTTTTTTTAACTCGACTACTTTGCCGGTCAATAAATCACAAGCCAAAGCACAAAAGGGAATTTTTAAATCTTCAATGCACCGATTGCCCAAATATTTCTTGAAAAGGTCTTCCATTTTGTCACCACCAAAAACCCCCCACCTTGGTTTTGGATCAGAAAAAGTATAAAGCAGACGACGGTAACTCATATTTTCACGAAATATTGCTTCTACTTTCTCAATATCCCCAAAAGCGGCATACATACCACCCACCAGCGCACCAGCACTACTACCAGCTATATAACTAATTTCAATATTATTTTTTTGTAATTCCTTGATTAAACCAATATGAGCTAAACCTCGCCAACCTCCAGAACCAAGAGCCAATCCTAATTTTTTTTGATTTTTTACCATGAGAGAATTATAACGGAAAAAAAAGATTAAACTAAAGCATTGTGAAAAACTTGAGGTAAAATGATTTTGATAAAAGCTAAAAATATTTATGTGGTCAGATTTTAAATTTTTTTGAAGAATGTGATTGGGGCACTAACTAACTTTCGATAGATGTACTAATTAACTTTAGAATTAGTTCCGGATTATGGAAAAATACTTGGCGGAAGGGGCGGGACTCGAACCCGCGATGCCCAAAGGGCGTCAGTTTTCGAGGCTGATGCAATAGCCACTATGCGACCCTTCCTTTTTTGATAGTGAGCCAGAAATTTTTTTACAAAACTTATTCATTCTCTTGGCTTTTGCCACTAAGAGCATTTTTAATTCGCCGATCAAGATCTGCAAGAATAGTGGAAAAGTTTTTACCAGTTTCAGCTTGCATTCGCATAATACGACCCTTTTCATCAATTAGTGGTTGCACTTGATCTAAAGATTTCTCTCTCTCTTCAACTAGCCGAACAACTTCAGCAAGATCTGCAAGAAAAGAGGAGAGATCTATACCTTTTTCAGCCAGTGAGTGCCTGATAGAAATCTTTTCTTTAATTGATGGATGCACTTGATCTAAAAATTTTTCTTCCTCTTTAATTAGCCGAACAATCTCTCCGAGGAAAGAGGAGAAATCTATATCATTTTTAACCAATAATTGCCTAAGAGAAGCCGTTTCTTCAATTGATGGTTGCGCTTGATCTAAAGATTTCTCTTTTCCCACGTTATGATTTGTCATAATATCGATATTTTAAACTAATAAAGCAAAAAAACCAACAAAAACTCAACAAATGTGAAAAATCTTCAAGATAAGTTTGTTTAAAGTGCGCCCAAGGGGATTCGAACCTCTGGCCTTTTGTTCCGCAAACAAACGCTCTATCCAGCTGAGCTATGGGCGCGCTCAAGTAGATATTATAAGCCAGTTCAAGTCATTGGACAAATGAAAAATCTTATTCAATCAGTAACTTTGAGTTATTCAATCAATAACTTTGAGCTTGGCTAATCGTTGGGCATTACCTAAACTTTTTACTTTCTTTTGATGGTCATTTTTTTGTGACAGAACCACCAATCATAACAATCTTTTTGACCAGCTCTGGCTTTAACCTCAGCTTCAGTTTTGGCTGGTGGAATAATCACCTGGTTCCCAATCAATTCATTCTCTGGCCAGTTAGCAGGCATTGCCACTTTATTGGCTGTCGCATACTGTAAGGCTTTGACAGCTCGTAAAATTTCTGACATATTACGTCCCACCTCTTGCGGATAGTAAAGAATTAAACGAATCACGGCTCGATCATCAATAATAAAGACCGCTCGTACTGTGTCTGTTCCCTGCTTTTCATGAATCATGCCGAGTAACCTGCCCACCCGACCAGTATTGTCTGAGATGATGGGAAAAGGAATTTCAACATCTAAATTTTCCTTAATCCATTCCACCCATTTAATATGAGAAAAAACTTGATCAATGGATAAACCAATTAATTGAGTATTAATTTTTTTAAACTCTGGGGCGAATTTGGCAAAGGAAACAAATTCGGTAGTACAAACTGGAGTGAAATCGCCAGGATGACTAAACAAGACTGTCCACTTACCCAACAAAATTTTGGGGAAAGATAAACGTCCGTGAGTACTATGTACTTCTAAATCTGGAAATTTGTCGCCAATTAAAGGAAAAGAGTTTTTGGTATTGGAAGAAGCATTATCTGCGCATTGACAACCTTGGCACTGACAACCTTGACACTGACAGGTTGATGAAGCATTTTGAGCATTAGACATAAAAACCTTTCACTAATTTTGTAAAGTAACAAAGCAAGTATAGCATTGAAAATATAGAAAAACAATTAATAAAAAGGATTGATTTTTCAGTTATTAAATCGTTTTAAGAGTAAAAAATGTTCTTTTTATCAACCAATATTAACTTATTTTTTACTTCTCACTTTTTGTTGAGAAATTTGCCCATGATAATATTTTTTACCTTTAATCTTTTCTGGCAAATAACTCTCTTCTCGTTCATTTTTTCCGGGCTTGTATTTGGTATAGCCTTCACCATATTTTAAGTCTTTCATCAACTGGGTTGGGGCATTACGCAGTTTAAGTGGAATACTCAAATTACCAAATTTTTCTACATCAGCTAGGGCACTAAAATAAGCATCATAAGCACTGCGATCTTTTTTGGCTAAAGCTAAATAGGTAGCCCCATGCGCTAAACTAATTTGTGCCTCTGGATAACCAATTTTCATCACTGCTTCAAAAACTTCATTAGCTACTACTAAAGCCGTTGGCTGCGCCATACCTACATCTTCACTGGCAAAAATGACCATTCTTCTAGCAATAAACTTGGGATCCTCGCCAGCTTTGACCATTCTGGCTAAATAATAGAGTGCGGCATCCACATCGCTGGCTCGCAAGCTCTTAATAAAAGCACTAATGATGTTGTAGTGTTCCTCACCTTTTTTATCATAAAGAATTTGTTTAGATTGCAAAGCGTTTTTTAATGAATTCAATTTGAGATTACCATAGAGCGCGTAGGCATTATCTATGATCGTTAATAATTTGCGGGCGTCACCATCAGCATAATTAAGCAGAAATTCTTCACTTGCTTTGTCGATTTTTTTAACTTTTAATAGCTTTAAGGCTTTCTTGATAATTAATAACAATTCTTCATCCTTGAGTGGATTAAGAACAAAAACTCGCATTCTAGACAAGAGAGGTGGAATTACTTCAAAAGAGGGATTTTCTGTAGTCGCTCCAATCAAGACAATCTGACCATTTTCAACACTAGGCAATAAAAAATCTTGTTGAGCTTTGTTGAAGCGGTGAATTTCATCTAAAAATAATACTGGGGCTTGATATGACTCCATCAAAGTTTTTTGTTCTTGGGTTCGGTCAAGAACTTTTTTAATATCAGCTTTACTGGCTGAGACGGCAGATAGTTCAATAAATGACCGACCAGTTTCTCGAGCAATAATTTTTGCTAAAGTGGTTTTGCCCACCCCAGGAGGTCCCCAAAAAATTAAAGAAAAAGGGGCACCTAAGGCAATCATCGCGCTTAAAGGTTTGCCTTCACCAACTAAGTGGTCTTGGCCAATAAATTCATCTAGATTCTTGGGGCGCAAAATTGAGGCTAGTGGTTCACTAAAAGACACAAGCCTATTCTATCACTCATTTTTGGCGTCTTTTAGCGCTTGCATTTTTTTATTACGTTCAAGTTTGTTTAAATAACGTTTGCGTAACCGTAAATTTTTTGGAGTGACTTCTAACAGTTCATCATTTTCAATAAAGTCTAAACATTGTTCTAAACTAAGTTCCACTCGACTATTAAGCACCGTCATTACTTCTGCATTAGAGCGGAAATTAGTCAGTTTTTTATTTTTGCAAACATTGACTTCCAAATCCCCCTTTTGTTTGCACAAGCCAACAATTTGTCCTTCATAAACCTCTTCACCAGGAACGACAAAAGTTTTACCTCGTTGTTGAACACTTTCTAGAGCGTAGGCAGTGACCGTACCAGTTTCAGTGGCAATCAGCGCCCCGTTGCGTAACTTTAATCGACTTTCTTGGAGTGGAGCATAATGTAAAAAGGAACTGGTAAATAAACCATTGCCCTTAGTTTTAGTCAAAATTTCACTGCGAAAACCAAGAAGATTACGACTGGTAATTTGGTAAACCATCCGACAAATACCCTTGCTATTAGTAAAACTACTTTGCAATTGTGCATGCCGTTTTCCCAGTTCTTCAGTAATAATGCCTAAATAGTCTTGCTCAATTTCAATAATTAGCTCTTCCACTGGTTCTTGCTTGACACCGTCAATTTCTTTGAAAATTACTTGAGGACGACTGACTTCCATCTCATAACCTTCACGACGCATAGTTTCAATTAAAACTGATAAATGCAATTCTCCTCGACCAGCCACAATAAACACCCCACCCTCTTTTTGCTCAATGCGCAATCCTAAGTTGGTTTTTTGTTCGCGCTTGAGACGATCAGCCAATTGGCGAACCGTACAAAACTCACTTTCTCTACCAACAAAAGGGGAAGTATTGGCGGCAATTTGAATCTTCAGGGTTGGCTCAGTAATTTTGATCATGGGGAAACCCTTGGTTTCACCTAGAGCTGCTAAAGTTTGACCGATAGCAATTTTATCTACACCAGTAATAGCAATAATATCTCCAGGTCTTGACTGCTTGATTTCTTGTCTATTTAAACCATTGCTTTCCATTAGATGAGTAACGGTCATTTCTCCAACTTTTTGATCTTCTTGTAAAATCACTAAACGCTGACCTGCTTTAACTATGCCCTGAGTCACTTTACCAATAGCATAAACTCCTTTGTACGAATCAAAATCTAGTGTAGAAACTTGCATTTTAAAAGGTTTAGAAGGATCAGTTTGGGGAGCAGGAATACTTTTGACTATTTCCTCAAATAGTAATTGCAAATTGCCTGGCTCTTTGGCTAAAGATTCTGCTTGAGTTTCTTCAGGTAATTTTGACCAAATTTTACCCATGCGACCAACCGAATACAAAACAGGAAAATCTAATTGAGTACTATCATCTGCTAAACTGAGGAATAATTCTTCCACTTGATTTAAAACTCTTTCAGGTTCACTATCTTGACGATCGATTTTATTGATTAAAACGATGATGGGTAGTTTGCGTTTAATCGCTTGTTGTAAAACAAATTTGGTTTGAGGCAGGGGACCCTCAGCCGCATCAACTAGTAAAATCGCTCCATCAGCCATGCTAATGACTCGCTCAACTTCGCCAGCAAAATCAGCGTGACCTGGGGTGTCAATGATATTAATTTTAATTTCTTCACCGGCCAAGCTGCGATAATTAATCGAAGTATTTTTGGCTAAAATAGTAATACCCTTTTCTCGCTCTAAATCATTACTATCAAGAATAGTCTCTTGAGACATTTCCGCTTGATTCTCACGAAAAGTATGGGTCTGCTTGAGCATCCCATCAATTAGGGTAGTTTTGCCATGATCAACATGGGCGATAATCGCGACATTACGTATTTGCATGAATTTCCTAAAAGCAAAAGAACAATTATACTCTTTTCACTCAGAAATTGATAGTTAATTGACTAATAAATCTAGTATTTCGCTAGGTTGATTGATTAAAAAATCTGGTTTAGCACTAGTTAGTAATTCTTCACTGGCAAAACCCCAAGTGACAGCGGCAACCGAAACCCCAGCCTTTTGACAAGCCTCAACGTCTCTGACTTGATCGCCAAAATACAAGACTTGTGCTGGATCGATTTTGCGCTCTTGCATTAAAGACTTGAGAGCTTTGTCTTTACCAAATAAGTTTTTCTCACATCGCCAAAAGGAAAAAACAGTGGACAGAGGCAGATTTTGATTAATAAAAAAATTTTCAATATTGCTCAATTGATTCGAACTCAAAATGCCTAAAGTAAAATTTTTCTTTAAATTGAGTAAAGTTTTTTTGATTCCTGGATAGAAATTTGCCTGAGAAATTAAAGCGCTTACTTCTTGATTGAGCGCCTCCGTAATTTTTAATAATTTAATTGGACCAATCTGATATTCTTTGCAAATTTCCTTCATGCTAGTTGAGTGAAGTTTCATTAATTCTTTTTTGCCAATTTTTGGTAAATCAAATCGGGCATGAATTTGATTAAAAGCTCTCACTTGAATATCAGCCGTATCAGCCAGAGTGCCATCAAAATCAAAAATTAGATACTTAAAGTCGTTAGTCATTACTTCCTTTTCATTTAGCAACTGCTAGTTAAACTAACTTGACACTAGCTTTTAATTCTCGAATTTCTGCTTCTGTTAATTTCCGAACCGTCCCAGGTTCTAAATTAGCCAACTCGATGTTGCCCAGACGCACTCTAACTAGACGAGTTACTTCCCAACCAACTCGAGCACAGAGTCGGCGCACTTCACGTTTTCGACCCTCGTGAAGAATAAACTTCAATTGTAAATTACGCCCATCTTTTTTTAATAATTCAACTCGATCTGCCTTAGCTTTTCGACCAGCTAACAATACTCCTTTTTCCAGTCTAGCAATTTTTGACTGAGAAAAAATTCCA
>Ga0255347_1004564_pt1 | contig 16634 bp, 10 predicted proteins | sample wastewater_treat_2_FD_192479 | JGI IMG/M metagenome (GOLD analysis project Ga0255347, IMG submission 192479) | Wastewater microbial communities from Lulu Island WWTP, Vancouver, Canada - plant24 | ecosystem: Engineered > WWTP > Wastewater > Unclassified | place: Canada: Vancouver, British...
TTCCCTGTGCCATTTCCAGCATGATCTGCAGAGAACGGATTGTATTTTCGGCACCAGGTCGATCGGCTTTATTGATCACGATGATGTCGGCGATTTCAAGCATGCCAGCTTTTATTGCCTGGATATCATCTCCCATACCCGGAGCTTCCACCACGACAACGGTATGCGCCAAGCTGGCAATATCCACCTCTGCTTGGCCGGCACCGATGGTTTCGATGATGATCAGATCGAAGCCTGCACTATCAAGAACGGTCACAAATGCAGCAGTCCGGCTTGCCAAACCGCCCAGGTTGCCGCGTGAAGCCATTGATCGAATAAAAATGCCTTTGTCGCCAGCCAGGTCATTCATTCGAATACGATCACCAAGCAGAGCGCCGCCCGAGAAGGGACTGGTGGGGTCGACTGCAATAATGGCAACTTTTGGAGCCTGCTGTCCTTTTCCCTGGCGTAGATTTTTTGCAATTTGATTCACAAGGGTGCTTTTACCTGCACCAGGTGCTCCAGTGACGCCAACCAAATGGGCTTTGCCAGTAAATGGGAACAGTGCAGATAGTAATGCGCGACTTTCTTCGGCATCATTTTCGACAAGGGTTAGTGCTCTGGAAAGCGCCAAACGGTCGCCGGTGCGTATAGCAATGGGGTCATTTTTCGGCATTATTAACTATTTGAAATTTGGATGGCTTGCTTGATATCCGCAATGACGGTTTGGGTATCGGTGCCAGGCCCATAAATGGCAGTGACACCCAATTTCAGCATGTTGGAAATATCGGGCTCTGGGATTATCCCACCGACAAATACTTTGATATTGGTCAAACCATTTTCATTTAATTTTTCAATTACAGCGGGAACAAGAACGTTATGGGCACCTGAGAGGATAGAAAGGCCGACAACATCAACGTCTTCCTGCAAAGCTGCTTCAGCGATCATTTCAGGTGTCTGTCTTAGGCCTGTATAGATCACTTCCATGCCGGCATCCATTAATGCCCGGGCAATGACTTTTGCGCCGCGATCATGTCCATCCAAACCTGGTTTTGCGATTAGTACTCGAATTTTTTTATTCGTCATGTTTAACTCCACATGGTTATGTGCCATCTTGATTATACCGCGTTCAATTATGGATTAGATTGCCTTTCACAATCATATCTTGCATATGTACCATTAATTCACTAAAATCAATTCAATATGAATTGAAAATGCAAATTAAATTAATTGAAAGTGATAAGGATGCCATTGCGAAAAGAAAAACATCCCCGTCCACGTTTAATCCCCACCATGATGGTTTTATTGATATTGGAGTTTCCGTTTTTGATCTTTATGGGATTAAATTTACTCACAAATCGATGGTCTTTTTTAACGTCATGGACTCTGTTTTGGATGCAATTCCAGGAGGCATTCTCTTTGTTTTTAAAAACACCCGGCGAGTATGTCCGTGATGAAATTTTGTTTTTTGATGTTTTGTTATTTGCAGTGTTGGTAGTCTCTGGAGCGCTGGCGCTTATGGCGGGATTGACCCTTTCATATCGGAGAAAGATGAGCTGGATTCTGGGGTTGTTGGCTCAAATTGGAACCCTTGTTGTTGGGCTAAGTTTACATTTTATGCATCAGACCACTCAGGCATATTGGTTGATGGCGTTTGGAATAATGATGGTTTTACATCTAAATTTTGGTGATATCCGTGAATGGTTTGTAAAACCAATTGACGATTTGGAAGAGGTTGTGAATGTCTGAGCGAGAAGATATAGAGCTTCTGAAACGTTTTGAACCAATTTTGAAATTTACAAAGGGCGAACAATTCTTTCCTTACAATGTTGCGGATTATGTAAAAAAATCCAGCCTTTGGGTGAAAGCGCCTAACACACCAGCAGAGCAATTGGTTCCGGACGGTGACCTTAACCTCGAACGTTTGGGGAATATGAAGCTGGAAGGTGCCCGGAATGTTCACTATTTACAATTTATTTCTCCAATGACCCTGGCTGAAATGGCTGAATTTCGGTTCAAAGAATTGCGTGAAGCGATAAGAACCAGAGAATTTACGCCCAGTCGCAGCCGCCTGGCAAGAGTTGGTTTCTTATCCAGGCTTATTGATATGGTATTTTCGTTGGTGCTATTGTTGCGAGGCCGGGTTCCTGGAGATTCTGCAGCTGCGGCAAGGCTGACATTTAAGAAAATGCTGAAAGAAAGACGGACATTTCAGTATTATGGCCGTGTTGTTCGGGAAAGTGGATGGATCGTTCTTCAATATTGGTATTTTTACCCATTTAACAGTTGGCGTTCTGGTTTTTATGGGGCAAACGACCATGAAGCCGATTGGGAAATGGTTAATATTTATGTATATGAAGATGAGCACGGTGAAGTGAAGCCATCCTGGGTGGCTTACGCCTGCCATAATTTTTCGGGCGATGACCTTCGTCGACATTGGGACGATCCTGAAGTTCAAAAAGTTGGTGATCATCCGATTGTATATGTGGGCGGAGGCTCGCATGCCAGTTACTTTACGGGAGGTGAGTATCTGACGGAACTGGTCCTGCCGTTTTTTAAATCTTTTACAAAGTTAAAACGGCGGATGGATACTGTCTTGAATAAAATTTTCCAAGAAAACCAAACGCAAGAGGTAGATGATGAAGATAAACCACAAGTTTTTACGATCCCTTTTGTAGATTATGCTACAGGCGATGGGCTTTCAATTGGTCAGGGTTGTGAAGAATCCTGGGCGATCCCAATTTTGATTGATCCGCCTCAACCCTGGGTAAAGAATTTTCGAGGCTTGTGGGGATATTATGCCCAGGATCCCTTTTCAGGTGAAGATGCCCCAGCTGGGCCTCGATACAATCGGGATGGAACAGTACGGTTAGCCTGGTTTGATCCTCTGGGTTGGGCAGGTATGGAGAAAGTGATTCCGCCGGTTGAGCAGAGTGCACTGCTAAACAGCAGAAAAACAGATTTGTTAAAATGTATTGAGGAATTGACGCAAGAGATCAATCATTTACAACAATTGCAATATCAGCGTGGATTTGACTTGATGGCGATACGGGAGAGCTCACATCTTAGAGGGGAAATAGCACAGCTACTCCAGGATTTAGACGATGAACGACAGTTACTGGTTGAAAAACGCCGCCGTTTAACGGTGGAACAGGAAAAGCTTGAAGTTTTAGAAGCACTAAAACTGGAAGATGCACCGGACCAGAAAATATTCTATCGAGCTCATATCAAACATGCTCATCAGCCACAAGGAAAGAACGGCGAGAACCTTGGTGTTTTGGCTGAGATTTGGGCTGCAATTAGTATTGGTTTGATGCTTATTGGAATGGTTTTGCTAATTAATTTTGCCAGGCCTTTTTTGGTATATGGATTGGTCGGTTTGTTATTGCTGATGATAACCGTGGAAGCTGTTTTCAAGCGGCAATTGGCTAATCTTGTACGGAAGGTTGCCATTTTCCTGGCGGTTATCAGCCTGGCCGTCCTTGTTTACAAGTTTTTCTGGTTTATTCTAATGGCAGGCGCCGTAATAATTGGTTTGTATTTAATTATTACCAATCTCCGCGAGCTATTTGTCCGAAAATGAGGATTGCAAGGTCCAGTTTTTTAGTTAACGTTCCGTTTTGAATTTTTTATATTGATGAAAATTTTTCAACCGCACTCACGGCTATGATCTCTCCATAATAAATACAATGATAATCCCGTAAGGGGTAGTGCCTTTCGATGGATACATCAATAAAATGAGCCGGGTTCAGATCGTCAGCGTAGATCTTGCGGCATTCGAGCACCAGTTCTGCTTCCACAAAAGAAGGCGCCACAACTTTGGCAGAGGCTTCGGGGGTTAGTCCCGCAATAGAAATTTTGTCGCCATCGCGTCCAGACCGTGTGCCGAGAATGCTGAGTGCTTCGCGATAGTGATCCGGGAAAAATGAGACGGTGAAAGTGTCAAATTTTTCCATAAATTGGTAGGTATAGCGGGTATGTCTGACAGCAACAAAAGCAAAAGGAAGATTCCACATGGTGCCCAGGGCTCCCCATCCAATGGTCATGCTGTTGAAGTCTTTGTTTAAATAATCCCCTGAAGTTAATAAAGCTCCTTTGTTATGAAATACATTATGGGGTTGAAGGATTAATTTTTCGATGGCAACAGGCTTTCTTAACATGGGCACTCCTTAGGTTTTATTTGCATATGATGATACCATCATAAGTTGTTTAGTTGCCCGGCGTGATTATCGTTTTGCTTCCAGTGTAATATTTGGACCAGGTGGTTAAATGCGAAAACCGGTTATAAAGGGGAATGGTTGAATTGGATGTTCGGGTATAATCTTTCCTATGATGTCTACTGCAACGGATCGTATCACTAATGGCGAAACGCAACCCGACGATCAATTTGATCGGGCGTTACGACCGACTAACCTGAAAGATCTGATCGGTCAAACACAGATCAAAGATAACCTGTTGATTTTGATCGAAGCGGCGAAGTTAAGATCAGAAGCTTTGGATCATGTCCTTTTTTTTGGTCCACCAGGGTTAGGAAAAACAACTTTGGCGCATATCCTGGCGAATGAAATGGGCGTCAATATTAAAGTGACTTCGGGGCCAGCAATTGAACGAGCAGGTGATCTGGCAGCGATACTAACAAACATGCGCCAGGGCGATATTCTATTTATTGATGAAATCCATCGCCTGGGAAAGGTGGTTGAAGAAGTACTTTATCCGGCGATGGAAGATTATTCTCTGGATATTGTGATTGGTAAAGGCCCAGCTGCACGTTCAATCCGCTTGAAGTTACCCCATTTTACGGTGGTTGGAGCTACAACCCGATTGGCGTTGATCACATCTCCATTACGCGCCCGTTTTGGCGCGACATACCGCCTGGATTATTATGATGTCGATGCACTGATTGAAATTATTCGGCGCGGGGCAAGACTCCTGCAGGTTGAATTTGATGATTTGGGGGTGGAGGAGATCGCACGGAGGGCTCGCGGAACCCCAAGGGTAGCTTTGCGCATGCTGCGGCGCGTTCGGGATTATGCGCAGGTTCGGGCAGATGGGAAAATTACGGGGGCGGTATCACAGGCAGCTTTGGATTTATTAAATATTGACGAGCTTGGTTTGGATGAATTAGACCGTCGGGTACTTTCATGCGTGATTGAAAAATATTCAGGCGGTCCGGTGGGCTTGAATACCATTGCGGCTTCGGTGAGCGAAGAACCAGATACGATTATGGATGTCGTGGAACCTTATTTGTTGCAACTGGGGTTTTTGGAGCGCACCTCGCAGGGACGGCTGGCAACACGCAGTGCATATGAACATCTGGAGTTGGAATTTGAAAATCGCGATCCCCAGCAAAAGCTTTTCTAATTTAATTAATAGATTACATGCGTACAGCAGATTTTGATTATGATCTCCCCCGTGATCGGATTGCGCAAACCCCTGTCACACCCCGCCATAATTCCCGTTTAATGATTGTTGATCGTAACACGGGCGCGATTACACATACTCGGTTTTGGGATATTGGCCGCTTTTTGAATCCGGGGGATGTATTGGTGATTAATGAAACCCGAGTGATCCCGGCACGGATTTTCGCCATGAAACAGCCTGGAGGGGGCAGGGTGGAATTATTGCTGCTGGAGAAAAATGATGCCTGTATCTGGACTGTATGGGTGGGAGGTAAAGGGCTGGTACCTGGAAGAAGGCTTTCAATTGAAGGTGGCCCGGATGCAGAGATCATCGAAATGCTGGATGGGCCCAAACGGCGATTGCGTTTTGATGAACCGATTGAAGGTTTTTTTGACCGTGTTGGTCATGTACCGTTACCGCCATATATCCATACTGAATTGGAAAACCCGGAACGTTATCAAACGGTGTATGCCAATCAACCCGGCTCTGCGGCTGCACCAACCGCAGGTTTGCACTTTACAGATCAACTAATGAAAAAATTAGCTGATCAAGGAGTTAAATTTGCTCGAGTCTTATTGCATGTGGGGTTGGACACTTTTGCACCGGTGAACGAAGAAGACCCGCGTGAGCACAAAATTCACACCGAGTGGTGCGAGTTGACATCCCATACAGCCATGGAAATTAATGCTGCCCGGTCGGCTGGCGGGCGGATAGTGGCAGTGGGAACTACTACCGTCCGCACGCTTGAAACTGCGGTTCGGAAATCTGCCAATGGACGGGAGGTTGTGCCGATTTCCGGGTCAACGGATCTATTTATCTTGCCCGGATTTCATTTCCACGCTGTCGATGCAATGGTCACCAATTTTCATTTACCAAAATCCACATTATTGATGTTGGTGAGTGCTTTTGCCAGCCGCCAATTAATTTTAAAAGCTTATCAGATTGCAATCAACGAAGGTTATCGGCTTTTCTCGTTTGGCGATGCAATGCTGATATTGTAGACTTGAGCTGGTGTAGAAATTGCAGCTTTGTCTGAAATCCCGTTAATATTTATAGTTTTCTTATAGAAAAAGTAACGGTGCGTTAACTTAAGAGGTTATAATTTAATTGTTAATGATTCGATATTAACAAGTTTTGCAAACAATTATCCAAGGGAACATACGATTATGATGCGATTTGATCGTTTTTCGGAACGTGCCCAGGAGGCGGCTCAGCGAGCGGCGGAAATCATACAGCGTTATGGGCACAACCAAATTGATACAGAACACATCTTGTTGGCGTTGATCGAGCAGCCTCAAGGTGTCATTTCAGAATTATTAGAATTCCTCAATGTTGATGAGGAAAACTTTAAAGAACGGCTGGATTATATCTTGCGTACCAATCCGAAAGCGAATATTTTCGGAGGCGGCGCCGGACAAGTGTTTATTACGATCCGGGTTAAACGAATTGTTGACCAGGCAAATCAAGAAGCCAACCGTTTGAAAGATGAGTATATCTCCACAGAACACCTCTTTTTGGCGATCCTGAGCGAGCGCAATACCCCAGCGTCCCGCCTAATGGACGATCTGGGTATTACTCATCAACGTGTGCTGGCAGCAATTCAACAATTGCGCGGTGATCAGACAGTAAATGATCCGAAGGGTAAATCGCGCTATCGAACATTGGATAAGTATTCACGGGACCTGACTCGACTGGCACGTGAGGGTAAGTTGGACCCGGTAATTGGTCGAGATAATGAAATTTTGCGATTGATTCAAATTTTATGCCGACGAACGAAGAATAACCCGGTATTGATTGGCGAAGCTGGTGTAGGCAAGACAGCCATAGTCGAAGGACTTTCCCAAAAGGTTGCCACTGACGATGTGCCGGAAATTTTGATGGGAAAGCGAGTAGTATCTCTTGATCTTGGCGCGATGATTGCAGGTTCTCGTTTCAGGGGTGAATTTGAGGAGCGATTAAAAGCTGCAATCGAGGAAATTCAACGCTCGGATGGCGAGATAATCCTTTTTATTGACGAGCTTCACACTGTTGTAGGCGCAGGGGCAGCCCAGGGAGCGATGGATGCATCCAGCATGCTTAAACCTGCGCTGGCTCGGGGTGAATTGCAATGCGTGGGCGCAACCACGCTGGACGAATATCACAAGTATGTCGAAAAGGATGCGGCTTTAGAACGAAGGTTTGCGCCGATTTACGTGGAAGAACCCACCGAGAGTGACACAATTGAGATGTTAAGGGGTTTGCAAGAGCGGTATGAAGCTCATCACAAAGTGACTTTCTCTGACGAGGCTCTGGTACAGGCTGTAAAACTTTCCACACGGTATGTTACTGATCGACGTTTACCAGACAAGGCGATCGATCTTGTTGATGAGGCAGCTGCGAAACTTCGGGTGGCTTTGTATTCTTTACCCGATGACCTTAAAAAAATGAAAAGCGAAATTGATCGGTTGCTGAAGGAAGAAGAAAAGGCAGGTATCGAAAGCGACTTTCAACAAGCCGCCCGATTAAAATCGGAACGCTTGCGGCTTGAAGAAGAATTTAATCATCTGCGCGACCATTGGGAACATGAACACAAATTAGATGAAGTGGTGGATGTTCACGATATTACCGAAGTGATCCACCAGTGGACCGGAATACCTGTTTCACAAATGTTAGAGGACGAAAAAGATAAATTGCTAAAGATGGAATCTCGGTTGCATGAACGTTTGGTGGGTCAGTCTGCGGCAGTGGAGGCTTTGTCTGATGCAATTCGAAGGGCAAGAAGCGGGCTTAAAGATCCACGTCGACCAATTGGATCATTTATCTTTATTGGGCCTTCTGGAGTTGGGAAAACCGAGCTGGCAAAAGCCCTGGCTGCGTTTATGTTTGACGATGAAGATGCGCTGGTTCGGATTGATATGAGTGAGTACAGGGAACAGCATTCCGTATCACGCTTATTTGGTGCTCCGCCTGGATACGTAGGTTACGAGGAAGGCGGGCAACTGACCGAGGCTGTACGCCGACGCCCATACCGGGTGGTGCTATTTGATGAGATTGAAAAGGCACATTCTGAAGTATGGAATGCATTGTTGCAAATTCTTGATGATGGACGCCTCACCGACGGTCAAGGCCGGGTGGTTGATTTTCGAAATACCGTGCTAATTATGACCAGTAATCTGGGCACTGAATACGTGACTAAGGGGGGAACACTGGGATTTTTAAGCGCAACGGATGAAGGCGAAAAAGCCAATAAGGAAAAAATTGAAAAAGCACTTAAAGGAGCTTTCAGACCGGAATTTCTTAACCGCATTGATGAAATCATCCTGTTTTCACAACTGTCATTAGAAGACATGGAGAAAATTGTCGTTTTGCAAATGAAAGAAATTCAATCACGGCTGGAAGATCATGGTTTGCATGTTGAAATGTCTGATGCTGCCAGAGTGTGGCTGGCTAATGAGGGTTACGACCCAGCCTTCGGAGCACGTCCGCTTAAACGTGCTTTACAAAAGCATGTTGAAAGCCCCCTATCGATCAGTATCCTGTCTGGCGAATTTGCGTTTGGTGATACGGTTGTAATTGATGTTGAAAATGATCAGATCGTTTTCAATAAAAAACTGGCATTAGACGTACCAAATTTGGATGAAGCTGAAATTACAAAATAGACCGGTACCAAAACAAGATTGAATAGCCTGGCAACTCACGCCAGGCTATTTTTAATCCTTATTTGTTTTCAGACGGTTTAGAGAGAATAACCAGCGTGATATCGTCGAGGCGTGGAGAAACACCGGTAAAAGCCTGTACATCTTCCAAAATAGAATTTCGAAAGACCTCTGCAGAGAGGGAAAAATTATCTTTTAATGATTTTATAAACCGCTCTGTTCCAAAAAATTCATTAATCTCATTCTGGGCTTCAGTGATGCCATCTGTATAAAAGACAAGAACAGTACCCTTTTGAATTGGGATCGTTTTTTCTTTCCAGGTGCTTTCAGCGAAAATGCCCACTAATGTGCCGGTTTTTTCAATTTCGGTTAATATGATCTGTTCATTCTCTTGTTTTAGGAAAATTGGGGGGTTGTGTCCAGCATTTACATAGGTGAAAGTTCCCCGTTCTGGATCCAAGATTCCAAATACAACGGTTAGGTAAATTCCCAGTTCGGTATCTGTCAAGATGCGTCGGTTTAGCTGCTGTATGACTTGTTTGGGGCTCATCAGATTCTCTTTTGCATAAGTGCGGATTAAAGTTCGACTCATGGCCATGTAAAGGGCTGCCCCGGCACCTTTATCGCCGACATCAGCAATGACAATCCCAAGTTTGCCATCTTCGAGCTCAATAAAATCATAAAAATCACCGGAAGTCTCACGAGCTGGCAGTAAAATACCACTAATCTCATAACCGGGGATCACAGGCGCACGCGTGGGAATCAATGTGTGCTGCACACGCCCAGCCTGTTCCAATTCTTCGGTAATTTTGCGGTGGGCGATTGCCTGCGCTCGAGAGATACGTTTCACCTTATTTAATTTTCCGATGATAATTTCAGGGTAATACCCCACGCCCATTTTGTTGAATTCTGCCAATGATTCACGAAAATAGTTTTGTGCTTGATCAACATCTTCAGGATTGTTTCTCTTTAAATGGATTTCTCCAATTTCCAGCCATACTCGAGCTCGCCACCAACGCCCTTCCATTTTTTCAAGCAAGCGATCCAGTTCTGTAAGCTGTTCAATTGCTTGCTGGAAGTCTTTTTCACCCGCTTTAATTCTGGCCTGGGCGTGAATGATGCGAACTCGATCGTGCATATTTGGTTGGGAAAGATATACTTTTTCTGCTTTGTCCAAAGCCAGTTTGGCGTTCAGGAAATCGTTCTTGGAAATTAAAATATCACTTTTCAGACATAAAGATCCAACCTGTGAGTAATAAACATCATGGGCTGATTTTGTTTCGGCAGTTTCCAGCATGTCGAGGGCCAGGTCTAAATCGATAGCGGTATGATCGGGATCGTCGAGCAGATAGGGCTCAAAAATCGTTTCTGTTAAAGCGCGATGAGCTTCGATCAATTGATGGTTTGCTCCCAGCTGCCGGCTTCGCCCAATTAATTCTGTAAAAACCTCGATTGCCTGATCAAATTCTCCTGTTAAACGATACAGATTCCCTTCCAAGTAGGATTGCGCCAATCCAGATTCTGACAGGTAAGTTTCTGTTTGCTTGATCAAATCCCCACTTTGCGTGAGTTGCTCTTTTGCATCATTAAAATCTGCCAGCCAAAGCGATGCTGAAGCGATTGTTTGGTGTATCATCAATTCGTCGGAAATACCGCCAATTTTTCGACCAAGATGAATGGCGCGCAGACGATAATCGCGTGCCTGGCGGACCTCTCCAAGATTGTCAATTACCGCGGCCAGGTTAATATAGGCACGCGACGCTGGTCCATAAAGGTTATTGGCCTCACTGATTTTTACTGCCATTTCTAATGCGTCAAAAGCCTGTTTCGGTTTGGTTGTCGGTAAGATGCCAATAGTCGCCAGGGCTTCGGCTTGCACATCCACAGCACCCAGGTTTTGCGCCATTTCCAGGGATCTATCGCAAAAAGCACGGGCTTTTTCGGGTTGATCGTTGAATAAATAGGCTCGACCAGTCTCATGGATAAGATAGGCAATATCGGAGCTTTCTTCAGCGCCCTCGATGGCTTTTAACCCTTTAAGGCAAATTTCAAGGCTGTGTTTGGGATCATAACCCCACCAGGCGGATCGCGCTGATCGTGCATAGATCCTTGCCAGGCGGTCTGGATCAGTGGTGGGATGTAGATAACGGATTGCTTCATTCCACGCTTGAACAGCCTGACGATGTTTGCCCTGTTGGGCATACACTTCGCCCAGATCGGTATACAGGTGTGTGAGTTGCTCTGGATCGGTGGTCAGGGTGATTGCACGGGAAAAATATGTTTCAGCTTCGGCGGTTGCAAAGGCTTCCATGGAGACATGACCTGCTAAATCCAGGTATTTGAAGGCTTTTTCGGTATCTTTTGAAATTAGAAAATGATGTGCTAGTTGTGACGCCAAACGTTCTTTTTGATCAGGGTACAAATTTTCAAGAGCCAAACCAACACTTCTGTGAAGCTCGATCCGATCCGATTCAACGATGGAATTGTAAGCGGCTTCGTGCATCAAGATGTGATGGAATTTATAGCTCAGGGCGGGTTTGACCTCTGATACGGAAAGGAACTGAAGCGATTCGAGGATATTTAATTGCATCAGCAGATTGACATCGGGAGCATGCTTCTTCATGACGTAATCGATCACTTGATCGGGAAAATGACGACCGATCACACTTGCAATACGCAGGGTTAAACGGGCTTCTTCAGGCAAGCGATCAATCCGCGCTGTAAGTAATCCTTGCAGGCTATCTGGAATTCGATCTTCATCAATTTTTGATAATACGCTGAAACCTCTACCGTTTTTATGCAGAACATCTTCATTGATCATCATGTTGATAAGTTCTTCAATGAAGTAAGGATTTCCTTCCGATTTATTAAGAATAACGGTCCTAATGCGTTTTGGAATAACTTCTGTGTTAATTAATTGCCTGACAAAAGCCTGGCTTTCATTTTCTGATAAGTTGTCTAATTGGATTTCTGTCAGTCGTAACCCAATTTTTTCTCGTGCGTATTGTATCAACTTCCAGCCGATGGAATCCCTTTCCTGGCGAGAAACCAGACAAAAGAGGATGGGCGATGATGCGGTTAATAAAAGCAGGTCAATTAAAAGATCGATTGAAGATGCATCTGCCCAATGAAGATCTTCCAATACGATGATTAATGGCTGTTTTTTTGAAAGACAACGAAGAAAAGTCTGGGTGGAAGTTAAATACTTATTTCGCAACTCCTGAGCTTGTAGAAAGTGGATTTGAGTCTCTTCTTGCTCGGAAAGTTGAAAATCTAAAAGGTGTGCCAGATAGAGATTTATGTTTTCATCTTCTGGACAAACATCATCTTCCAGAACTGTATGGAAGATCTCTTTCGTGTAGGATTGGTCTGATGCTATTTCCTCCAGTGCCGACCGAAGGAGGTTTTTTAGCAAATGGTATGCTAATTCTTCACCAAAGGCAGGGCTATGTGCATCAATCCATAGAAATGGAGTCCGCAAATCCTGGGCTTTTATTTGGCGTTTCCATTCGAAAATCAATCTTGATTTTCCGATGCCTGGATCTCCTAATATCACCCCGACGCGCCCTAACCCAGCTAAAACAGTTTCACTAAGCTCGAGTAATGAATCAAGTTCTTTCTTTCGTCCGATCAGGCTGGTTGTTTGAATGACAGGCGATCGATGTAAAGCATCTCTGACATCGATAATTTGGTCGACCTGCCAGAGATAAAGTGGTTCCTGAGATCCATCACAAAATAGAGGCGGTAATTTTGTTCCCTGAATGAATGAACGAACAAACTGGTAGGTATCCTCAAAGAGAATTACTTTAAATTTTGGTATCTCTGCAGTGATGGCAAGATCGATGCATTCAATCGTATCGTTGATACTTTGGAAATCGAATTTTAAATTGGGTTTGACATTCCCAGCCAGGATCGGTCCAGTATTTAGGACAATTTTTAATTGAAATTCCACACCATGGGTTGTTTTAACCTGATGATTAAGCTGATTGACGTCTTCAAGAATTAACCAAGCGGTGTGAAGTGCTCGCAAGGAATCATCTTCATGAGAGATGGGTGCGCCAAAGAAGGCAAGGACAGCATCTTTCCACAACTTAGCAATGGCGCCTTCATATTCGTAGATGCGTTTGGCAATTTGGTCGAGAAAATCGTTTGCGAGCTGGGTGCGTTCTTCTTCTGGAACGATGTCATTGATGACAGCTTCGTTTGCAACTGAGATCATGATGGCAGTTACAATGCGCCGTTCTTTGGAGAGGTACGGAGCAGAACGAACTTTGCGAATCATTGTGTCGGGGGCAAAGGAAGCCAGGCGCGAAAAATATAGATCTTCACGTTGAATATTTACGGAAACTGGGAATCCACAGGACGTGCACACATGCGCACCAATTCGTAGTTCAGATTGGCAATTTGCGCAGTTCATTATTTTCCATTCACTTGTTAATCAGTAATCAGATAAATTATATCATAAAAGTGTTGTTTAAAAACAAGTGTTTACAATATTTGTCAATCATGTTCAGCATTAAAGCAAGCTGATTGAATTGGGAGAAAGTTGCCATTATTGAGCACTGAATTTTTATCAATTGCTTTCCTCATACCGTATATTATTAATTGTCTGATGAAATGCTTTCCGGGGTTTGATCTGTGATACACATCTTTTTTAAATGTTTCTTAAAGCAAAAACTTGTTTTATACTAGTACTATGGAAATCAGAAGGGATGCAATTATTGAAACTTTAGCACAAGTTCCAATTTTTGCACAACTTGACCCAGATGAAATCGGATATTTAGCAAATTCGTTTATACCTCGTGTTTTACGCGATGGTGATGTAATTTTCAATGTCGGTGATCCTTCGGAAACGATGTTTGTCATTTATGAAGGACAGGTTACATTGTTTTATGATAACGCTGATGATGAGTTTTTAATGGCAAAGCTCACAAGAGGGGACTATTTTGGCGAAGAGGCATTAATTTATGACAATTTGCGAGACTACCGAGCTGTAGTTTCCGGTATGACAATTGTCCTTACACTTGACTATCAGCGTTTCTCAGAAATACGGAATGACATAACAGATATTGAGCCAATGCTGGATGTTTCGGTTCAAAGCCGTCGGCTGGCACAGGAAGTCGAACTATCCTGGTTGCATGAGGATGAATACGTTCATGTAATGACCCGCCGACATCCATCCATAAAATGGTCGAAAATAATCCCGCCAATGGTTGTTGGTGCGTTTGCAACATTGATTTCGGTCTTTTTGCAATTATTTTGGTTGCCGAATAAAAATATTGGCTGGATAGCCCTTGTGTTTGGCTTAATCGCCTGTGGGCTTTGGTTCACGTGGGCATATGTGGATTGGAAGAATGATTATTTTATTGTGACCAACAAACGGGTGGTTTGGATCGAGAAAGTCGCCTTAATATATGAAAGCCGACAGGAAGCACCGTTGCGGACGATCATGTCGGTGGGTATTCACCGCTCCCGTTTGGGGACTTTATTGGGGTTTGGCGATGTAGTGGTAACAACCTATGTTGGCACGATCAGGTTACGGGATATTGCCCACACAGAAGAAACAGCAAGCATGATTGAAACTTACTGGCGCCGATCACAATCGGTAAACCGACGTGAAGAGGCGCGCATTATGAGTCAGAAACTTCAGGAGAGGTTAAATTTGGCATCCGACTCAGAAGTTGCTTTTGTAAAAGAGCCCCTTAAAAACCTTTCAGAAGCAAAAGAGCAGGAGTTGAAAGAACCCGGTTTTTTTGCCTGGTTGTTTTCAGGCTTTGTTCGAATGCGCTATGAGCAAGACGGCGCGATCACTTACCGTAAGCATTGGTTTATCCTTATTAAATATCTCTTTTTACCGTTTATTTGCGCATTTGTTGCGGTGGCTGTTGCTGTCTTGCGATTGGGGGGCAAACTGGCTTTTTTGGCAATCACGGAAACTTTGGTATTGATCATATTAATCTTGTTTGCTGTCTTTTTATGGATGTTGTATGTATACGTGGACTGGCGCAATGATGTTTTTATGGTCACCTTGGATCAGGTGATTGATTTGGACCGCAAACCACTGGGGAAAGTCCGCCGTCGTTCCGCACCTTTAGAAAATGTTCTCAGTATCGAATACGAGCGTTTGGGTTTTTGGGGGTTCTTGTTCAATTTTGGAACCGTTTATATTGTGGTTGGTAATTCGCGGTTATCGTTTGATCACGTTTACAACCCAGCAAAGGTTCAGGAAGACATTTTTTACCGGATGGGAGAACGGCTTGAAAAGGTAAAACAGTTTGAGATTGAGGCTGAAAGAGAACGATTCTCTGAATGGATTGCCGCTTACCATCAGAAGACTTCAGTTTTCAAAGAGACACAAGAAGAAAATCGGGGTAAAATCAGTTCTCCAGAATAATAAATGATCGTTGAAAATAGTAATATTGAGTTAATTAAAAAAATGGGAGTAAGAAATATGACCATTCGCAGGATATACCCGTACACTGAAACGGTTTTACGCGAACAGGCGAAGCCGGTCGAAGTTTTTGATGAAGATCTGCATTTATTGATTGAAGATATGATCGAAACCATGCGCGAAGCCCCCGGTGTTGGACTGGCAGCGCCTCAAATTGGTGTTTCTAAGCGTGTGATTGTGGTTGAGTTTGGTAATGAGGATGATGAAACCATTCCAAAGCAATTGTATGCAGTGGTGAACCCTGAAATCGTTCAGCAATCTAAAGAAAGTGAATATGGCATAGAAGGTTGCCTGTCAGTTCCTGGATTTGTGGGCGAAGTGGCGCGTTCCCGGGTGGTAACAGTTCGCGGCAAGGATAAGTATGGGAAAAATCAAAAAATTCGGGCTGAAGGTTGGTTAGCCAGGATTTTTCAACATGAAATTGACCATATTAATGGAGTGCTTTATACGGATCGCGCAGAGAAGATCTGGCAACCCGATCCGGAGGAATTGGATACTGATTAGCGTCCAATGTATCTAAAGCATTTATCGCTGACGAATTTCCGAAGTTTTTCCCGGTTGGATCTTGAGTTTCCCCGGGAAATCTTTCTGTTGGTGGGAGAAAATGCTCAAGGAAAAACAACTTTACTGGAAGCGATTTATTTACTATCAACTTTTACTTCCTTTCACGCCAGTACAGACCGACAATTGATCAGTTTTGCAGCCCAAGAAGAAACGCTTGCCGTTGGAAGAGTAGTTGGAGACATCGAAAAAGGCGGGCAGTCTCACAATATTGAAGTGCGATTAATTCGCGAAGCAAATGGTTTCAATGGTAGCCTTCGTTTTAGAAAAGAGGTTTTGCTGGATGGTGTCAAGCGCAAACTCAATGAAGTCGTTGGAACCTTAAATGCGGTATTGTTCTTGCCGCAAATGGCGAGAATCATAGAGGAGGGCCCTGCTGAACGAAGGCGCTATTTGGACATGTTAATATCCCAAGTATCGCCACAATATGTGAGACACCTGAGTGATTATTCGCAAACACTCACCCAGCGTAATGCACTGCTTAAACAATTGGCTGAACGTGGTGGAGACCGTGGACAACTGGCGGTTTGGGATGGTATGCTCGCCCGGCATGGGGCGTTTATTATGCATGAACGTATTCGAGCCATTCAAGAAATGGAAATTGAAGC
>Ga0255347_1004572_pt1 | contig 16607 bp, 13 predicted proteins | sample wastewater_treat_2_FD_192479 | JGI IMG/M metagenome (GOLD analysis project Ga0255347, IMG submission 192479) | Wastewater microbial communities from Lulu Island WWTP, Vancouver, Canada - plant24 | ecosystem: Engineered > WWTP > Wastewater > Unclassified | place: Canada: Vancouver, British...
GGCAGCGCGAAAGAAGCCGCCTCCCTCCTGGCGGAAGCTGTGGGATTGCTCGATGAGATGGAAGTGCGCCAAAAGGTGCAGTCCTTTGATATTGCCCGGCATTTCAAGTGGATCTGGCACGCGCTCCTGGTGGCAAAAGTCGCCTGGGAACAGGCGGACTGGAAGCTCGCGGACCGCGTTCTGCAATCCGCGCTTGCCACCGCGAAAATCAACCCCGCTGCCAACCGCTTTTTAGCGGAATACCTGACGGATAAGGTCCGGCAGACCCGCAACGCTCATATTCTGCGCCTGGTCAACCGTGCCCCGTCGGCTTACGACCCCGAAAAGTCCGATCATGAGCTGATTGAAGAGCAGATCTCCATTGCCGGAAGGGCAATCGCGCCGGCTGAACTCCTGCCTACCCTGAAAATCAATCAGTCGCTCAAAAATGGGCATTGGTCCGATGAAAACGACTTGCACAAACTGATTACCAACGGCAAACAAGCCGCTCAGGTACTCTCGGTCCTGGTCGATGAAAACGCGATTGCGGATGTCCTCACCGGATTCAGCAAAGACGCGGATGTCAACTTCCAGCAGGCGATTCAAAACCTCCATTCTGACCCGAAAACCGCGGCTGAGATCGCCGCAAAATTGCTCGAAAACCAGCCCGAGAACCCGGTTCTCTACGCCTTGCAGGCAATCGCCGAACGTAAGAACCCCGCCCGGGCAGCCGAATTGCTCGAGACCGCGCTGAGTTTCTGGCAGGATGAACCGGACTGGCACGCCATGGCAGCCGCCATGCTTCAGGACGATGGTCAGTACCCGGAAGCGGCGAAACACCTCGAGGAAGCCATACGAATCGCCCCGAAAGATGCCCAATACTGGCAGATGCTGGGAGATGTCAAGCTTCTCGAAAAGGACTACCACGCTGCCAAAGACTACTTTGGCAAAGCCACAGACCTCTTCCCCTCCAATCCGGAGGCGCTCCACTCCCTCGCCATCATCAACCAGCAGTTGGGTGAGCATCAGATCGCCATCCAGTGCTTTCGCAAAGCCAGCCAGTTGGATCCCGGAAACCTTCTTTATGAAGAGGGGATCGCTGAATCGCTCCTGGCGAAGCAGGAACTGCAAAAAGCCCTGCACCAGGCAGACGCGATCCTCAAGACAGACCCAAAGAACGAAACTGCCTGGCAGGTCAAGGTAAACGCCTTCCTCCGCGGCAACAAGCCCGAAGACGCCCGCCAGGCAATCCATTTCGCGCTGGCAGTCGTCGAGAACCCGGTTCCCTTCGAACTGCAAAAAATAGACCTCGACCACGCCCGCAGTCCGCAGCAGGCAGCGCTTGCCTCACAAAAGCTTGCTGAGACCTACCCTGAAGACACCGCGGTTCTCAATAATCTCGCCCAAAAGCAAATCAAAATCGGCGAGATTGAAAAAGCGGAGCAGACGCTTCAGCGCAGCCTGGCGCTCGACCAGACCAACCCGGAAACGCTCGTTTCCCTCGGCACGGTAGACCGGGTACGCGGAAATCTCGACCAGGCACTGGCGCATCTTGCCCAGGCGATCGAACTGCAGCCTGGACTGATTGAAGCCTATCTTGAGATGGGGCTCACCTACCAGGATCGCCGCGATATCAACAGCGCCATCCAAACCTACCATAAAGCCATCGCCATGGTCAACAACGACCCCCGCCCCTATCTGCAGGCGGCGGCTGCCTACAAGGAAAGCCGGGACTACCGCAACGCGGAGTTTATGCTTCGCCAGGCTTCCCAGCTTTCGCCCTCCGATCAAAACATCCGCCGTCAGCTTGCTGCCGTGGTGGCGCTTAATATTGTCAATACCCTCCAGGAGACTCCCAAAAGATGAGACCTTATAATGCCCGTAAAAGTGATGAAGTGCTGGTTGTCCGGCGTGGAAAATTTCTGACCCTGCTTCAAACCGCGCTCAGCAACCGTGAATTCCAGTTTGCCCGCCAGGCATCACTCATATGGCTGGCAAGCTATCCTGGCGATCTGCTGATCAGTTTCATCTACGCGTCCGTACTGGCAGAGCTTGGCGACACCGAAATGGCAGTAAGGAACCTCAGCAAACTCCTGTCGTATGATCCCGAATTCGTCGAAGCCGCCAGTCTGCTTGACCGCCTCACCGGTGAGAGCAGCCCCGATATCCATGCCAATTACCTCTATCTGCAGCGCGGAATCCCCAAGACGAAATCGCCAACCAAATGGCTGGACGGTCTGATTGCCGCCCGCAATGCCTGGGAAAGCGGCGATCTGACCGGGGCGGAGAAAGCCATCCTCGAATCCCTGGCGCACAATCCTCGTTCGCCCTTGCCCGCGGCTTTCCACATGCAAATCATCCATAAGACCGGCAACACGACCCTGCTCGAAACCCTCGCGGGCATTTACAGCAGCCGCTGGTCAGACTGCGTGCAGATCAAAGTGCTCTCAGCGATTGCCGACATCCAGCAGGGCAATGATTCTGCCGGCGTTGAAAAGATGCACTGGTCCGCGGCGCACGACGTCAGCGGTCAGGTGATCAACCGCTTGCTCGGTCCAAACCACAGCTTCAAGCCTCTCTGGCCTGAAGACCTCAAGGTCTATCTCGACCTGCCCGTGCCAGCCGCAGTGGCAGCCGATTTGGGATGGAATGTGCTCTCCAATGCTGATTTCGTCGCCTCCGAAACCGCCGGCAAGAACGCCGCTCCGCAAACCGCTGAAGAAATCATCGAAGACGACCCAACCCTCGCGCTGCAATTGCCCGAGTACCTCGTGGAGGAACTGGCGGAGTCGGGCGATGTGGACTACTCGGAGGTGCCCACGAGCTCCTTCTTCCTGCAGGATATCGCCACGCCTCCCCTGCCCGCCGGACACACCAATGAGGTCCCAGCCGTGGCGGAGGACAGCCCAAAGGTGCTTCATCACGAGCCGATTTCACCCGAATCAGAGGCGACCGTAAGAGCTATCGCGGATATCCAGACGGAATTCGAAAAAGTTGCCCGTAAAATGAACAAATCCGAGCTGCTGAATGCAGACGGGCGCTTCCCCAGCTATGTGATCCTGACCTCACGCGGAAACCTCCAAAAGAAATACGGCGCGAACACCGCTGATATTGTCATCGAATCCATGCGCAAGCTCTGCCTCAACATCGTAGACCTGCCGGGCTGGAACAGTCTCGTTTACGTCCCGGATGACGAAACCAGCGCGCGTGAATTGGGTCTGGAACCCATCCACGCCAGCGACGCCTGGAAAATCAGACTCTCGCTCACCGACCTGGATGCCAAGCTCGCCTCGCGCGGTGAAATGATCGGCGCCCTGCTGATTGTTGGCGGTCACGACATCGTACCCTTCCACATGCTGCCAAACCCGACAGATGATTCTGACGTCAACGTGCCCTCGGACAATCCCTATGCCACCCTCGATGAGAATTATTTCATCCAGCAGTGGCCTGTCGGGCGTATTCCGGATGAATCCGGGACTGACGCCGGCTACCTCCTGGAGCAAATCCGCTTCCTGACGAGGGAATATGAACTTAAAGTTAAATCCAGCAAGAGCGCCTCAAGCAGCCTCTTCGCGAGTCTGCTGCGCAGCCTGGCTCAGCACTTCCAGTCCTTCAATCTCCGTTTCCAGAAGCCCAATAACATTGGCTGTACCGCGGAGGTCTGGAAGCCCGCGTCCGCGGAAGTTTTCTCCGTGATCGACCGGGCTGAACGATTGCTGAGCTCGCCCCCAACCAGCAAGAGCAACCTGCTGAATGGGCAGACCCCGGATCCCAAATTTGCCTATTTTAACCTGCATGGGTTGAAAGATTCTCCCGAATGGTACGGTCAGCGCGACCTCGCCAAACCTTCATCCAGTCCGGAATATCCAATCGCGATGGAACCCGCAAACTTCACCGCCAAAACTTCTTCGCCGGAAATCGTGATGAGCGAGGCATGCTACGGCGCCAATATCCTCGATAAAAAAGTTGACGAAGCCATCTCGCTTAATTTCCTCGCCTGCGGGACGCGCGCTTTTGTCGGCTCCACCTGCATCGCCTACGGCTCCGTGAGCAAGAACCTCATCGCTGCTGATCTGCTCGCGTATCATTTCTGGACGCACGTCAAAGCGGAGGTCTCGGTGGGTTACGCGCTGATGCGCGCCAAGCTCGCCCTGGCAAAAAAGATGACCGAGGAACAAGGATATCTGGATGGCGAAGACCAGAAAACCGTCCTTTCTTTCGTCCTCTACGGAGACCCTCTGACTTCGAGCGCGAATATTAAGGACGTAACCAAACCCGCTATCCGTCCCACCGCCAGACCGGAGCTCAAAACCATCAGCGACTCGTGCGAGGAATTGATTGTGGCAGCCAACGAAATGCCGACCGAGATTTTGGACAAAGTCCGCAAAGTCATCAGCAGTTATCTGCCCGGTTTGGACGATGCCACGGTCACCCTCAACCCGCAACTTACCAACTTTACGCTTGACCCAGCCATGATTCAGACGCACCGCCAGAATTTTGACGCTGTCAACCAAAGCCAGCGCTACGTGGTCACGCTCAAAAAGAGTTACGAATACCGCCAGAGGAATCACAAACAGTTCGCGCGTGTGACCTTCAACCAAAAAGGCGAGATGTTGAAACTGAGCATGTCGCGGTAAAGCCATTCAATAACCTTAAGGCGAGCCTGCCCCGAAACCGCTGAGTCTCTCGGTTCCGAAGCAGGCTCGCTTTGCTTTATGCCTAAATAAATCTCCATTGGTTTGGTTTTGTTCTATAAGCTCAATGGACAAATATTCAATTATTGAATATTATTTCTGATTAATTGATAACCAAGAGATTCGGTTGTTGAGCGTTTTTTATGTCTTTTTTTCCACCACAATCGGAAATATAAGTTATACTGTTTTAATCTAAATTGGATCGATGGAACCCTCAGGAACCATTGATCAAAGTTAGTGTTTTGTTCTGCATAAGACGACTCTTAGGAGGCAGCATGTACGGATATAGTGGCAAAATCCTTCACATCGACCTGAAAACCAGGAAAAACTGGGTCGAAACTAAACCCGAGGAATGGTACAAGGTTTACATCGGTGGAGTTTCGATGGCTTCGCGGCTTTTGTGGGAAAACATCATTCCTGGCTGTGATCCCCTCGACGACGGCAACCCTATTTGTTTTGCCAACGGCATTTTCACCGGCACTCCGGTACCGGTCGGCGGCAAATTCGGTCTGGCATCCAAATCTCCTCTGACCGGCTTCGTTGGGGACAGCCTCTCGGGAAGCTGGTTCTCGGTCGCGTTGAAACGCGCCGGCTGGGATGGCGTGGTGCTGCACAATAGCTGCGACAGTTGGACGCAACTTTTCATCGATGACGACCGCGTGCAATTCAATGACGCCACCTACCTGCTCGGCAAGGGCACCTTTGAAACGGAAGAAGCCATCCGCAATAAGCTCGGCGATGATCAAATCCGTTCCTGCACTATCGGCGCCTGCGGAGAAAATCTGGTGCGCTATGCCAACGTTACCAATGACGGACGCCAGGCGGGACGCACCGGTCACGGCATGATTTGGGGCAAAAAGAAACTGAAGGCGGTTTCGGTACGCGGTACGCACGGTGTGAAAGTCTTCGACCCGAAGACCCTCAATCAGCTCGCTTACGACATTTCCAAGAGCGCGCAGGGAAAAGACACTGAAAAATACCGGGTCTATGGCACCTCCACCGGTCTGCTCAACACCAACAAACTCGGCGTTCTGCCGACCCGCAACTTTCAGGAAGGCGTTTTTGAGGACGCGGAATTGGTCAGCGGAGAATACCTCGATCGGCACCACAAAGTCAAGGTGATTGCCTGCGCCCAATGCCCCATCGCCTGCGAACAGATGTCCCTGGTTAAGACCGGTCCCTTCGCCGGCGCGATGACAGGCATCGAATACGAGAGCCTATTCGCCAACAGCTCCAACCTCGGCGTCTCCGATATCCGCGCGGCAATCAAACTGATTACCATCGCTGACCATGACGGCATGGACAGCGTCACAATGGGTGTCACGATCGGTTGGGCAATGGAATGCTTCGAAAAAGGCGTATTGAAGAAAGAAGACTTTGCCTCTGAAGAACACCCCGAAGGCTTGGAACTGCATTTTGGCAATGGTGAAGCTGCTGTTGCCGTTGCTGAGATGATTCGCGACCAGGTCGGCATAGGCAAACTGCTCGCTCAGGGAACCCGAATTGCCAGCGAGACGCTCGACAAGGAACGCGGCACAGAGAGCTACAAATGGGCTGTCCACACCAAAGGACTTGAATCCGCCGGTTACGACGCCCGCTCCCTGAAAACATTCGCCCTCGGACTCGCCACCGGTACCCGCGGCGGCTGCCACAACCGCTCCGCCGCTTACGACCCGGATATGAAAGGCGAAACCAACCGCCTTACGGTCGATGAAACCCGCGGTCGGGTTGCTTCTGAATCGGAAGAGTACGCCGCAGTGTACGATACTCTGCCCCTGTGTAAATTCATCCGCCGCAGCTTCACTGGCAAGGCGGATCGCTCCGGCGCCTGGCCTGCGATCGCGAAGCTGATCAATGCCACCACCGGCTGGAACTACGATTATGATGACGTCGACCTGATCGGCACCCGTGCCTGCACCATCAAGAAAGCGTTTAACATCCGCGAAGGGTGGACGGAAAAGGATGACGACCTGCCCTGGCGCTGGAAGCACGATCCTTTCTCCAAGGGACCCGGAGCTGGCACTGTTGTGACCGACGAGGAATTGGCTTACATGAAAAAGCTTTATTACGAAGCGAAAGGCTGGACGGAGGAAGGTTTACTTCCAAAAGAATTGCTCATCAAACTGGGCATGCCCGATGTGGCTGAAGAAGTCGGAGTTTAACGAGGAGATTATGGCAACAAGTGCATCAAAATACGCCTATATAGTTTGTGATCCCAACCTCTGCGTTGGTTGTCAACTTTGCGAGTATGTGTGTTCTTTTTCGAAAACCGGAGAATACAACTCCTACCGCAGCCGCATTCGCACTGTCCGTGTGGATGAGGTCCTCATCACCGCCATCGCCTGCCGCACCTGCGAAAACGCTCCCTGCGTGATCGTCTGCCCGCGTGACGCGCTTACCCAGGACCCCCAGACCGGTCTCATCGACGTCAACGCCGCCAAGTGCGACGGCTGCGCCTGGTGCATCGAAGCCTGCGACTTTGGCGCGATATCCATCAACCCGCACACAACCCTGGCAGAGATCTGCGACCATTGTAAGGACGACCCCGAGGGACCCCAATGCGTGAAGTGGTGCCCCAAGGAGGCGCTCTCCCTGACCACACCCGATCAACGCGCCCAACGCTCGCGCCGCGCGTTGATCGCCGAATCTTTTGATATGCCTCAGAAAGCAACGGATCCCAAATGAGCGAAGATCCCATCGCCAAGAGCCATTCCGCGGATTTTCCGCAGGATGAACCGCGTATCGGCGTCTACATCTGCCACTGCGGCAGCAACATCGCCGGGGTTATCCCTCCAGAACAGGTCGTGGAATTCGCGGGTAAGCTTCCAGGCGTTGTCCGCGCCGTTGATACCATGTACGCCTGTGCCGACAGCGGGCAGCGCCTCATCAAAGAGGACATCGCCAAATATGGATTGAACCGTGTGGTCGTTTCAGCCTGCTCTGTGCGCATGCACGAACCCACTTTCCGCGGATGTGTGGCGGAAGCCGGATTGAACCCCTTCCTGATGGAAATGGCAAATATCCGCGAACAGTGCACCTGGGCGCATGGTCACGATCCTGAAGGCGCGCTCGAAAAAGCCAAAGACCTTACCGCGGCTGCGGTTGCCAAAGCCTCTTTTTTGACCCCGCTGGAGATGATCAAGGTGCCCGTTACCAAACGAGCCATGGTCATCGGCGGAGGCGTGGCTGGCATCAATGCCGCCCTCGACCTGGCAGAGCAAAACATTCCGGTCACACTGGTGGAGAAAGAACCAACGATTGGAGGGGTCATGGCGCAACTCAACAAGACCTTTCCAACGATGGACTGCAGTATATGAATTCTCGCGCCAAAAATGGTTGACGCGGCGCGTCAGCCCCTGATCGAAGTAAAGACCTTTACCGAAGTCGAAAAAGTTGAAGGGTACGTCGGTAATTTTGTTGTGACTCTGCGGGAAAAAGCCAAATATGTTCGCGCGGACCGTTGTAACGGCTGCGGCGCCTGTACAAAGGCTTGCCCGGTGGAAATCCCCAACTATTTTGAAATGAACCTTGCCCCGCGCAAGGCGGCTTATATCCCTATGAGCCAGGCGGTGCCCCTGATTTACAATATCGACATGGACGCCTGCATCCACTGTTATAAATGCGTGGAAGCCTGCGGTTCACTGGAAGCGATCGACTTCAGCATGGAAGATAAACTCGAAGAGCAGGAAATTGGCGCCATCATCGTGGCAACCGGTTTCGGGCATTTTGACCCCACTCCAATGACCGAATACGGCTACGGACGCTTCCCGAACGTGGTCACGGCGATGGAAATGGAACGTCTCAATAACTCCGCCGGACCGACTCACGGCGCCCTGATCCGCCCAAGCGACGGCAAAGAGCCAAAAAACATCGCCATCATCAACTGTGTTGGCTCGCGTGACAAGCGCTACAACCCAAGCTGTTCCAATTTCTGCTGCATGTACGCCATCAAGAACGCGCTCCTCATCAAGCAGATGCATCCCGGGACCGAAGTTTCTGTCTACTATATCGATATCCGCACCCCCTCCAAGGGTTACGAAGAGTTTTACGACCGGGCTCGCGAAGCCGGCATCCGCTTCATCCAGGGGCGTCCTGCCGAGATCACCGAAGACCCCGACACCCACCAGCTTTTCATCGCCTCGGAAGATATCACCCTGGGTAAGGTGATTGAGCGTGAGTACGATATGGTCATGCTGAATCAGGCTGCCGTCCCTCAACCCGACCAGAACCACATGAGCTCCGTGCTCAATGTGGCGCAGTCGCCGGGCGGATGGTTTATGGAGTATCACCCCAAACTGCGCCCGATGGACAGCCCCACTGACGGTATTTTCTTCGCTGGCGCCTGTCAGGGACCCAAAGACATTCCTGCCAGCGTCGCGCAGGGTTCAGCGGCTGCTGCCCGCGCCTCGCGCATTCTCCATTCCGACAGTTGGCAGATCGAGCCGACTGTCGCGGTAGTCTGGCCCGACCGCTGCGTCAGCGCAAAAGATCAGGCATGCGGCATCTGCTCGCGCGCCTGTCCGTACGGCGCAATCGACTACTCCAAGGGTCTCGCTGCAGAAGTCATCACCGCCAAGTGTCACGGCTGCGGCGGCTGCGTTGGCGAATGCCCCCACGACGCAATTACCCAACTTCACTACACCGATGCACAGGTGCTGTCGCAGATCCGCACGCTTTTGGCAGTCGAGCCTGAGAAGAAAATCCTCGCTTTCCGCTGCCAGTGGTGTTCTTACGGCGGCGCCGATCTGGCGGGGACCTCCCATTTCGAATACAGCGCCAACGAACGGGGTCTGCGCGTGATGTGCTCGGCTCGTATGGATGCCGACCTCATTTACGAAGCCTATCGGCTTGGCGCGGGTGCCATCCTCTATTCCGGCTGCCATCCGCAGGACTGTCACTACATCACCGGTCAGATTTCCGGCGCAAAACGCGCCGCGCGTCTTGAAAAAATGTTCGAACGCATGCAGATGAGCCCGGGACGCTTCCGCGTGGAGTGGATCAGCGCCGCTGAAGGCGATAAATACGCCCGCGTTATCAATGAAATGCAAGCCACTCTGGATGCCATCCCGGAGGATGCCCTCAAAGCGGAAATCGAACGCCTGCGTCCTGAGATGGAAAAGAAACTGACCAAACTGGAAGATGTCCCCGGTGTCGCGCAGGCGATGGTCCAGGTGGACTTTATCGTCGATGAAATGGTCGGCAAGGAGAAAACCGCATGAGCGCTTCCTTCGACCCAAACGCCCTCTCCGAACGCGTCAAAGCCATTCCCGGCGGTGACATGCTGATGATGTGCTACTCTTGCGGCACCTGCACCAGCAAATGTATGGTCCAGACCAAGCTTGAAGAGAGCTACAACCCTCGCCGCCTCATCCGCGAAGCTGTATTCAATATGGAAGAAGCCGCTTTCGCGGATAAAACGACCTGGCTCTGCACTGCCTGCGATCTCTGCTATCCTGCCTGCCCGCAAAAAATCCACATTTCAGGGGTTATCAACGCGGTTAAGGCCTTAGCAGTCGAGAGTGGGAAGATAACCCCGTACCAGGTTGCCAAGGTAGATGAATTGACCTGTGTCGCCTGCGGCTTGTGCGTCAAGATCTGCCCCTACGAAGCCATCAGCCCGGTCGAAAAACGAGTTGCCTTCCGCGGCAACATTACGGTCGCTTCGGTGGACGCTGGCAAATGTATGGCTTGCGGTCTGTGCACAGCCGCCTGCCGTTCCACTTCCATCCGCCTTGCTCAGGACTACAACGATGCTGATATCGTAGAGACATTATTATCCTGGCTTGAGGCAGAAAGGGCATCCTCATGACTGAGACTCCGAGAATTGTCCTTTTCCAATGCCAGTGGTGCCTTTTCTCACCGGCAGACCAGGATTGGGTAGATCATCAATTGCCCAAAAACATCCTCCTCGTCAAGGTGCCCTGCACCGGTCGTATAAACCCGCTCTACATCCTGAACGCGGTCCAGGGCGGCGCGGACGGCGTGATGGTTTCAGGGTGCCTGCCAGAGCAGTGCCACTTCAAAACCGGCAACATCGGCGCGCGCCGCCAGTTGGAAGCTTTCGCGGACTACCTTCACCACATCGGCTACGAACGCGATCGCGTCCGCTTCCTCTGGCTCGATCTGCAGGATCGCGGCATCATTCAAAAGGAACTCGCAGCCTTTGAAGCGCAAATTGAGCCGCTCGGTCCCGCCAAAAACCTCGCCGCGCGCGAGTTTGAGACTGCGGGAGGTGCCAATGCCTGACATCGACGCCCTCAAAGCTGAAGCCAAACGCATTTTAGACGAAGGCGTGGTGGAAATGGTCATCGGCTTCAGAGCCGGTGATACCCCCCTCCACCCGCAACCAGCTTTTTTCAAGACCGCGGAAGAGGTTGACGCGTTGGTCTATGACCCGCTCTGCCAGAACAACCTCGCTGCCTACCTCACCCGCTTTCCCAAGACCCAAAAAATCGGGATGCTTGTGCGCGGTTGCGAAAACCGCTCCGTAAACGCCCTCGTCTTTGAAGGGCGGCACCCGCGGGAAGCCCTTTACCTCATCGGCGTGCCCTGCGAAGGCATCATCGACTGGCGCAGGATCGTGGAGAATACCGGCGAGGAAGTCATCAGCGTTGTTGAACAGAGCGGCGGTGCCATTTTGGTCGAATCCAAAGCCGGTTCTTTTACCTTCGAAAAATCCGCGCTCCTGCACGAAAGCTGCTCGCGCTGCATCCACCCCAATCCGCTTTCCGCGGATGTGGTCATCGGCGAAGCCCGCCCCGAAGGCGATCCCGCACTTGCGCGGAAGGAAGTTGTCGACTTCGCCGCCCTGCCCATGGAGGAACGCAATGCCTGGTTCCGGCAGGAAGCCGAACGCTGCATCCGCTGTTACGCCTGCCGCGAAGCCTGTCCGATGTGCTACTGCGAAGAATGCTTTGTTGATCATATCAGCCCGCGCTGGACCGAGAGCGGCGCCACCCCTGCCGGTATGCAGGGCTGGCATATCGTCCGCGCTTTTCACCAAACCGGACGCTGCACGAGCTGCGGCGCCTGCGAACGCGCCTGCCCGATGGATATCAAGATGACCTATCTGACCGAAAAGCTCAATGAGGATATGCGCCAGAAATACAGCTTTGAGGCGGGTATGGATGCCGTAACGCCGCCTCCATTTTCAACCATTACCCTGGACGATAAGTCCCGCTTTGTGATTTGAGGAGAACCGACATGAACCTTATCCTCAAAAAAGACCATCTGACGGACTTACTGAATACCTGGCGCGGGAATCACGAAGTTTACGCTCCGCAGTCTCTGCAGAAATTCACTCACTTTTTGCCCTTACTTGAAGGCTCCGAACCCGTTTTCGACCAGGCGCACAACACCCGCATCCCGCCCAAAGCGCTCTTTCTGCCGATCTCTGAAGCGCTGCTGAAGTTCACCCGTTTTGGCGGATACGAACAGGTACCCTCACAAAAGGCTCCCCGCCTCATCTTCGGCATCCGTCCCTGCGACGCGCGGGCTCTGACCCTGCTCGACACGGTCTTTAAGCAGGAACGCTACACCGACCCCCACTGGCAAACCCGCCGGGATGCCACTGTTTTGGTCGGCTTGGGCTGCCACGAACCCTGCCAGACTGGTTTTTGTACCACGGTCGGCTCCGGTCCCTTTGACCGCGCCGGTCTCGATGCGATACTGACCGACCTTGGCGAGGAATTCCTGGTGGAGACGCTTACCGAAAAAGGCGAATGCCTCTTTACGCAACTAAAAAGAGCCTCGGATGAGCAGAATGCGCGTGCGATGGATTTGCAGCAGGCTGCCAGAGAAAGCATGCCAACCGCATTTGAGGTCGAAGGGATCAAACAAAAACTGGACGCCAACTTCGCCAGCCCCTACTGGGAAGAAATTTCCCGCTCCTGCCTGGGCTGCGGGGTATGCACCTTCCTCTGTCCCACCTGTTTCTGCTTCGACATCGTCGATGAAGCCCAACGCGGGGAACGCGTCCGCAACTGGGACACCTGCATGTTCCGCACCTACTCCCTTGAGGCGTCCGGGCACAATCCGCGCCCAAGCCGCGTGGAACGCACCCGCCAGCGTCTGAGCCATAAATACAGCTATTGGGTCGATCAAATCAGCCAGATTGGCTGCACCGGATGCGGTCGCTGCGTGCGCTATTGCCCGGTCGGTCTGGATATCCGCGCGATGCTGCGCAAAGCTCAACAACTTCCAAGTGAGGTGCTCCATGCCAAATGAGGCTAAAAGCCCCTATCTTCCCATTCCCATGCGCGTCTTGCGCGCCTATTACGAGTCCACAGACCGTTCACTCAAAACACTTGAGTTGGGTTTTGACGATCCCCAGGACGCGCGCGACTTTTTCGCCGCCTTCAATCCGGGGCAGTTCTGCCTTCTGAGCGTTATCGGCAAGGGTGAGTCCGCCCTGGGCGTCGCCAATGCCGCCTGGGAGGGCGACTTTGTACGCTTCACCGCCCAAAAGATGGGCTCGGTGACCACAGCCCTCCATGCCCTAAAACCCGGCGATCCGATCGGCATGCGCGGTCCGCTCGGCAACGGATTCCCCCTGGAAGACTGGAAAGGCAAGAATCTGGTCATCATCGGCGGTGGCTGCGCCTTTTCGACCCTTTACGCCCTCACCAAGCATCTGCACCACCCCTCCAACCGCGAAGATTACGGCAAACTGACCGTCATTTACGGCACTCGCACCTCGGGTTTGTGCATGTACAAGCAGGATATCGCCGCATGGCATCAACGCGACGACATGGAAGTGCATCAAGCCATCGACGTCCCCGAGCAGGATTGGCTCCACCACGTCGGCTACGTGCCGGATGTGGTCAAAGAGGTCAAACCCTCGCCCGTCAACAGCGTGGTGGTGGTGTGCGGTCCGCCCATCATGACAAAATTCACCCTGCCAGCCCTGGTTGAGCTCGGATTTGCCCCCGAAACCATTTTCACCTCGCTGGAAAAACGCATGAAATGCGGCATCGGTAAATGCGGACGCTGCAACCTTGGTCCAAAATACATTTGCAAAGATGGTCCGGTCTTCAGCCTGGCGGAGCTCAACGCCCTGCCGGCAGACATTTAGGAGAGACATGAGCCGCGGAATTCCAAAGAAATCCAAAACCGAACACGAGATGACCATCGCGCGTCCGATGGTGACGCGCAATTATCTGATGCGCTGGGACCTCGACCGCTGCGTTGGCTGCCAGATTGGTCCGATCGTCTGCCCCAAGGGCGCGCTCACGCATGTGGAAGCTGAACTGCAAGACGGGCGCGTGGTCAAACGCTCCTCTGTAGACGTGGACGAGAAAAAATGCGTCAATTGCGGCATTTGCGTGCTTTCCTGCCCGACCCATGCCATTTCCCTGACCATCAATGGCGAGACCGAAATACCGGTCCTTCAGTACGGCGCCTTTCCTGAATTCATCACCAAGACCATCTTCCGTCAAGAAAAGTTTGACTTTTCGCTCAAAGACTTCATCATCGAAAACTGCCCCACCGGAGTTATTAGCTATGATGAAAAGCGCGAGACGATGCGAGTCGATTTCGACAACTGCATCCACTGCCGTCAGTGCGAGGTCGCCAGCAAGGGCGCTTTCGAAGTCCGGCAGGCTTGGGTCGGCTCGGTCGTGCTGCACCGTGAACGCTGTGTGGAAGGCTGCCTGGCATGCGCCGATATCTGCCCAACCCGCGCCCTCCACATCAACGATTCCGGAGAGCTGGTTTTTGCAGATTATTACTGCATCAAGTGCGGCGCCTGCATGGAAGTCTGCCCTGTAAAGGCGGAATATGCCGAAGAGTCTTTCGAATTTGAATCGCAGGGCATGACACACCAGCGCACGCTCAGGCGCCTCACCAACGCGGATAAACTGCCGGTCAAGGTGGAGCGCTGGCGGGTGAACCACACCGAAGTCTCCAGCGCCGCCTGGATCGAAGCCCTGCGCAAGCTCTCAGACGAGAAAGCCAAATCCGTCGAGATCGACCGCAAGCGCGCGCTCCGCCGCGCGGACCTGATCGACGCTTTGCGCGGGAACCTGATGGCAAAAGCGAAATTGAAAAAAGAAATCGAACCATGAGTGTCGGAAAGGAAAGTATTCCATGAAACTGCCTCAATTCCTGATGTTCATTCCATTCCTAAAAAAGTTAACGGTGGATACTTCCGCGGAAGCAATCCATAAGACCTGCAAAATACTCGAAGAAAATGATATCCCCTACCGCATCCAGACTTTGCGATTGCGCGGCACCATTGGAAGTGCGCTGCAGGAAAGCAGTTACATGCGTTTCAATGTAACGCAGGATAAGTGGGGCTCACCGCAGTCAACGTCCTATGCCATTTACGTTCAGCGTGGAGATTACGAAAAAGCCCGGAGCTTAACCGGATCAATCGAAATGTGGTAAGCCATTTTTTTTGGGCGGCATCGCGCCGAAGCCATGCCGCGCGGTAAAGTCGAAAGACCATCCCGTGTTGCGGTTATACTCCGGGTTTTGTTCACCCTGCTTGAAGAGGAGTACCCTCGCTTTGGAACGCAAACGCCCAAAATCGCGCAGGTTCGGCGTGGCTGTGATGACATTCCGAAAAGTCCCCGAATTGATGTAGTAAGTCTCTATCCCCTTTTCCACCCGCAACAATTGCACCATCGGGTTGTGGGTATGCCCACAGACGATGCAGCGCACAGGCGACGCCTCGTCGTAAATGCAGGCTTCTTTGAGAATATGCTTCGATATGTCGCCAATTGTCGACTGTCGTGAAACCGGCGTGAGAATGGTCCTGAAAAACCAAAAAGGCAAACCTCCCCGCCACAAGCGTATCTTCAGGAAAGCCAACAGGCTGGCAGCCGAAAATCCCTTTAGACCGCCGAATTCTACGATCAGCCTGCCAATTTCCGGGATGAAAGACAGCTCATCGAGCATGCGGACAAACACAGGCTCGATCAAACGCCAGACTTCCTGCATTGAAAGCCCGGGCGTGGAAAACAGGAAATTGATCAGCGCGTTTGTCGGGCGCACGTTGTCAAAATCAATCAGCCGCTGGAACATCGCGGAGAGGTCCGCATCTTCAATGATGCGATCCTCATGATAAGTTTCCTTGAAAATAATGGGCAGCTTCGCCGCGATCTCAGTGGTAACAATATCCCCAAAGCAGGGGCGATCATAATAGCTTTTTTCAATGATCGTTGGGATCTCGGACCATTGGCTCAGGTCTTCCCCGAAGTTTGCCGGATCGTATTCATGCCCGTGGCGAACCAGTAAACGGGTTTTACCATTGGTTGGAAGTAAGAATTGGTTGTCAAAGGGCAAATCGGAATCCTCTATTCCCAACAGGCTGCGGGTGAGGGTTCTCACGCGCTGGCTGGAGTTTAGCAGCCGGTCGTGGTTGCCGGGGATGAAGTGTATCCGAACCGGACGATGAAATTGACGCATCAGATTTTGAAAAATTTCCAGCGTAACCGATACGCGTGAATCTGCGGAGATGGCTCTCAGGATCTCAAGGATACGCCCTTCCAACGCGCTGCCTTCGGTGACGTCATCATTGTGTGCGTAAGGGCGCAGCTCGTCCTTCCGCCACAGCGCAGAGCGGGTGACTTCAAAAATATCCCCAGCCAAGACCAGGTCGATGTCTTTGATGTTGTCATTGCGGATGAATTCGCTGATTTCGTTGAAAAAGGCGCGATACACTTCGGGCGGAAGATTGTGATTGTAATGGTGATCGCCAATCGAGAGCGAATTGCTGTCCGCCAGGTGCAAATCCGACATTACAATGATCACGTCATTTCTCCCGCCCCATTGTATTACATCCCCCACTTGGCAAGGAATAATTTAATCTGATATTAAAGAACATTAACCTGGTAGGCGCCCGCTTCCCGTGTGCCAACCAACAGCACGCCCGCGTCCAGCGGGTCAAACGCCAGAGCCTGTACAGTCCATTCAAAGCTATGCGCAGTCCAT
>Ga0255347_1004573_pt1 | contig 16597 bp, 12 predicted proteins | sample wastewater_treat_2_FD_192479 | JGI IMG/M metagenome (GOLD analysis project Ga0255347, IMG submission 192479) | Wastewater microbial communities from Lulu Island WWTP, Vancouver, Canada - plant24 | ecosystem: Engineered > WWTP > Wastewater > Unclassified | place: Canada: Vancouver, British...
AAAAGGATATTCGCGTTGGTGATAGGGTGTTGGTAAAGCGGGCTGGAGAGGTGATACCTTATGTGATTGCCCCGATTGTTGATGCCCGCACTGGTAATGAGCTGCCATATGTGGTACCTGAAGTCTGTCCTTCCTGTGGAGAGCCTATTGTCAACCCTGCAGGTGAAGTTGCGTATTATTGTACCAACAACGCCTGCCCAGCTCAATTGGTTCGCAACCTGGAGCATTTTGTTTCGCGCGAGGCGATGGATATTGTTGGTTTGGGGATCAATATCGTTAAACAGCTCATTGATGCGAAACTGGTAAAAGATATTGCTGATCTTTATCGATTGAAAAAAGAAGATTTGCTTAAATTAGAAGGTTTTGCTGATAAAAAAGCTGAAAATTTGATAAATGCCATCGAAGCTTCGAAGTCGCAGTCTTTGGCGCGTTTGATAACTGGTTTGGGCATTCGCGGGATTGGGGAAGTGGCTGCACAAACATTGGCTCATAAATTTACGGACCTGGATGCACTTGGTCGGGCATCGCAAGACGTCATTGAAAAAATTGAAGGATTTGGGCCAAATATTTCAGCTTCTATTGTGGAATGGTTCAGTTCTCATGAAAACCAGGTTATTTTAGCAAAATTAAAAGAAAGTGGCGTGTGGCCGCGGTCAACTCCAGAACCAGAACCTGGGGAACAACCTTTGGCGGGTTTGACCTTTGTGATCACGGGAACTTTACCCACCCTATCACGTGCCGATGCAAAGAAGCTGATTGAATCAAAAGGCGGTAAAGTAACCGGCAGTGTCAGCAGCAAAACTGACTTCCTGATTTTGGGTGAAGACCCAGGATCGAAGCTGGATCAGGCACGTCAGCGGGGTGTGGTCATTCTTTCCGAGGAGGCATTGCAAGCGTTAATTGAGGAACGCTCTGGATAATGCGTATCAACCTTAAAAAGGGGCGTGAAAAATCCCTCCTTCGGCGCCATCCTTGGGTGTTTTCCGGCGCTGTGGATTCTATTGACGGGGAAGGAATACCTGGCGAAACCGCTGCCATTCACGATTCGGCTGGTAAATTTTTAGCTTGGGGCGCGTTCAGCCCCACATCCCAAATATGGGCGCGGGTTTGGACCTGGGATGAAGATGAAAAAATCAACGCGGCTTTTTTTCGAAGAAGAATTATTGCTGCCAACAACTTGCGAGAAAAACATCTTAACCTTAATAAAACAACGGCATACCGCTTGGTTCATGCTGAATCGGATAAAATCCCCGGTTTGGTGGTTGATCGGTATGATGATGTTTTGGCAGTGCAATTTTTGTCTGTGGGCGTTGAATTTTACCGAGATATTATCTTGAACAGCCTGATGGAAATTTTTACTCCTTCATGCATTGTCGAACGGTCGGACGCTGCTGTTCGCGAATTGGAAGGATTACCAATGCGTTCGGGAATTGTATTTGGCGGGTTTTCTAAAGAACCGGGAGTAACAATCCTCGAAAACGAATTGCGTTTTAATGTTCAGTTGTTAGAAGGACAAAAAACGGGTTTTTATTTGGATCAACGGGACAATCGACAATTAAGTCAGAAGTTCTCTAAAGGATGCACTGTACTGGATGGGTTTTCTTTTACTGGGGGATTCACAGTCAATGCTCTGGCCGGGGGGGCGAAATCTGTACTTTCGATTGATGCTTCTGCTGATGCGATCAAATTGGCAAAAGAAAACGTCCAACTAAACAGACTGCCAGTGGAAAAATGTACCTGGATTGTGGGAGATATGTTTAAAGAATTGCGCACTTTGCGTGATAAAGGTGCAAGTTTTGATTTGGTGATTCTGGACCCGCCAAAATTTGCACCCACAGCAGCTCTAGCTAAACAGGCAGCAAGGGGTTACAAAGATATTAATCGGTTGGGTTTTAAATTAATTAAACCGGGTGGGATATTGATGACCTTTTCTTGTTCTGGTGGGGTAGACATGTCATTATTTCAAAAGATTGTTGCCGATGCTGCGCTGGATGCACGCGTTGACTCGAAAATTATTCAGCGCCTTGGGCAAGCTGTTGATCACCCCACGCTCCTGGCTTTCCCTGAAGGGACTTATTTAAAAGGCTTGGTGTGTCAGGTTGAGGGGTAGGGTTCATTTTGGACGGAGTTTTCCCTTTTTATAACACTGCAATCAAGGTTTTGATATTAAATTTTAATAGGTTTTCTAAACCTTCCTGGATTAAAATGACCTCCAGCATTCTAATTATCTGCAATCAGGTGCAAGATAATGATTAGAATACCGGAGGTCTTTGATATTTCGTGTTGCGCTGCGATAATTTTTATTTGTTTCTAACGGATGGGTTAAAATGGAAATTCATATTGTGTTAATCCCAGCTCGTCACGAACAAATTTCAAGTCTTTTTGCAGGTTAGGGATAATCTCAACACCATCTCGGCGCACCTGAATTTCTTTTTCATATTCCTTTTCGCCTGCTGTGTAGATACGAGTTTCGCCCGGGGCCTTACGTGTGGCACGGATTTCGCGTAGTATTGAGCCGGTGGTTTCCTTGAAGGTTTCCAGATCCACAAAACTTTCCACATTAATTGCCATAAAGAAATGACCGACTTTAAAATGTGCTGGCGAACCATCCGGGTTTCTCCCAGAAAGGGCGCTAAGGAAAGAACCGGTCTGGAAAGAAGCGCTTAAGATTTCCACCATTGTTGCCAGCCCATACCCTTTATGACCGCCCAGGGTCTCACCAACACCACCAAGGGGCAAAAAGGCCGCATCACCCTTCACGAGAGCGGTAATGATCTCATTCGGGTCCGTCAGGTAGTTGTTGTTCACATCAACCAGCCAGCCTTCCTCGGCCGGTTTTTCTTCGCGGGTAAGGATTTCAATTCGGCCCCTTTGAACGATAGGTGTTGCCGCATCGAACAAGAAGGGGAAGGGCTCATCAGTGGGTGCACCAAAGGCAATCGGGTTGGTTCCTAGAATTGGCATGGTACCAAAAGTCGGGCAAACCGATGGACGGGCATTTGTGAAAGTATAACCTACCATGCCTTGTTCGACAGCCATCGATGGGTAATAACCAGCGATTCCGAAATGGGTTGAATTTCTGACTGCAACAGATCCCATTCCATAGGTGCGCGCTTTTTCAATGGCCAGGTTCATGGCATATTTGCCAATCACCATACCCAAGCCATGGTTTCCATCGAGAACGGCTGTGGTTGGGCTTTCCCGGATTGTTTCAATATTGGTGATGACATCATGTTGACCGGTGATCAGGCGATCGTAATAATAGCGCAGACGACCGATACCGTGGGATTCGATCCCGCGCAAGTCGGAAGCAATCAGCACATCAGCACAGGTTTGGGCATCATTTTCGGGTGCACCAAAGGCGATAAAAAAATCTTTTGTAAATTCATGTAGCAAATCTACGGGTAAATATACATTTTGGTCTGACATAAAAAGCTCCTTTTTTATTTTTATTTTTAAATCAATCTCATTAAAAAAATGAGTGTATTTAATATCTGCTTATTCTCATTTTCCTTCATTATAAATCAAAAGGCAAATTGCCTTTGATAAGTTCTAATTTCGGAAATAATAATAAACATGTTTGATCTCAGAATCCAACGAATATGTTTTGACATATTAAATTTTAAAATAAATACCTTTAAAAACTTTTTTGTACCCAGCAATAAACTAAAAACCGGTCATATGACCGGTTTTAAACTTGATGGAGATGGCGGGAATCGAACCCGCGTCCGAAAGATTCGACCCTCGGATATCTACGAGTGTAGTTAGCCTATTCATTCTCGCTCGAGGTTAGCCAGCTAACAGGGCGACCCTCTTGCCAGCCGTTAGGACCCGAAAGCCCTTCTTTCACGCATTTAACGGCGTCCTGCGTGGCATCCTGACTTTGTGACGCCAATCCCATCCCCGGCCAGGCAAACGGGGAGTGGGTGACGTGACCTTCTGTGAGGTCGGCGCTTTAGGCCTTACAGTTTATGCTGCAAGGGGTAAAGCTGCATATTCAGTGCGATTGGCACTTTTGTTGTGTACTGATTTTACGAGTTCGGTACCTCTCGACTCGCAATCCGGGACCAGCCTCCCCCGTCGAAACCGATCATCCCCGATGTCAAATGTATTATACACCATCCCTGCCTGAAAAGGTAACACATAGAATTTCATCGTCATTGAGGGTGTGTATTATTTCCATGTGAAAGTGGCTACAACCGGATCGTGGTCTGAAAATTGTTGCCAGTAATCAAATTCACTATTCAGGTGAAGGATTTCTAAAGATACCAGATTTTCATATAGTGCCTTACTGGATAAAATATGGTCCAGAACCTGGCTGTTACCATCATAAATATAGGTGTAACGTTGGGAAATCGGCAAGGTTTCAATAAGATTGTGTAAATGGTTTGCCTTAAGGGTTTGTAATGGTGCTGAAAAGTGAAAATCGTTCAGGTCTCCCATGACGATGATCTTACTGTCGGGGTCAATACTTAGAATCGTTTCGACAAAACCATTTATGACTGCAGCTTGTTGTATGCGCTGTGCTTCGGAATTTAATACCGGGGGTTGGACTGCACCAAATAACCCATGGTCAGCACCTTTGGCGATAAAATGATTGTTAATAACAAACAGAGGTTGTCCACCGATTAAAAAAGTAACCACAAGAGGCTTCCTGCTTCTTGTAAAAGCTGAATTAACAGGATCAATTCGTCCTGGGTTGTGAGAAAGCACAGGCACGCCATTTTGATCTTCTATTTCGATCGCTGTTTGAGCATCTCCATGGGAAGCCTTAGCTAAACTGAGCTCGCGATCTAATCGGTAAAGAAAGCCGACTCGGATATTCGCTCCGGGAACACCGCCGTCAGAATTCGGATTGGGATCAATATCTGCGAAAGCATAGGGTGGCCCACCCAATTCTGATATGGCTGCGACAATCCTTTGATATGTTAATTCCGCCGAGACAACCTGGCTGGTTTCAACACCGTCATTGTCAGCGACTTCTTGGAGACCGATAATATCCGGAGAACCCATCCAATTGACGATATGGTCAGCCAGGATTTCGATGCGTGCTGTATCACGCGCAGAAATGACCTCAACATTGTACGTTGCCACCCGTACCTGACCCGGTTCAATTTCTGGCAGGGGTTCGCTTGGCTGTACCCCCCCTGAAATGAAGTCGACATCTTGAATAGGCTGGACTTTGTAATTGCCAAAAGTGTAATCCATCACTCCGATGATTGGTTCTTGTGAATAATCACCTACTTGAACAAAGGGCATTTCACGCAAAGCATCATCTAAGATCACACGCTCCGGGTTGAAATCACCATCTTGGATTACGATTCCCCCGCGTGGTGTACGAATTTTTGCCCATTCGCCCATATCTGGGAGAACAACGATTTCTTTATAGGTGTTAGTTGGACCCACCACAACCGCATTATTAATTTGTACAAGCATTCCTTCTAAACTCTCGTAGAAGTCCAATCCTGCCTCGCCTGGATCAAAATCCCCAGTGGCGGTCACCCGGCCTTGTGTATGATTGTCAATCACCTCTGTTGGCGGCATACGTCCACCCTGGCCGATAATAGTGGGTAAGGGCAGTGGATTTCCCCTGGAAAGAATATCGACAGTTGGCTGGCGTAAGTGTGTGATCGTCAGATCGTTAACCTGGTCACCATTTAACACGCTTTCTTTAACGACACCGCTAACCAGCACCTCGTCACCGGGCCGTACAGATGGAATTAACCCCTGAAGAACGTAAATCCCTTCTGAAGTCGCCGGATCATCGTCAGGGTAAGGAGATTGTATGTAGAACCCATCCGCCCGTATAGCAGTAACGATGCCATGCACTCCCTCAACAGTTTGATTAACATAGGGCGAAAAATGACCTGCCCCCTGAATGGCAGAAATTGTCAAATACTCCGGTATTTCAGGTCCTGAATTATCTGCATGAAGATCAGTGTGGCTTGAGGTTTTCGTAGGCATTTGAGGTGCCTGGGCTGGTATGGGTTCAACAATACGTGTACACCCACTGATGATCATTGAGAAAATCAAAAACAGGGTTATTAGATTCAATATCCAGTAATTCCTGGAATGGTTGTAATTGATCAAAAGGATTCCTTTCGTTTTCATTTGTCAAAAATGCAATGACCAAGCTGACTAATTATAATTCATCTGAAATACCCCGTTTTTCCACTTTATTAGTCAAACTGTGAATTTCTCTTGACAACAATCAATCTTCCACATCAAAAGTAGAAAATTTCTAGTAAAATAAGGGCATGCAAATTAAAGTAGCTATCACGAAAATTGATAAGCATGGAAGTGTGAATAGCGGTGACACCGTAGAAATAACGGAGCGCCCCAATGGTGGCATTTCGATTGTAATGGCTGATGGTTTTAGCGTTCAGGGTGATAATAAAGCAGTATCTACGCTTGTCGGCCATCGTGTGATTAATTACATTAGCAGCGGAATGCGGGATAGTGCCTCAATCCGTCAGGCAGGCAACCAGATTTTTACAGAGCATGAGGGCGCTATTCAGGCTAATTTGTGGGTTGTCAGCGTAGACCTTCAAACAAACACAATTATCCTCTCACGCAGCAACCCTATTCCCGTTTTTTTGATCTCGGAAGAAAAAGTGGATTGTCTTTTCAGCGATAGCGAACCAATAGGCAAGCGCTTGGAAGTTAATCCAACAATTATTGAATTACCGATTCGAACTGAAATGACCGTGGTCGTTTTTTCAGATGGTGTTTATTATGCAGGCCAGCAAGCACAGCAGAGTATGGAAATTTGTACAACATTGGAAGCATTTGTGGAGGAACAAGAACCAACAGCAAAAGAAATTGCGGAATTTTTGTTAAACCGAGCAATCCGCCTTGATAACGACAGACCACAAGATGATATGAGCGTTATCGTTTTACAAACTTCTTCACGACCAACGGATACCATTCGACGGATGAGTATTTCACTACCACTGGATCCTGCGGGATAGATTACAACGAATTATTGAAATGCGACCTGGCTGTCATAAAATATTTGCTTGCGCGTAAATTTACCAGGAAAAAACAAAACACAAGTATAGGAGGCATGAATGCGTCAAAAGGTAGTGCTCGTCACTGGTGCAAATGGGGAAATTGGTCATGGCCTGATTAAACATCTCCATCAACAATCGGATGCAAATATTGTGGCTTTGGATGTAGTACCACTTGACAAAGAACTACGCAATTTGGTGAGTACGTATATTGTCGGAGATGTGCTTGACCAAATGCTTTTGGGTAGATTGGTCGTCGAACATGAAATTGCCACAATTTATCACCTTGCTTCAATTTTATCGACGAAAGCGGAATACAACCCAGAAACAGCACACCGGATAAATGTTGAGGGGACGTTGAACTTGTTGCGGTTGGCGGTCGAACAATCCCAGTGGCAAGGCGAATCAGTGATGTTTGTTTACCCCAGTTCCATTGCTGCTTATGGCATCCCAACCCTAAGAGACAAGGCAAATGCGGGTGCCGTTATTGAGGAAGTCTGGAATTACCCAAGCACCATGTATGGGTGCAATAAACTTTATTGTGAGCATCTTGGTCGATACTACAATAGCTATTACCGGCAATTGGCAGCTGATCATGAGGTTAAACAGACTGTAGATTTTCGGGCAATTCGTTTCCCCGGGCTGATCAGTGCTGAAACCGTTCCTACTGGAGGTACAAGCGATTACGGACCCGAAATGTTACATGCAGCCGCTAAGGGTGAGGAATACAGTTGTTTTGTTCGTCCAGATACGATCATCCCTTTCATGGTTATGCCGGATGCAATTAAATCTTTGGTATCTCTTGCTGCGGTATCAAAGAACCGACTATCAAAATATGTTTATAATGTGACCAGCTTTTCAATTACCGCACAACAAATATTTGATATTGTGAAAACAGCTTTCCCTGCTGCAAAAATCCATTTTGCAGTTGATGAGAAACGTCAGAAAATTGTAGACACCTGGCCTGAGAAAGTAGACGATTCGGCAGCCCGAAGAGATTGGGATTGGAAGCCGGATTATGATTGTGATCGGTCATTCAGGGAATACCTCATCCCAGCAATCCGAGATCGATACCAAAATAAACAAAATTAACGATCGTACAGTTCCGGTGCTGGATGATAAGATTGTGTGTGGAAATTTTACTAAAAGAGGCTGCCATTGCAATGGCAACCTCTTTTCCTAATTGGTTCAATACATTTTATATATCCAAATTTCTTACTTCTTTGGCGTGAGTTTGGATAAAGCGACGGCGTGGGGGCACTTTTGATCCCATGAGCATATCAAAGGTGCGGTCTGCTTCGGCTGCATCCTCAATGTTTACACTCAACAAGGTGCGTTTTTCCGGGTTCATCGTGGTTTCCCACAGTTGTTCGGGATTCATTTCGCCTAAGCCTTTATAGCGCTGCAAGGTGTATCGACCACCATTGCTGGTGATCTTATTGATTAATGCTTCTCGTTCAGCTTCGGTGTAAAGATAATGCTTCTCTTTCCCTTGAGTTACCAAATATAAGGGTGGTTGTGCAATATAAAGGTGACCATTTTCGATTAGAGGCAGCATATAACGGAAGAAGAACGTCAAGAGCAGTGTGCGAATATGTGCCCCATCAACGTCGGCATCGGTCATGATAACAACACGTCCATACCTTAAACCATCCAGTGAAAATGTTTCGCCAATACCTGTTCCTAAAGCAGAAATTAAGGCTTTGATTTCCCGATTGGTCAGGATTTTATCCAATCGAGCTCGCTCAACGTTGAGGATTTTTCCGCGCAATGGCAATATTGCCTGAAAGTGGCGATCTCGCCCCTGTTTTGCAGATCCACCGGCAGAATCACCTTCTACGATATAAAGTTCGGTGCGCTGTGGGTCACGCTCGGAACAATCAGCCAGTTTGCCAGGAAGGGTCATGCTTTCCAGCGCTGATTTGCGAATGACGAGGTCACGGGCTTTGCGGGCAGCATCTCTGGCGCGAGCAGAAGTGAGGCACTTTTGGATAATTTTTCGGGCAACAGAAGGATTTTGCTCTAAAAAGTTCGTGAAACCGTCACTGACTACCTGTTGGACATACGTCTGGACTTCAGGATTCATAAGTTTGACTTTCGTCTGACTTTCAAATTGAGGGTCTGGATGTTTGATGCTGACGATGGCTGTCAAACCTTCACGGGTATCTTCTCCTGAAAAGTTTGGATCAGAATCTTTGAGGAGATTATTTTTTCGAGCAAAATCATTAATTGATCGGGTGAGTGCGATCCGTAGACCGGTGAGATGCGCACCACCATCGATCGTGTTGATGGTGTTGGCAAACGCGTACACCGATTCAGAGAATGCATCGGTATATTGGATAGCCACTTCCACACCGACGCCATCGGTTTCTTTTTCGAAAAAAGAAACATTGTGCAGTACATCACGGTTGCGATTGAGATATTTTACAAACGAAGAAATACCGCCCTCGAAATAATAAGTAAATTCTGTATTATTCCTTTTATCTTCGAGGCGAATAGTTACTGCCCGAGTGATAAAAGCCATCTCACGAAAGCGCTGGGCCAGGAGATCAAATTTATAGGTATCACCACCTTTGAAAATTGTAGGATCAAATTTAAAGGTAGTGGTTGTTCCAGATTTTGCTTTTGGCGCTTTGGCAACAACTTTTACAGGTCCCTGGGGGAGGCCTTTTTCATAACGCTGAAAATAAACTTTTTCGTCTCGGGTGACCTCAACTTCGCACCATTCTGAAAGTGCATTAACCGCAGATACTCCAACCCCATGCAAGCCACCAGAAACTTTGTAACTTCCCCCACCGAATTTTCCGCCGGCATGTAATGTGGTCATCACAACCTCTAACGCTGAAATCTTCCGTTGCGGGTGAATATCGACGGGAATTCCACGACCATTGTCAATTACAGTCACGCTTTCATCTTCATTTATAATAACCGAGATCGAATCACAGGTTCCTGCCAAAGCCTCATCGATGGAATTATCCACCACTTCGTAAATCAGGTGATGAAGCGCTTTAAAATCCGTGCCGCCCACGTACATGCCGGGTCGACGGCGGACAGCTTCAAGCCCTTCCAGGACTTGAATATCATTTGCGTCATAAGAATGCGGTTGTTTAGCCAAGCTGATTACTCCAGGGTTATGTATTTAATTATTTCCCAGGCGCTTATTGCGACTGTAAATTTTGATTGATTATCGATTGTGAAAACTCTGTTGCGGCAATAAAATAGTGGAAAGAAGCAGCGATGACCGCTGACACAATGAAAGCATGCCCTAGTATACCAATTAGCAAAAACCAATTGTCAACATGGGGGGAACGCCAAAGGTAATTCAGACCCTCAACCATCAGATATGAAGCGAGAAAAAACCAAATCGTTTTTCCCATTGAGATGCGAACAACTTTTATACTGGTGATCATGGCTGCAATCAGGTTTTGTTTGTAAAGGAAAATGCCGTGGGGTGTAAATGCGAGTGGCACAATTGCCCAGAGGATAAATATCATCGAAAGCGTGAGGATGAATTGACCGATAGCTGGGCTGAGCAAGGTGACCAGCGTGACCAAAAAGGCTAATGGTATGGTCAGTACGGCCATTATGATTAACAATATGATTGGCATTAGCACGATTTGGATAAATGATTTCAGCAATGATTTAAAGCTATCTTGGTTTAAACTGAAGATTTGTTTAGAAATATTTTGAAAGTATAAACTACCTAAAAAGAAACCTGCTAAAACAAAAAGCAACCAGGTGATTAAAAATTGAAAACTCGTTTCCAGGCTGAACGTCATTGGATGTCCAAGCGGGTTCAAAAAGGATGGTTTTGATACCATCAAGCTTGGAACCCCGATTGGCAATGTACGCAATGAGAAAGCGAGGTTAATCTCCGCCAGTGATTCTTGTAAAAGTACTTGATAATTTTCAAAAAATGGGAGGAGCTCACCTTTAGAGCCTGGTATTTGCGTGATACTTTGCACAAGAGGGTTGAATAAGTGATCGATGCGCCAAGATGGGCCGAACCATAGAAACAAGTCCAAAAAAATTGGTATCAAAATTAAATTGGGCTTGTTTGCGATCGTATTAAAGCCAGCAATTAATGCCTGAATGATGCTTGGTGGTTTGAATTTTGAGTTTAAACTTGCTTTCATACAATCATTAATTTTACCACATCAGGCTTGTTCTGACCATATCACAAACAATATTTCCCTCATTGATTTCAACAACCTTCATTTAATTAACGAATTGAATTTTATTGAATAATTTAATTCCGAATTTCGTCGGTGCAGATAAATGTTCTGAGCAGTTTGATGGTGGTAGAATGGTTGCATGCAAAGAAAAACGTCTTTACCCGACCTTGAGCGGCTTTCGATTGTTACAGCAACAATTATGTTTGCCTTTGCTTTGACTCAGCTGATTTCTTTTCCAACACAAAAATACTCTTTTACAATTTTTGGTCTCTTGATTAGTATTGCACTTAATTTTCATATTATTGTAATTGTGATTACTGTCCTTTTGGCTGCAGCTGGTATGGATTGGATAATACAATCGTGTCCCAATGACAAGATTGATGATCATCGCTTGCTTACGATTCGCCATTGGATCGTTCCAGTATTGACATCAATGGTGATTGGCGTGGCGTTATTTTCTTTTTCTGGAAGCGTGTTGTGGTGGGTTGTTTACTTTTTAGGGAGCTTATTATTGTTTGCCGTTTTTATTGCTGAATATAGCGTTTTTACAGCCGAAGATAAGATAAATCCACTGGCGATTATTGGCCTGACTGCCCTTTCCTTTGTATTGTTCTTGCTTTTGTCTATTGCTGTTTTCTCTGCAGGTATTCGATTATATCTGCGCTTGCCTTTGCTTGGTGTTGGCGCTTTGATGGTGTCATTACGGACTTTATTCTTGCGGCTGGGCAAATGGTATCCTCTTTGGGGCTTGGTGATCAGCCTGATTACAGCTGAGATCGTGGTTGGCTTCCATTATTTACCTCTGAGCCCGATTCGGCTTGGATTGGTGCTGGTTGGGGTGGTTTATGTGCTTTCCAGCGCAGTTTCTGCAATTATTGAAGCGCGTAAATCCTGGGCTTTTTGGGGCGAGCCCATAGCTATGCTTCTGCTGGTATTGATTGTGAGTATATTTTTGGGTTAGTAGTCTAACACGTCAGGATTTTCTTCCAGTGATTGATAATAGAGCGCGCGTAAATTTCGTCTATGCAATTCACCGGACAGACCACCCAAGAGAATCCTGCTCTTACCACATGCTTCTACACCGATGCTGTCTAGAACTTCCAGCGGATTTTTTCTTCTTCTGGCAGTTTTAACGGCTTTTTGAAGCGCCTTTAAATAGGTGACATTTTCTTTAACTTTATCTTCAATCTCACCCCGTAAAATGATTTCACCGTGCCCCTGAATAATATTTTCCAAACCCATTTCGGTGAATTTCTGAATGGTTTGGATGTATTTTTCGGTATTTCCTTCAACAATAAAAGGAATGGGCATAAAAGCATCGCCGGAAAACAAAATACGGTCTTCTTCAACTAGGACAGAAATACCATCTTCTGAATGACCGGGAGTAGAGAACATCAACAGATGTTTTTTACCAACTTTTAACCGTAGCGTACCCTCGTTGAAAGTAATTTGTGGTGGGATGATGTTGAGCTGTCTATAAAGGGGGTTATCCTGGCGTGCTACTTCAAGTGCAGATGGCGCCCGGTCCAAGAGCATTTGGCGGCAAATTTCATGTCCGATGATGGTTGCTCGTGGGAAGAAACAATTTCCCCAACAATGGTCTGCATGATGATGGGTGTTGATAACATAACGAACCGTAAGGTTTAATTTTTCTTCTATATAATCTCGCATTGCCAGGCTTTCTTGCGGCATAAGGGTGTCTATAACGACAGCCCATTTTGGACCTGCAATTACACCTGCTGAAACTTGCGCATAGGTTTCACTTTGGAACCAATAAACGTTTTCCGATATGCGTTCGCGAAGCATAAATCTATTCCTAATTTGAAAATTTTTGTGTTTGTAAAGAATAGTACATTTAAGTCCAAAAGTCAAAAAACCATTTGATAATGGTTGATTAAACTTTAGACTGTGTAATGAGATTTAACAAAAACCATTAAAATTTTCATGTAAAAGAAAAGATGGCGGGGGTGAACAAATGCTATAGTACGGGATTGGATGTGTTAATTACAATAAAAACCCGGTACGCAAACCAAAGACAACAGGCTGAATGCGGTCGGATATGTTAAACCTTGAAAACAGGTCATTCATGTGATTGAGTGCCCTATCTTCGGATAGAAACAACCGTTGTATAATTTTTGTGGTTGACAATACTATCCTTTATAATTGTAAAAGTTTCTTTTTGAATGACGACAATGAGATTTGTCTCTGGAATTATTTCTTTCCCTGGAATTTTTTAAAACTTTTTATGGCCTGTTTAAAATATTTTGGTGGTGAAATTGGTTTTATTTGCATAAAATGCTTGAATACGGCGAAAAAGAAAAAAGTCATCCGTTTGGATGACTTTTTGTCTGCAAAAATAATGAAGGATTTAGCCCTCAAAAGCCGGTTCAACCAGACCACGCACACCGATATCAATTAAAAACAGGTCACCTGCAAATGGTTGCGCTTTTCGTTTCTCATCATCAAATGCATACCAAGAAGTTGTGACAATTAACTGATCTAATTCGGGGCCACAAAAGGCACAAGAGATCACATGTTCAACAGGGAAAGAAAATTTTCGATCGACGTTACCAGAAGGGTCGTAACGAGTGAGTTTCCAGCCACCCCAATGACCGCCCCATACAAAGCCTTCTGCATCAACTATTAAACCATCCGGTAAACCTTCGTTTTCTGGGATAGTAGCAAACCGCCGTCGGTTGAATGTGCGTGCTTCATCCGAATCATAATCCAATGCAATGATTTGTCTATTTTGCATATCAGTAACATACACGGTTTTCCCATCAGGACTGACACCAATACCGTTGGTAGAAGCATATCCAGTATCCAATTTTTTTAATGTAAAGTCTTTATCAAGTTGATAAAGCGAACTTGTCGGTGCGTTTGGGTCATTGTTATCTACGGTACCAAACAACAAACGCCCTTGGCGATCGACAGCACAATCGTTGTAGCCAATTTCGGGCTTTTCGGGTTCAGGTAATCCAAACACTTCATTGTAAGAGTTATCTTTTGGGTTCCAGTCATAAATCGCATTTTTTGAAATGGCTAACCATCCACCTCCAGTACTGCGCCTGGCAATGGATGTTACTGGCAGGCCAACAGAGAAAGTGGTTAATTCACCTTTGTCAAAGTCATAACGGCAGGTTGGTAAACCACCCCAATCGACCCAATAAAGCGCATTTTCATTTGGAGACCAGATCGGTGTTTCACCTAATCGGTTTTGTGTTGCTAAAAAGTGTTTTGGTGTACTCATTTTTGCTCCTCATAGAAACCAATTAATAATCAGACACAAATTTAGATGTCGCCTTGAAGTTAGATCAAGTGATTGAATAATATCATAAAAAGGTGAACCTGTGATTATTGTTGAAACAGACAAAATCACCAGCGAAGTTGAAGCACCCGCTACAGGGAAATCAGCCCGAATTTTATATAAGGAAAATGAAACCACGCCAGTAACTAAAGTTGTGGCATATCTTCTTCTTGATGGTGAAACTGAAGCTGACCTTCCGCCAATGGAAAAACAAGAAGTAGAAACCACCAATGCACTTCCGCAATCTACTGTGGTGGAAAAGGTGCCCTCAATTTCAGCAACTGCACTTGCAAAACGAATGGCAGAATCGGAGGGGATTGATCTGAAAGACATACCTGCAAAAGGGCCGAAAGTCACCAAGGAAGATGTGGACACCTTTTTGCAAGCAAAAGGAACGATTAAACCCCGGGTTAAAGTTCCAGCCACACCAGCTGCTCGTCGCCTTGCTGGAGAGCACAATATTCAACTTAATTCATTAGTGGGAACAGGACCGCGGAACAGAGTTCAGGCTGAGGATGTGATTAAAGTAATTGAACAAAGCAGTTCGATTTTTGACAGTAAAACGTTGGCGACTACATTGGCTCCGCTTGAATTTACCACAATGCGAAAGCGCATTGCAGACCGTTTGACAGCCAGTTATCAAACATCTCCGCATATTTACTTGTCTATTGAAGTTGATATGGCAAAGGTTGAAGGACTTCGAAAACAATTGAACTTGAAGACTTATGAAAGTGGCCTTCCAAACATCTCGTTAACCGCATTATTGGTGAAAATAATTGCAAATTGTTTGGAAAGACATCCGCGTTTGAATGCTTATTTGGAAAGCGAAAAAATCAATTTTTGGGAAGAAATTAATATCGGTGTGGCAACTGCGCTGGACGATGGGTTGATTGTGCCGGTGATTCACAATGCAAATCGCCTTTCAGTTTTTGAAATAAACAAAGAACTCAGACTTCTTGCACAAAAAGCGCGTGATGGAGAACTGACGCTTGAACAAATTCGGGGAGGCACTTTCACAATTTCTAATTTAGGTATGTATGGAATTAGTTCTTTTACTTCAATTTTAAATCCACCCCAATCTGCAATTTTGTCTATTGGAGCAATTGTTCGAAGACCGGTTGTAATTGATGAAGAAGATTCAATTAATGTCAGGCCGATGATGAATATTACACTTGGTGCAGATCACCGTGTTTTGGATGGTGTCGTAGCTGCGCAATTCCTGGTTGATCTTACAGACATGCTGGAATATCCTGAAAAAGTAAGCATTTACTAATCAAAACCAGCTGCATTCTAAAGGTATATAAACATACGAAAAATGAAATAAATACAGTCACTTCCAAACCGTTTATAAATTTGATGCTTCGAACGGGATAATTGGTGACTGTATTTATTAATTAAACAAAAAAATAACGCAGAATAAAAACCTTGGTTTCGATTCTGCGTTAATACTTTAAATTATTTATGAACTTATTTTGCAAATGTGAACGATAGATTCTTCTAAGTATTTCAAACGCTATTTTTTACAACTCATCAATTTGAACAGGTGGCAACAAACGATATGGTTTGTGGTTAGGCCACGTTTGTACAACCCGAAAAGCCTCAGCATATTTACAACCACACTGGAACCCGCGCATTTTATCTACAGCTTCGATAAATGAGAACATGTCTGCAACCCCAAATTGCTTTTCAATAAAATCGCCATATTGACTTTCGTGTTGTCGGAAAGCCTCAATTTTTTGTTCGTATTCATCAGTAATATCGACATAATGATCCGGCGGTAAGGCGCGATAAAAGCCGAAGGGTTCAAAATAGAACACAGTGGGTATATGGTCAATGGGTTCATACTCTGTACCAGGGATATTTGCAGTACTGGCCCAGATTGACGCACGATAGGCTAACTCGCCAACATTCGAATGGTCGTGAACGTAATCATCACGATCATGGGTAATGATTATATCAGGATTTGTACGGCGAATTAAATCTACATAGGTTTTCCAGGTTGGATTATCAAGCCATATTTCCGCATCTTTGTATCCAAGCATAATTAATTCAGCCCCAATGACATCCGCTCCACGTTGCGCTTCTTTTGCCAGGATGGCTTCAAT
>Ga0255347_1004576_pt1 | contig 16585 bp, 10 predicted proteins | sample wastewater_treat_2_FD_192479 | JGI IMG/M metagenome (GOLD analysis project Ga0255347, IMG submission 192479) | Wastewater microbial communities from Lulu Island WWTP, Vancouver, Canada - plant24 | ecosystem: Engineered > WWTP > Wastewater > Unclassified | place: Canada: Vancouver, British...
TAAAAAGAAAAAAATAATATAACTTTGTGAAACAAAAATTACTGGCCTTACAGCCGGTACCATTTTGCGCGATAGCATGGTACCTATTTGACCGCTAACACTGGTACCAGTTAAGCGCTATATACAAGTATCTCTTTTATCATCAAAGACCGCAAATGCCATAAGGAGGAATAAATACTTTCTCATACCGATAAAATTAATAGTGTTTTCATAAATCGTATTAAATGATATGAACTAAAATTATCTATTAGCGAACAGCGACCGGATAGGTCTTATGAACTGTTCTATAAGTCTCATATCTTTGGTAATGATTTCTGCAGAACCATCCATATTCTGTACAAAAGGTATTATCTTGTGATATGTACTTTTTAGTCCGGCAGGAAATTCCACGTTAACCGTATAACATATTCCATTCTGTGTTTTTTCGGGAACTTGAGATATTGACTTAACCAGACCTTTGAGTATTCCGAATTCCATATACGGAAAACCATTCAATTTAACATTAACCTCCTGACCACGTTGAACTTTTCCGAATCCTGACGAGGATACTTTCATACGACCGATAAGTTCAGTCCCCCCTAAAGGGGTTATGCTTGCAATAATATCCCCAATGTCAACATGTTGACCTTTACCCCAGACATTCTGGAGAGACACCGTGCCACTAATAGGTGCAATAATGGCGTATCTTTCCTTCCATAAGACAATCTGATTTGCAACCCGACTTTTTGCCGATTCCAAAATCCTCTCATATTCTGCGATTTCCTCCGTGTGCTGTATGTCCAATTCTAAAATTTGCTGCTCAAGTTGAAGACGGCTTAATTGTGCGCTGACCATAGTGGCATCAAAACTGGCAAGATTATTTTTTTGGGATATATATGACAGGTATGTTCTATCGTATTCTACTTGGGCAATAGCTTTACGGCTCAGCAGAACAGAGTCCCTATTAAGTGCTTTTTTTTCTTGTTTAAGTTCTTCCATAATGATTTTCCGTTGTGCCTCCAGAACTCTGTAATACTCCTTTGAACGCAAAATCTGGCTGGACAGAAGATTCTTTCTCTTACCTATCTGATCTATGTATAAGTAATCTCTATAATGTACACATTCTGCAATAAACGCTATCCAGACCTGTTGAATATCACCAAGTTCGAGATTTTGCCATGAAGCAATATTTGCAGCAGATTCATACAATAATTCTTCTGTTGTCAAAGAAAGAATTTTTTCCGCAAAATGTACATCGTTATAATTGGAAGGATTAGCGACTAGTGCAATCAGCTGTCCTGTATTTATTAGTTCTCCGTCCTCAACATATACTGAGTCTAAAAATCCTATATATCTGGAAACAAGATCAGAAGGAGGATTTTCCGAAGTCAAGGTTATTTTTGCAGTAACAATCTGTGGATATTTGATGAAATAGCACCCGACAACTATGCCGGTAATAATGAGAATAAGAATCATTATGCCCCAATGAAGTATCCACGCAGGCTTACGTCCCATAATTTCCTGAATCTCCTCACTGTGGAAAGTGGAATAATTTTGTCCTTCTTCCATAGTCGTGTCAGTTACCGAGTTCTAGTTGATTACGCACCAATTCATAATAATAGCCTTTCTTTGCGGAAAGTTCTGTATGAGAGCCTTCTTCGACTATACGGCCTTTATCAAGAACAATAATATTATCCGCATTCTTAACTGTACTTAATCGGTGGGCTACAATAACAACGGTTTTGTTCTTAAACAAGCGGTCAAGATTATCCAGTATAACCGTCTCATTGTTGGCATCCAAAGAATTAGTAGCCTCGTCAAAGAATAGATAAGGAGAGTTCTTATATGAGGCACGAGCAATTAGTATGCGTTGCTTTTGTCCGGCGCTGAGTCCGTGCCCTTCAGGACCTATCTTAGTATTGTAGCCCAGAGGAAGAGTTTCTATCCATTTTCGTATATTGGCAATCTCAGCAGCCTTACGCACACGATACATATCAGGGACATCGTCACATAGGGCAATATTCTCAGCAATTGTGTTTGAAAAAACATAACCCTCCTGCATTACACAACCACATTTCTGGCGCCATGCGCTCTCACTGTAGTTTTTAAGTTCCACTCCTTTCAAAGTCACGTTTCCCGCTACGGGCGAATAGAAACCAAGCATCATCTTGAGAATTGTTGTCTTTCCGCTGCCCGAGGCTCCGACGATAGCGGTAACCTTACCATGGGGCACCTTCAAAGAAATACCATCAAGAACTTTAGGAGAATGCGGACCTTCATACTGAAACACAACGTCAATAAATTCTATATCTGCATCCTCGGGAATGTCATGAAATTTTTCCATCTCAGCCGGCTCTTCATCTTCACGATTATGAATTTCTCCAAGCCGTTCCATAGAAATATTAGCATCTTGTGACTCACGCACGAAAGAAATAAACTGACTGACGGGTGCATTGAGCTGACCTATAATATAGGTAAGAGCCATCATCATACCAAGAGTCATGTTCCCATCTATAACAGACCTCGCTGCAAGAAAAGAGATGATGATGTTTTTCGCCTGATCAATGAATGTACCTCCTATCTGCTGCATCTGAGATAAAGTCAGACCTTTGATACTTATCTTAAAAAGTTTTGCTTGAATCTGCTCCCACTCCCAACGTTTCTGCTTTTCGCAACTGTTTAGTTTGATATCCTGCATTCCGCTGATAATTTGGACTATGCTGCTTTGATTGTTGGAGGCTTCTTGAAAACGTATATAATCGAGTTTTCGGCGCAAACGCAGGAATAGTAAAACCCAACAGATATATAGTGCTGTCCCTATTATAAAAATACCGAGTATCCATATATTGTAACCCCCGAGTATTGCCCCATAAATAATTATTAGAACTACTGCCATAATTATACTCAACAATGAATTTGTTAGGAAATCTTGAATGCGTCCGTGATCTTGAATGCGTTGCATGATGTCTCCGATTATCTTAGTGTCAAAAAACGATATCGGCAGACGCATTAACTTCGCAAGGAAATCTGATATAAGAGAGATGCTAACCCTTGCAGTCATGTGTAGCATGAGCCAGTTTCGGATAAGATTATTGGCGAGTTGACCTACGATAATTAGTAGTTGTGCAATGAGCATAGTTTTAACTAAACCTAATTTGCCGAGAGCTACGCCTTGATCTACAACACTCTGAGTAATAAATGGTAGCAGAAGACTCAGAAGGCTTGCAACAATCATCGCAAGGAAAATCTGGATTATGTTCTGACGGTGCGGATTGAGATATTTTAAAAGATGATGCAGAGTGAACTTATTACACTTCTTGCCAGATTCTCCCTCTTTCTGCTCATAAAAGGTAGGAGTTGGTTCTAAAAGCAAGGCCACTCCCTTGTCAGGTTTTCCGTCTGTACCTTTGATTCCCAGCCAGTACTTTAGAAACATTTCTTTGGTGTATCGGAGATGACCTGTTGCGGGATCTGAAACATATATATACCATTTGCCGTGACGCTTAGTTATCTTGTAAGCAACGATGAAATGATTCTGATTCCAATGGACGATGCATGGGAGGGATGCTTCGTCACGGAACTGTTCCCAAGTGAGTTTTACTCCCTGTGAGTGGAATCCGAGGGCTTCAGCTGCCCCACTCAACCCTAGTATGGATGTCCCCTCGCGGGTGCTGAAACTCATTTTACGCATCTCCGGCAAAGAAATCCTACGACCATAGTGTTCGGAAATCATGCAAAGACAGGCGGGACCGCAATCCATTTTATCAGGTTGGATAAATGAAGAGAACATATCTTTAATTTTCAGCCATAAAAATTTCTTCTTTTACATGGTATATCCTACTTTGAACATAATCCCTTTTTTCTTCAGACAACTTATCTTCTTTGGCAAGGAATTGATTATAAAATGAGAGGGAACTTGTATAATTATTCAACTTCTCATAACTATATGCTATAAAAAGAAGAGCATCAGTATATGTCGAATCGCACTGATATGCTTTTTGATATGCAGATATAGCATCCATGTAGTAATGATTGTTTAGACTACTATATCCATATTTTGAAAAAATACTAAACATTTTTTCAGAATTGGGTTGCATAAGAGATATAGCCTTCTCAAACATAGGTTTCACTTCTGTTTCATAATCGTAGCCCGTTTTAGAACGAGAATCCGCAAGATAGATTATTAGATTGACATCAGTGTCTTTGTGTGGATAAAGCAATTCAAATTCTTTCAAAGCTCCTCCATAATCTTTTTGGCAATAGGAATTTAAACCTATATAATAGTGAACAACATCTGTGTCAACGCCGGAATTCAATAAGAGCAAAAAATCAGAAAGAGACTCATAATATTTCCCTTGAAGATAGTATACCAAACCTTGAATTTGTCGCACATTACTATTGTTGGGTTCCATTTGAAGATATTTTTGAGTCAATAAAAGGACGGCGTCATGATTTTTTACTCTTAGATAAATATCAGATACTTTGTCCAAGACTCTCCAATTGCAGGGTTGATATCTTAATACTTTCTCATAGCAATAAATTGCTGAATTCCATTTTTTTATCTTCACAAAGGCGTCTCCCATAAGGGAGAGTACTCGAGGAATGGTATCTATCTGTATTATCTGCTGGCCTTGAGCAATGCATTCTTTGTAATTATTTGTTCGGTATAGTGTCGCCATTTGCTTTAATTTATAAGAAATATTATACGGTTCCACATTTTCCAATTCCCTATATATTTTCAATGCAGAATCATTTTGGTCCAACTGCACCAAACAATCGGCAAGTTCAACTTTTAGAGCAACATTTGTGGAATCTGAAGACAACTCTATCTTCAATAATTTAACCATCTCATCGTACCTCCACATATCTTTCAATAATTGAATTCGTTCTAGTAATGGTTGAGCCAACACCACAGGACTGGTGAGAAAAAACAATAAAACCGGATATATAACATGTTTTACTTTCATTTGCTGATGCTCCGAATAAATTTGTTTGCTATCTTTTCTGCAGAAGAATTCACTTTGCCAAAGTTCCATGATACGCCCAAAATGATTTTTCGACCCAATCTTCCGGCTATAGTATTGGAAACGGATTCCAATGTGGCCCTATGGATCATTGTGACAGAACTATTGAAAATATCAGATGCGCACAAAGAAAAGTTTAACATCTTAATGTCTTTTGATATTTCGATTGACCAATCCCAGATAGTTCGGTCATATGATTCGCCATATCCTTTGTATGAGATACAGTCCAAAGAAGTTGCCACAAATAAGTCTTTTGGTAAAATAATATCTAGTGAAGGAGAAATGCTAAAGTTAAAGACATCTTGATTAGCCTTACTATATAAAGAATATAGGGATTTATAATAATTTGGGACCAAAGCTAAAGATATGGAAATAGCATTAGTACGATAGCCTATTCCCAACTTACCATTTATATCATATACTGTTATTTGGCTTTCCTTAAATCCGCTTTGTCCGGAATAAAAAAGCGAGCCCTTGTCATTGCCCCAAATTTCCTTGATGAAAGCGGTGTAATCAAATGAATCAAGTTTTACTATTTCTGTACCATCATTTGCCTGATAACCAATATTATTGCTTACTTTTCCTTTTACAAACCAACTTAAGTACCACTCATTGTGTTTTCCAAACGTGTTGGAAAATGACAAGAACGAATCAAGGGTAATACCATTCTTTTTTGAATTGACAGGAAAATAAAATCGCTTGCCCGATTCATTACACCAATTTGCGTATGTTATAGGGTAATTATTGATTTTAGTTAATAATGTCGCTTGGAATTTAAAATCGGAGGCCCAAAGATAATCAACTCCGATTTCATATGATCTTGAGGTGCGTAAATACATGTTGCCTATGCTTAAATCGGAAGAGGAAATCCGGGATAAAGAAGGCTGAATGTCTATGCCGTTGACAGGTATTGAATAAGATGACAGCCATAGCCGCTTACGATAATCATTTGTATAGAAATAAAGATATGGCGATATGGTTTTCCGCCATTCTTCCCTCAAAGAATAATCATCCTTGTCTATAATATTCACATTTTTTGTCTGTTCTGCGTTGCCGCCAAACAACATTTTGAGTTTATCAAATTGATATGTCAAATAAAGGTGCTCTATAAAACTTGTGTAATAGTTTTGTGAAGACGAAGTAAATGATTTATTTATAGAGCCATCACCTGAATTATACGCCTTTTTATCTGATCCCGATGAATTGTATCTGACAGATCCGATTATATCAAGATTCAAGCGTTCAATTATTGGCTCTGTATAAGATAGGTTGAGTGTCGATACTCCTTTGACATTACTTTCATTGATATTAAGGTTTATTGAAGATGCATTGTTAATGTCGGATTTTGGTCCCTCCAGCATATCATCTCTCCTTAATTCCAACGCAAATTGGTTGTTGTGTTTTAATGTAAATTTAAGATTGCGTCCTTTCTTTCCTATATCCAACACTCCGGCTTTCACATTGAGCCCTCCTTTATATTGATGCCCATTGCCTATTTGAGATAAAATGCTCACCTGTGATTCCAAGATGGAAGATGTGGAATAATCTGTTCTTTCAAAAGAAAAATTTTCAAAGGTAAAGTTCGGAATTATTTCAAACTGTACTTTTTTGGAATTTATCAACTCTCCACCTAATGAGACATTATAATTCTGAACATTCCTATCTGAAGAAGATATAGTATTTCGGATAATTGATTCGTTTGAAGAAAATCTTTGGGTTGCAACATTCATTGATTTCTCTTTACCCGATTCCGCAATAAAAGAAAGGGTTGTATTGAGATTCCGCAACTTGTCTGTATTGATATTAAATCCCGCCTGTGCGCTCCAACCATTATCATATGTATCGTTATCCCCCCGAGCAAGGATAGTACACTGAATCTTTTTGCTATAATTGCACAAAAGAGATTGGATGTCTGCGAGAAGTTTTGATGAAGAATTGCTTTCAGGAGTATTGCTTTGGCCTGTCCCCCCCATTAATGTCCACATTACCGAACAAACCCTTTGAATACTCCTCTTTAACCTCGACATCCATCGTTTTTTCGCTATTTTTCCTTATACTTGACAGCAGATTCTCAGATGACTTATCAATAATCTTAATTCTGTTCACAATGCGAGCGGGCAAATTCCGCAAAGCAATTGACTGATCTTCAAAGAAGAAGGTTTTTCCATTAAGTGTAATTTCAGATACGGCATTGCCATTGACATACACTTTTCCATCCCGCACCTCCATACCAGGCATTTTTTTTAGCAAATCTTCAAGAACAGCATTAGTCCCGACTTTAAATGCCATAGCATTATAAATCAGTGTATCTTTCGAGAACTCCATAGGTTTGACAAAGCTTGTGATTGTGGCCGCATCAATATATTCACTGTTTTCTTCAAGCATAATTATCTTAGGTGTATGTGAAGTACTTGTGGCAAAAACAGTCTCACTATATGATACATAACCAAGCATTTCAACTGTCAACTTATAACTTCCCTTTGGAATGTCTTTGAATTCCACCATACCCTGTTTTGAGGATATTGCTAAACTTGTAATTAAACTGTCTTGTCCTAATTGCAGGTATGCAGTTGCATATTCAATAGGTTCTGATGTGTTTTTATCCAATATGGTATAAATGATACGGACATTCTCGACAACACCTGACTGATTGCCATCATATAAGACAATCTGCCCGTATGTCATTATTGAGAGAGATATCCCAAGAAAGACAGAAATTATGAAACGTCTCAGAACTTGCACTTTACTATTGCAATATATTGGTATTAGATAAAAATTTGTATAAAGTTCTGAGTTAAAAAACTAAAAAGCAAATTTTTGACTATAAAAATCCTGACACGAGTAAATTCAAAAACGGCTTCCCATATGCATAGGAGGCCGTTTTTGCAGAACGTCAGAATTTAAAATCTGACACGTCATTTTTCAAGCTCGTAATTTATTGATTGTCAGAGAGTTATAAAAAGGGTGATTATTTGCGCTGTCAGAATTTTTATTAAGCCCTTGAAAGACAACCGCTTAACCAATCATTTCGAGATATTTTTCCTTTAATTCGCTCGTTGATTTTTGAATGGTTTTCTTTATGCGATACTTTTTTGAATGAACCGCCTCTATAGAGGGCAGGTCGAACATAAGACAAATATTGGTAGCATCGAAGCCGGCGAAAAGATAGCTTACGAAACGATAATCTTTTTCTGAAAAAGCCGGAAAATCCTTGCGGAAATTCTTCATTATATCGTCGCTGATTCCATCCAACAAGTCTTCGAATTTCCTTTGTCCGGAATCATCTTCGATTATGCCGGACACTATGTTTTTCACCTTATTATATACAATCTTAAAGGAATCTGTCGATTCTTTCGAATAATTGTATGCGTCACAAAGTTCTCCCAAATGTTTGAACAAGGTTTTATACAATTGTGCGTGTTTGGAGCGGAGCTCAGACAATTGTTTAAGAGTGGTTTGCTTGTCATCCTCGGTCTCTTCTAACCGGCGTTTGGCCAAATAGGCAATCTCGGCAAATCTATACCGCTCATTCCTTTCCTTTACAAGCCTCGAACGATAAACAAATACCGTTATTAAAACCACTAACAAAAGACCGAATATAATGCTGGAAAGCTTCAGATAATTGTTATGTGCCTTCGCCTCGACAGCAACAGCCTGCTGCACAGCATAATCGCGCCGAGCCTTTTCTAAAGATTGAGTAAGCGTTAGCACCACAAGGGAGTCTTGATACTCCCATGTCAGTCTGCCATATTCAAGAGCCTGCTTGTAATCTCCGGAGGCGCTCGCTATCGCAGAACGCCATGCAAAAGTTTTGGCCTTAGATTCGGGGCCAAGTTTGTCCAAAGAGGCCAATATCTGTTCGGCAGCCTGCGGAAAACCGGCAACATGCAGCGCATAGGCATAGGTGGCGTAATGTGATACTTTCAGACTGCCTCCTTCTTTCAAAACCTTATTAAAATATTCTACGGCGGATTTTGCGTTCATTGGTGTTTTATCTACCTGAACACAAGCTAAATTGACTAACGCAATCTTCCTGATCACAGAATCCGGAGAATTGAGCACAGATAAAAACAACTCTTCCGCTTCAGTAAACTTTTTGCTCTTGGCTAAAGCCATTGCTTTTCTGCAAACACCGGCATCTATCAACTTGACATCTCCCGACTTGCGGAAATACTTTTCCGCTTCGCTTATGTAATGCAGTTCCTCTACAGTATTATAGGATGTTGCGTAAGTATCTGCAATCGCCAGATTTATACGACCTTTATATTTATCGTCTTCTGACTCATTCCCGTATTCCAATGCCTGCGAGAATGCTATGATAGCTTTATTATAATCTTCTCCATTATATAAAATGCGACCATAATAATACAAGGATAGCATTTTATCATCTGCGGTGCCCCTTTTTTTGTAATACTCCAATGCCGGCATAATAACGGCTGCATCTGTAGTGTCGATATAGTTTTTATCCAAGGCCATTGCGTTCAAAAGGGAATATCGGGCTTTCAGCGCAGCCGTATTCAATTTATCCTTAGGGAGCTTATTAAGAACGGCAAGGGCGCTGTCGGGCCTTTCCTGAATATATGAAGCAACATCGTCAAGAGTGAGCCCGGCATTGCGGTTCGAACACGATGCGAAAAAGAGAATGGATGTTATTAAAAGGAGAAGGAGTTTTTTCATATTGCTTACACAGTTTAATACTATGTAAATCTGCCAATGTATATTTTATCTCTTCAAAGAATAGGTAACATTGGTTACAACGCGCACTTTTTTGATGTGGGGAGTGTTGGAATCACGATCTTCGATAGTGAAGTAGCCCTGGGTGGCATTGCGGATTTTGCCGAGACGGCTGCCGGAATCGTCCGCAAATTTTTGGGCGCTTTCGCGTGCGTTCTTGGTGGCTTCTTCTATCATTTGGGGCTTGATTTCATTAAGCCCCTCAAAGCTGAAAACCGGCCGGCTTTCCCAATCTTCCGCCAGCACTATTCCCTTTTTCACCAAGTTTTTTTGCTTCTTCATAAGCGAGAGCACAATGTCGATTTTGCCTGTGCATACCGTAATGGTGGAATTTGCAAGATAGCGGTACACACGGTTGCTGGATACATAGTCGGAAGTGAATTTGTCGGAAATACTCGGAGTGCCTGAGGATATTTCGGAATCCTCTATACCGCCCGCCTTAAGAAAGGAGACAATAGAGGCGTTGTTGGATTCGATTTGAGAATAAACAACGCTGAGGTCGTCCCCTGCCACAGTGTATTTGAGAGGCCAGATTACCTTGTCGGCGGGAAGCTCACGCTCGCAAAGCCCGCGAACGCTTACCGAACGCTGAAGAGAGCCGATTACCTTTACAGCAGAAGGGATGCAAAGTCCCATAACGATGAGGCCTGCCATTATGGCCAGGCCTGCCAAAAAATTACCTTTGTTTTCCATAACAACAAAAGTAGTCAATAAATTCGTATTTTTGCACCGTAATGAAGCCTATCCTATATATCTTACTTCTCTTTGCAGTCCTTTTTCCGACAAACGCTCAAGTCAGGGACAGCAGCAAAATATGCAAAACGCCGGTGACAATGGAATTGGGCAGACACTTGGAGCTCGGCAGGGCCATAGGTATCGGTGTCGTTTTTACTGCCGGAGCCATTGGTGTGGACTGGGGCTTCTACCATGATAATATCAATACCCCTATAAAGGACTTTGCTGATAATCTTCGTGCAAAATACGGCCATTGGCCTATTGACGATGTGCTTCAATATGCTCCATCTGCAGTCTATATGGGGCTCGGCGCCATGAATATGGGAAATCTCCGCTTTACTGAGCATATTGCGGTTGCAACCACTGCCTGGCTTACGATGGGCGTTTTGGTAAACTCGCTCAAGTATATAATTGCGGATATGCGCCCCGATGAAACAACGCGCAATTCCTTTCCTTCAGGCCACACGGCCACGGCTTTTATGGGAGCAGAATTGATAAGAATCGAATATGGTCCCTGGTGGGGAGCCGGAGCCTACGCATTGGCCACAGGAGTGGCTCTGATGCGCCTCTATAACGGCCGCCATTGGGCCAACGACTTGTTGGGAGGAGCTACCATAGGCATATTCTCCGCCCACATAGGATATATGATGCTGCCTTTGGAGAGGAAATGGTTCCGCATCAAGACTCGCGAAGAGTCGGGCCGCGAAACTTCGCTTGTAATTCTGCCTTTCGCCGGAAGCAATAATACCTTGGGGCTGTCGCTTGCTATGGAGTTTTAAGGGAGAGGATTAAAAGAATATCTCAACATCCCTTGCGCTTACTGGATTGCCGCCTAAAATGAGCAGGCGCTCCACCACGTTGCGCAGTTCGCGTATATTTCCCGGCCATTTGCGCTCCTGCAAAGCCTTTATGGCCTCTGGGGTGAAGGGAACAGGGCTTCTGCCGTTTTCGGAACTTATCTGAGCGACAAAATAATCTACCAATTCAGGAATATCTTCCTTGCGCTCTTCCAATGTAGGCACCTTTATAAGAATGACGCTGATACGGTGGTACAGGTCTTCGCGGAAATTCCCCTTCTCTATTTCTTCCAAAATATTCTTGTTGGTGGCGGCTATAACCCTCACATCCACTTGAATATCTTTATCTGAGCCTACGCGCGACAGCTTCTTTTCTTGAAGCACGCGAAGCACTTTGGCTTGAGCGGCAAGAGACATGTCGCCTATTTCGTCGAGAAAGAGCGTGCCTCCGTCCGCCTGCTCGAATTTACCCTTGTGCTGCCTTATGGCAGAGGTGAACGAGCCCTTTTCGTGGCCGAAGAGTTCGCTTTCGATAAGTTCTGAAGGAATTGCGGCGCAATTTACCTCTATGTAAGGCATGGCGCTGCGATTGCTGAGGGCATGCAGGCTGCGGGCAACCAATTCTTTTCCTGTACCGTTCGCTCCGGTAATAAGTACGCGGGCATCGGTTGGGGCTACTTTGTCTATAATTTCACGGATATGCTGAAGCGCAGCGCCGGAGCCTATCATCTCCCCGCCATAAACCTTCTTTTTAAGCACCCTGTTGTCTTTCACCAAATTGGTGCGCTCCCCTGCATTCTTTACCGTAATGAGGAGGCGGTTTAAATCCAAAGGTTTTTGTATGAAATCGAATGCACCCTTTTTGATGCATTCCACGGCGGTATCGATGTCTCCGTGTCCCGAAATCATCACCATTGCGGAGTCTATGCCCTTGCCTACTACAAAATCTAATACCTCCACCCCATCCTTTCCCGGCATCTTGATGTCGCAGAAAATAACATCGTAATACTCTTTCTCTATCATCTCTTCTGCAATAAGGCCGTCCTCCGCCGCATCCACCTCGTAACCTTCATCGCCAAGTATCTCTTTCAGGGAATTGCGTATTGCTTTTTCGTCGTCTACTACTAATATTTTCATAACTTCACAAATATCGCAAAATTCCCGCCAACTTGCTTGATTTTACGCGAAATTATCAAGAACTTTGTAAATTAAAGGCTATGATTCCGCAGGAAACCGTACAACAAATTCTCGACACCGCACAAATAGTTGATGTGGTGAGCGATTTTGTGTCTCTTAAAAAGCGCGGATCAAGCTATGTTGCCTGCTGCCCTTTCCACAACGAAAAAACCCCCTCTTTTTATGTTACTCCCTCAAAAGGCATCTTTAAATGCTTCGGCTGCGGAAAGGCCGGAACCGCCGTGGGATTCGTAATGGAGCACGAGCATTGCAGTTATGTGGAAGCCCTCAGGTATTTAGCTAAGAAATATCATATCGAAATAGTGGAGGAAGAACTTACGCCGGAAGAAATAATGCGCCGTCAACGCCATGAAAGCCTGCTTTTGGCAAGCGAGTTCGCGCATAAGTTTTTTGTGGAGCGCTTGAAAAGCGGCGAGGGGAAAGCTGTGGGTTTGGCTTATTTCAAAAGTCGGGGATTGGAAGATGAAACCATAGCGAAATTCGGCCTCGGCTGGGCTCCTTCGGGGAAAGATGAGTTTTTGAAGGCTGCGCATGCGGCAGGCTATAAAGACGAATATCTTATAGATGCCGGACTAATTTCAGAACGCGAGGACGGCACCCTGGCGGATAAATTCCGCGAGAGGGTGATGTTCCCCATACACTCGCTGAGCGGACGCGTAATAGCATTCAGCGGAAGAGCTCTCCGCAGCGACAATCCTGCCAAATATATGAACTCGCCGGACACCCCCATTTATACCAAAAGCAATATACTTTTCGGCATTTGGCACGCCAAAGGCGAAATGGCGAAAAAAGGCAAGTGCATTGTGGTGGAGGGGAATCTTGACCTGGTAATGCTGCATCAGCTTGGCTTGCAAAATGTTGTGGCTCCCTGCGGAACAGCTTTAACAGTGCAGCAAGTACGCCAAATACGCAAATTCACCGATAACATCAGTCTGATGTTTGACGGAGACAATGCCGGCATCGAGGCGGCATTGCGTGCAATAGACATGACTTTGTACGAGGGCATGAATGTAAGCGTGGTCAGGCTCCCTGAAGGAGAAGACCCCGATTCTTTTGCCCGCAAGCACAGTTTGGAAGAATTCGAAACTTTTATTTCGCAGAATGAGCAGGATTTCCTTAGTTTCAAATCGGATATTCTTTTGAAGGATGCCGGCAGCGACCCTCTTAAAAGAGCAACTCTCATCAACGACATTGCCGATACCATAGCCCGCATTCCGGATGCTGTAAAGCGTTCCATCTCAATAAATTCCGCCGCCGAAAAATTCAAGGTGGAGACGGATGCGATTTCCGGAAGAGTGGAAAAAACCAGACGAAAACTGCTGGAAGAGGAGCGCAGGGAGAGGGAGCGTGAAAAAAGACGTTACCGGTCGGGAGATGATGCCCCCTATATTCCTGAGCCGGATTATGGAGAACTGCCCCCCGAAACAATCGAAGGATACAAACCCGAAAACAGGATACTTGCTCCCGTGGAAGAAGAAATCCTGAATTTCCTGCTCTCCCACGGCACCGACCTGCTCGAATTTCCCGCTCACAGCGAAGAGGCCAAGGAATTCAATTCCAAAGGGATAAGCGTTACCGAATTCATAAGCGACTTTCTTGACCTGCACGGTTTTGAATTGGAAAATTCCGGCTACAAAGAAGTGTATGATGCCTATCTGCAAGGCTATGATGCAGGATACGAACAGGATGAGATAGTGCGCAGAATGCTCGACTCTCCTAACCGTACCATAGCCGTGCTTACAGCACAATTCAGTATACAAAAACACAAGTTGACCGTACAGGACCTCGAAAAAAGTCTTACCGCCAAGGTATCATGGCTGGCGAACTATGTGCCCAAAACCATGTACACCTACATAATCAAACGCGACGAAAAAAAGATTAAAGACCTCCGTAAAAGTCTTGTCGGCCTTTCCGGAGAAGAAACCCTACTTGTGCTCACTAAAATAAAGACGATTCAAGAAGAGCAAAATAAATTAAAGAAAAAGATTCTCGAAAAAAATGAATAATCAAGCAAACTTTGCACGCACACTCGTAACCTGCGCCCTACCCTATGCAAACGGGCCGATTCATATAGGACATTTGGCCGGAGTATATGTTCCGGCGGATATTTATGTGAGATACCTCCGCATGCGCGGAAAGGATGTGCTTTTCATATGCGGAAGCGACGAGCACGGCGTGCCCATCACCATCAAGGCGCGCGCCGAAGGCTGCGCCCCGCAGGATATAGTGGACCATTATCATAAAATCATAAAAGATTCCTTCGCGGGGATGGGAATCAACTTCGATATTTATTCCCGCACCACCTCCAAGCTGCACGCCGAAACCGCATCCGACTTCTTCAAGAAGCTCTATGATGAGGGTAAATTCATAAGCATGGAAAGCGAGCAGTATTACGATACCGAAGCAGGAAGTTTCCTTGCCGACCGCTATATAGTGGGCAACTGCCCGAAATGCGGTCATGAAGGAGCATATGGCGATCAATGTGAGAATTGCGGCAGCACCCTCAGTCCGGAAGAACTTATAAATCCGGTTTCGAGGCTCAGCGGAACGACACCCGTCAAGAAAAAGACCACACATTGGTATCTGCCTCTTGACAAATATCAGGACTGGCTCTCAAGTTGGATATTGGATGGCCACCAAGAATGGCGCAGCAATGTATACGGACAATGCAAGAGTTGGCTCGACAGCGGGCTTCAACCGAGAGCCGTCAGCCGCGACCTCGACTGGGGCGTGCCTCTTCCTATTCCCGAAACAAAAGGAAAGGTGCTATATGTATGGTTTGATGCCCCGATAGGCTATATTTCCAATACCAAAGAACTTCTCCCCTATTCTTGGGAGAAATGGTGGAAGCAGGAAGACACCCGCTTGGTGCACTTTATAGGCAAAGACAATATCGTTTTCCATTGCATAGTGTTCCCGAGCATGCTCAAGGCTCACGGAGAATACATTCTGCCTGATAATGTGCCTGCAAATGAATTCCTTAATTTAGAGGGAGATAAAATCAGCACCTCACGCAATTGGGCGGTTTGGGCTCACGAATATCTGCGCGACTTCCCCGGCAAGGCGGACGTAATGCGCTATGTGCTTACCGCCAATGCTCCCGAAACCAAGGACAATGACTTTTCGTGGAAGGAATTCCAGATGCGCAATAATTCGGAGCTCGCCGCCATCTTCGGCAATTTCGTAAACCGGGCCATAGTGCTGACTCACAAATACTTCGAAGGCAAGGTTCCTGCCTGCGGCGAACTGCTTGAGATGGATAAAGCGGCCTTTGCCGAAATTAAGGCTCTTCGGGATTCGTTAGAGGACAATCTCGATAATTTCCGCTTCCGCGATGCCCTCAAGGATGCTATGGGCATAGCCAGGGTAGGGAATAAATATATAAGCGATGCGGAGCCTTGGAAAACCTCCAAAAGCGATATGGAGCGCACCGGCACAATACTCAATGTTTGCCTGCAGATTTGCGCCGACCTTGCAATAGCGTTCGAGCCTTTCACTCCCGATGCAGCGGAGCGCCTGCGCAAGATGCTGCGCGCAGGCATTTTTACAGGAAAGGACTATCGCAAAGGCGAGGAGGAATGTGAAACCTCCATTAAAGGCAGTGAGGAGCTTGTGCTTGAATGGGATATGCTCGGCGGGGAAAGCATTTTACCGGAAGGATGGCAGATAGCGCCCGCTGAATTGCTTTTCGAAAAGATAGAAGACAGCGCGATAGACACTCAGTTGGATAGGCTTGCGAAAATCAGGGCCGAAAACGAAGCCGCTGAAAAGGGTGCATAGGCAAAAGCCGCTGAAAAGCTATGACGCCACCTCGCAAAGGAATTTGATGCGCACGAGCCGTATTTCCAGCTCCTCACAATTGCCGGAAAGGGCGTCAATGGCATCGGAAAGACTGTCCGAAGCAGCCTCGTTGCGGAAATAATCGTAAATTTCCTCTTCTATTTCTTCATCGATATTATCTTTTATGAAATAGTCGAGATTGAGTTTGGTGCCGGTGGAAACTATGGTTTCTATCTCTCTCATAAGCTCATCCATATCTATTCCAAGCATAGCGGCGATATCGTCCAAATCCATGCGGCGGTCTATGCTTTGAATAATAGAAATCTTATCGGCGCTCTT
>Ga0255347_1004577_pt1 | contig 16582 bp, 12 predicted proteins | sample wastewater_treat_2_FD_192479 | JGI IMG/M metagenome (GOLD analysis project Ga0255347, IMG submission 192479) | Wastewater microbial communities from Lulu Island WWTP, Vancouver, Canada - plant24 | ecosystem: Engineered > WWTP > Wastewater > Unclassified | place: Canada: Vancouver, British...
CGGTAGCAGTATTAAAAAGAACAGCCCATGCCTGCCCCTGGCAAAGGTAAAACGCTCCATGCCGTAGAAGAGTACCGCCCCGGCTAAAGTGAAGGACAGATTGGCAAGAAAAACAGATACAAAATCGTGTACAATCCCCTGCGTGAGCAGAAGCACCTCGCCGCCCACCTGCAGCAGTCCGGCTATCAACCAGTAACCCAGGCCCCTGAATTTCCCCCGGTACTTCCGCCACACCAGATACATTATAACAGCGAGAATGATATTGGAAAGAGAGTTCCCGTGGATCACTGAGCGCATGTCGAAATAATCAATCATATATCACGCGTTATAATACATTATAATAATAGTTATAATAATACAATTTCAGTGCTAAATACCTAAATGTCAACACTAAAACATTGAGCATGAAAGAGGTCATGCCTCAGCGGTGACAGATCCCATGATGAAAGGGCCATACAGCAAGCACGCTGTTATGAAGGCCGTGCCTGCCGGATAAAGGTCACTTGGTCTTGAATGTGTATACGCCGTCCCAGTTCTTTGACGGCGGCTTTTTCATAAATTCTTCGCACCTTTTAATGTATGTCTGCGAAGGGCCGTCATCGGGAAGTATGGTTAGGGATTCCTTAAAACATTTCAGGGCCCTTCTCCACTGCCGCTCGCCAAACAGCTCAAGGCCCTCGTCATACTTTTCAATCATGTCATAGACCTTCTGCGGCAGCGAACCCTTTCTGCCCAGCAACTCGTATATAAGTATGGGCTCGGTTTTACCCACGACCCTGATAATGTCAAGCCTGCGCACATCAATAACATCTTTCGAGTTTTTATAGGTGTTCTCGCTGATCATGGCAGTAGTGCCGTAGTGTTTGTTCGCTCCTTCAAGGCGCGACGCAAGATTCACAGAGTCCCCCATTGCCGTGTAATCCATGCGCATCCTGGAACCCATGTTCCCCACAACAGCGTCACCGGTATTCATGCCCATTCGCACATAAAGTTCGTGCTGGCCTATATTCCTCCAGTGTTCCTGCAGTTCGCGCAGCCTCTTCTTCATGTCAATGGCAGCCATGCACGCCCTTATCTCGTGGTCCGGGTAGGGCTGAGGCGCGCCATAGAACGCCATGATCGCGTCGCCCTCGTACTTGTCTATGGTGCCGCCATGGGATATTATTATGTCTGTCATCTCTGAAAGGTACTCGTTCAGGAGCGCGACGAGTTCGGACGGCGTAAGCTTTTCAGAAATAGTCGAGAACCCGGCAACATCCGAGAAGAATATGGTAATAGGCCTGGATACTCCGCCCAGTTCAAGCGCTTCGGGATTTTTCATAAGCTGTTCAATGACATCGGGCGCCATGTAGCGCGAGAAGGCGTTCTTGATAAAGCGTTTCTGCCCCTCCTCGTTGATCAGCTTGATAGAAATTATGCAGACCGAGGGAACAAGCAGCGCGAGGTTCGCGCCGAGCTGTTCAACCCATAAACTGGAGAACGCAAAGAGCATAAAAATTATTAAGTTGAGCATAACAAATGATAATATGGCTACCGCGAGGGATTTACGTGAAGTCAGCCTTCCTGTCGCAAAACCCGCGAGCAGGGCAAGGCAAAAAATCATTATCACGTTTGCCGCCGTGCCCGGTTTAAGGATATATTTGCCGTTTATGATTGTGTTCACCACGTTGTGGTACGTGCCCACGCCGGGGTATTCGTTGTGCAGCGGGATCGACGCAATATCATGCGTGCCTGTGGCGGTAAGCCCTATTATAAGTATTTTGTCACGGACCTCCTCGGTGCGCAGTACAAGCTCAGTATTTTTTATGGCGGCGTTAATTATATCGATGGTATCTTTAAGTTCGGACGAAGGGGCTACTTCATATTCCTTTTCTATCTCGGCCCTCATCTCTTTAAGTTTATTAAAGTATGAATACTTCTCCTTCCGCATAGCAGCCTTCAGCTCTTTCTGCTCTTTAAGCATAGCTATTTTTTTCTCTGCGGATGTTTCAGACGCATACCGCCTTTTCAGCCCGGCAAGTTTTGTGTCAATATCAACTCGTTTTTGAATCCCTTCGGGCCCGCCTATACTGTCAAAGTTCTCGTACACAGTGGGAGCGAACACATTATACTCCACCAGTGAATAAAAGGGTAGTATGCGGAAGGACTGCTCACGCGCGCCGGGCCCTGCCCAGTTCACAAAGAGCATACCCTCTTTATCTATGGGGATCGTAATATCCTCCTGAATCATCTTAAAGGGATTAACAACGTCTTTAAGAATTATGTTTTTACCGGGGTTGACCACGATGTCCTCTTTTTTAACCCCGCAGGCATCCATAAGCATTACAAGTGAGAGGTTAAAATATATGCGGTTGTTAAAAACCTGTATAAGTCTAACACGGCGGATTGTTCCGTCTATGTCGGTGAACCTGTTTACAAAGCCGAACATTTTACCGGCCTGCATTAATACCGGTATGGGATAAACAATATTTATCATGCCATGGTCAGTCAGCGATTTAAACTCATCGCTGCGGTTTGCAGGTACTGGTATAGATGAAACCGCGTCAAACCTTTTGACCGCAGCCTGGTATTCGCGCGTGCTTCTTTTGGCCGCCTGGTCCGGAGTGAGTTCATCGTCTGAAAAGGTATAGGCTAAGATTACAGTTCCGTTGGCCTTTCCACTCTGCGCGAAAAGGCTGTCAGGATTTATTACAAGCGATGACAGCTCTTCGCCGCCAACGGGTTTACGCGACGCGAGATTCTTCTGTATGGCCATGTACGAAGATTCATTCACCTGCAGCGGCGACGGGTCAGGGAACATTATATCAAATGCAACCTGTTCCGCGCCAAGTTCCCTGAGCAGGTCAAGGCTTGCGGCGTAAATATCGCGGGTCCATGGAAACTGCCCCAGCGCCACTGTGCTGTACTCGTCGATATCAAGAAAATAAAGTTTGTCCCACTCGGCAATAGAGGGCTTGATCTTGAAGCGCAGGTCATAAAGTTTAAGCTCAAAAGACTTGTAGGTATCGGTAAAGGTAAATGGAACGATAAGGATAAACGCTACGAAACCGATTATCAGGCCCGCGTACCTGTTATGCTCAAAAAATCTGCCGAGCCTGTCTATTATATCTTTTAACTTTTCACGGTTCAAAAGAAGCCTCCTGTGGAGTGGTGTGAGATGATTATATTACCGGAGAGTCAATAAACCCCTCCCGGGCGACAAACAGGATGTTTTAGTTTCAAACGCAGGCAGGATGCCGGATAAGCGTTTGAATGCGGCGGATTGATATAATCAGCAGATTATATCAATCCGCCGTGGGCACAAACTGAAACAGCGAACTCGCTAAAAACTTAAATTAACACCCGCCATGGCGAACTGTGTCTCGCCCGTATCTGAACTGTAGGCAGACCCTGGAAAGAAGACTCCATAGTTTATATAAAATGACAGGTCATAATAGATCTCCCAGCGCAGCGCGGCATCGATCCCCTGCCCGAGAAATGCCTCGTCGAGTCCGCCGCCGCTTTCGTTAACCCCTGTAACCCCCGCGCTGGTGACATCCTTCATGTAGTATATGTACTTTGCCATGAGCGACATTTTCTTCAGCCTTGCCGACGATGAATTGGCGAAAGGAACGCACGAAGCGCCCGCGCTTATAACATGCATGTTGCCGAGCCTGGGCCTGAACGCGTATCCCCCGTTAAAAGAACCGAAGTATATAAAACCGCTGTCATCGGCGTCTACTCCCTGCAAATTAGATGTTGCATAGTTTGAACGTTTCTCGTCACCTGATCCGAAGGCGTACTGCAGCATAATAACCGGATTAAGCGCGACGGGTATAAACCAGTCAAGGCCTGAATTAACAGCAAACGCGCTTATGCTGGTCTTTTCGTTCGCCGCATCATAGCCGCTCCCCATCTGGTAGATAAACTCGGCATAGTAGGAAAAATTTTCTTTGAATACGCCCGTAGCGCCGGCGCCGTAGTACTGCGCGTTATATTTGGTCCTCTGCGCCTTATCCTGTTCGGAAAGGTCAACCTCGACAAGTCCGAGCAGGTAGAACTCATGGTTCAGGTAGTGGAAGGAGGCTGTTCCCCCCGCAAAGACCCTTTTGGCGCCGTCGGCAGTGTCCCTGTCGCTGAATCCGTAGGGATTATTATCTTTAAGAAGAAGCCCGGTGTACATGCCCAGCAGCCTTAAAGAGTATAATGAACCGTTTACCGAAAACTCGGCGCCGTCGCCCCTGTCGTCCAGCACAAGGCCGGTGCCCATGGAAAAGTATTTTCTGCCCATGGCGAATGTAACTGCGCCGGCGGATGAACGCGTATCAATGTAGGCAAGGTCAAGGTCAATAAGATTGTCGGACTCGACACTGGAGTATGAATCCGCGGCGCTGATAACGCCAAGGAAGCTGTCCTTTACGCGCACATAAAGAAAGCTGTCTGACCATAGATAAGACTTTGCCCAGACCCTCGCGTTCACCAGGCATGTAAAGAGCCTGTAGTCATCTGCCTCCTGGTAGATTATTGACGGGTTCAGGTCAAGGCCGTACTGAATACCCTTGTTCGCAAACGAATCACCCGCGTCCATAACTTTCATGTCATCGTCAGCCTCGGAGCCGTAGAAGAAGCTGTCATAAGTGTGCGACTGCGCATAAAGGTTAAAGCTGAACAGCGCGATAAAGAGAAAAAGAATTATTTTAAAGAATTTCATGTTATTCAGCCTCCCTTTTAACAAGCGCTATGCGGCCAAGCACCTCAAGAAGGTCCGCGCCGCTCATAAGGTCGCTGCTGCTGCTGTTGGCGTCCATAATGTTCTCTGCTACGCACGCCTTGACCGCGTAACGCTCCGTGCCAAAGATGTTGTACATAAAGCTGCCTTTAAGGTCAAGGTACTTAGCAGCCATAAGCGCCACCATGCCGCGGGTAAGAGGCGCGTCATCTTTATAATCAAGATACACATTCTTTGAAGTCTCGGCCTTAAAGAGCGCTACCGCGTCGCCGTAGACAGCAGTTGTTTTCTTATCAATGCTGTTTATTCTGTCTATGGATGCCTGCGAAAAGAGAGCGGCGCTTATAAAAAGCATGGCAGCCGCGACAAAAGTTTTTAATACATATTTCATTGTAATCTCCTGCTGCCTGATATTTCAGATAATTCCAGTTACCACGATATATTAATTCCCACTCTGGCATCCTTGCCTGTCTTGTTGTCAAGCGCGCTTATATCGCTATCCTCAAAGTCCGGGATCGAATCATTGCGCACCCTGGCAAGTACATTTTCGGGCGTGGGCTTAGTCCTTTTCTGCTGGAACGTCTGCCTGCCGCTTGCGCGCTGTTTTCTGCCCAGACGGTTCGTTCCCTCGATCTCCCCCTCAAGCACTTTTACTATCATAGTGTTTCTACCGGCAAAGATATCCTCGACAGTGCCGCGCACGCTTGAAGTGGCAATGGGCGTTGTAACCTTGAACACGGTCTTTACTTTTTTATCTTTAGGAACCTTTATAACTACGTTACCGCGCTTGAGCCCCACATTTGTATTGGACTCTTTGCTGTCGGTACTGCTGAAAACCTGGATCACTGTGTAGGGCTTTACAGTTATCGTATGGTTAAGCGCGTTGAGGCTTATTTCGGCAGTCGAGCCGGCGCCAGTGCTTACCCTTGCCCCCTCCGGCAGGACCATGCCCGCTCTCAGCGGAGACCAGCTTTTTCCTGTTTTATACGAAACCGTACCATTTACCCTGAGTACCTTTATCTCTGCGAAGAGTGAACCGGTACCAAGAAAAAATATAGCTATGATCAATGATATAACTTTCTTCATAATAATAGCACCCCTTATAGATATTTTGTCTCATTATAAATCTTATACGATAAATTGCAATGATAATTGGTGGGCTGAGATTAAAAAATTCCGCTTGATTTATAGGAATTTACGCGTAAAAAAGCACCCATGAATAAACGCCTCGCATACATGGATTCACTCAGAGGGCTTGCTGTGATACTGATGGTTCAGCAGCACCTGACTGCCTGGTTATGGAACATGAAATGGACACCCTTTCATCTCATATTTACTAAGCACCAGGTTATCTCTGGAATACATTTTGCCGGCTGCCTTGCCGCTCCTCTTTTTCTGATACTCGCGGGAGCAGGTGCATCAATGATGCATGAATCCGGGAAAAAGACGCCTGAAATAATAAAGCGCGGGATTGCCATAATTTTATGCGGCTATCTGCTGAATTTAATCACGCCAAACTGGTTCAGTCCGGGATCGTGGTATGTGCTGCACACAATCGGCGTATCAATGATTCTAAGCCCGTTGTTACTGCGCCTTACAAACAGCAGACTTGCCCTGCTTCTTCTAACAACAATACTTTTGGCCGCGCTGCTGCAGACATGGCTGAATACCGCACTTTCGCAGAGCAATTATGACATGAACAATATATCACAGCCCGGAGGTATTGCCCGCCTGATGTTTGTCGAGGGGCACTTTCCCCTATTCCCGTGGCTCGGATTCTTCATGGCAGGAATTATAGCAAAAAGACTGGCAAACAGTCATAATCATAAAACAATATTATATGCCGCGGCATCATGTATCGCAATCAGCATAATACTCTGCTCGCTATACAGGCATGGCTATTTTTTTGTAACCGGCGGCGTCCTGTTCAGAATATTTATACCGCTCCGCCACTTTTATCCGCCATTACCTGTTTTTATCTTTTTTATACTCGGTATAGCCCTGTTTCTTTTTTTCATCTTCGCGAAGTACGGCAGTTTATTTACCGGTACATGTGCGTTATCCATTATGCTTAAAGCAACCGGAAGATCATCATTATCCTGGTTTATAATTCACGTGTTTATATTTAACCAGCTTTCATGGCTCTGCGGATTTTATATGACATTCAGCGGAGCAGAGGCTTTTTTGATAATATCCCTATTCATTGCAGCAATGCTCTGCTTATCAGTAATATGGGAAAAATATAATTTCAAATATGGGTTTGAGTGGATAATACGGCGCATGGCCGCTATTAAAGCTTGACATGCTATGTCATACCGGCGCATGCCGGGATTTTTATTTTACGCATAGTACTGGCTGAACCTTAGACTTAACGGGCTTTGCCACTGAGACTCAGAGGGCACAGAGAGGGAATTTGTCATCCGGCTGAAGCGAAGCATAGTGCCGGGATCTTAATGTTACGCATAGTACGGGCTATTGGCTGTTTACATAAACTATCAGAATGCCGATGATAAAACCATGATTTACGTTAAAGAGTACTTACTGCGCTGAGAAAGAGAGGGAAAAACATGTGGTCAGAGACGGAATCGAACCGCCGACACGTAGATTTTCAGTCTACTGCTCTACCGACTGAGCTACCTGACCACGTCTTATCCAAAGACTATACATGTCTATTTGCGGCGCTGAATATGTCAATAATAAAAAATCCGCTTTCTTTAATATTTTTATTATGCCTGACTGCGGGCATACTCCACGCGCAGGGCGCGCGCACTGAAGGCTGGGAATACTTTTACAAAAGAGGGACTGTTCAGCACAGAGAGAAACTCTACAAAGATGCGGCCGACAGCATGCAGAAGGCGCTGCGGCGCAAGCCGGACCTGTACCAGGCTGCGAACGTTCTGGCCGAAATAAGGTTTATACAGAGGGACAGGCACGCGGCCATGGAGTACTATGAACTCTCTCTGTCAATAAACGACAGCCAGCCCGGGGTACACAACAGCTTAGGGGAACTGCTGGAATACTTTGTGCAGTACGACAGCGCCCTTGAACACTACATGCGCGGCCACGTCCTTGATCCTGAAGACACGCGCATTATGATCAACATCGCGAGGGTACTTGTAAAAACCGGCAGGGTTGATGAATCGTTTAAGTACTACAGCCTCTGCAGGGAAAAGGGTATGCCGCGCAGCAGGCCCCTGGCCGAAGAGGCTGAACGCGTGCGCCTCACAAATCCCACGGAAGCTGCCGCGCTTTACAGGAAGGCCATCAGCCTTAATCCCGCGCATACCGAAGCGTACATCGGGCTCGCGGACTGCTACAGGCAGACTGATGAAAACGAAAAGGCCGCCGCCGCGCTTGAGGATTTAAAAAAGTTAAACCCGCGCCACGCAGTCATATACATTCATCTGGGCAACATCTACTACAACTATAAACTCAGGGGCAACACCCGCAAATACTACATTGACCTCGCTATAAAAAACTACGAAGAGGCCATTAAGCTTCAGCCCGGCAACCCTGACCTCTACTTTGAGCTTGCGGCGATCATGGAGGCCCTTGGTGAAAGGGAAAAGGCCGACAGGCTGCTTGAAACCGCGGACAGGCTTGTTAGGGAAGGAATGTAAAAAAAGACAAAATCTTCTTTACATATTATTATTTCAATTAACAATATGTAAAGAGGGAAAATCATGATAAAACGCAGAGTATCCCTACTCCAACACCACAAATCCCGACTCTGTCTTTGCATACTGGCAGACTTTGGTTACATGGACACCCGTACTGAGCACATGCTCTGACCCCGTTAATGTCCGCAAAAATTCGTCCGCCCTTATCGATGACTCGCGCCCGGTGTATAAAACAAAGTTCAGGCTGTCGCCGTCAATAGCGTATGAATGCAGCACCTCTGACAGGGGGAAATCCCGGTCTGCGTTTTTACCCCGTTTTGTTATAGTGCCGCCAGATTTAAGAAATTCACCGATTGAACAGGGCATTGTGCCGCGCGCGAATACAGCCCTGTACCCTACGGCGGCAGTGAGCGGCATTATCGCCGCCTTTATGTTCACAGCCCTGGCGCTCTCAATTTTAAGAAATCCCGGAAGCTTTGTGTTTATCCGGCCTATCCATTCATCAATCTGCGCTTCAGTTGCCTCTTTGTACAACTCAACGTCGAGAAGTTCCGCCATGCTCTCAAGCCCAACCGGCAAAGGGAACCCGGCAGATATTCTTTCGCGCTTGTTGAATCCCTGGCTGAACGCGACCGGCAGCCGCGCCATGCGGAACGCGCGCTTCATAATCTCTAAAAAGTCTATGTGCGGAATAAATCTGCCGTAGCCGGTTTTGGAAACCCTGAGCCTTATCTTCTGCGCCACATTGTACTTTTCTTCAAAGCGTTTCATGGACTCCGCGTGCCACGAGGTATCAAGTTCATCGGGGTAACGGTTAGCGGGCTGCCTGTAATTCTCAAGGTCAAGCCTGCGGCCGCGCATGGCCTCTACCGCGCGCTCACCCCCTGTTTCAATCACCTGCCAGGGGTAAGCCCCCAGGGGGTCGCGCGGCGCGAGATATTCGCTCCACTCCGGAAGGCGCTCATTTAAGGCGTCCATCCATATATCGAAGCTGAAATGTTCATGCCACGAATCGAACTTCGCGCCGTTGCGGTACGCGGCAAGTATAACCGCTCCCATGCGGCTGTCGGCGCGCGCCATAAGTCCTTCAAGAAAAGACGCGTGTATATCATGGCTCTTTATGGTCACGGAACGGGGCACAGACCTGCGCACCGCGCGTATGACCGAATCGAAGTATTCCATATCCATCTGCTTTTCGTATTGAAACGGCGTGTGAGCCTTAGGCACAAATGGGGATATAGTCACATTAATATCGCGCTTAGCCTTTCCCGGCGAGCGCGCGATAATCCCCAGCAGCCTGCTTATCTCGGCAGCCTCGTCCACCTCTTCGCAGCCCGGAAGCCCTATCATAAAGTAGAGTTTGATCACGCGCCAGCCGCGGCTAAAGGCAAATGTTACTATCTCAAGAAGGTCTTCTTCCCTTACCTTTTTGTGCGCCATGCTGCGTATCTCAGGCGAGGCGGATTCAACAGCAAAGGTGAGCGATGTCTTACGCAAGTTAGATATAAGTTCAATTACGGGCAAAGTGTTCATGTCAACCTTGAGCGACGGGAGCGAGACCGATACGCCCACCTCTGTAAGCCGGGGCATTACCCTGTTAAGAAGTTTAACCAGATCTTTGTAGTCGCCGGAAGATAGGGAGTTAAGGGTCACCTCGTCGTAGCCTGTGTTTTCAAGCTGACGGAATATTTCGCCTGCAACATCATCGCAGCCGCACGCCCTGTACGGCATGTTGTAATAACCGGCGTGACAGAACTTGCACAGGTTAAAACACCCGCGCGCGATCTCGACAACCGCGCGCTCCTGCGATACGCGGATACTGGGCACCAGAGGCCTTGACACCTGCCACATTGACCCCTCTTTGACTACGCGTCTGGCCACCCGCTTCATGCCTTCAGTGCTGACTTTAAGCCCCTCATAGGTGAAACTGTAGTCCGAGGGATTCATCACTCCTTCGATCCCGCCAAGTTTAGCCACTGTTTCGTCGCGCCGCAGGCCTGATCTTTTGCATTCCGCGAGCAGAGTCAGAATTTCAGCAAATCCCCGTTCACCCTCGCCTACAAAGAAGAGGTCAACAAAGTCCGAGACAGGAAAGGGGTTCGAGACGCTTTCGCCCCCGGCAATTATTACAGGGTCGCCATCGCCGCGGTCAGCGCGCATAAGGGGTATGCCCCCGAGGTCAAGTACCTGGAGCATATTGGTATAGAGCAGTTCATGCGAAAGGTTGAACCCCAGCAGGTCAAGCTGTGAGAGCGGAGTGAATGTTTCAAGCGTGCAGAGCGGCAGCCTGTTCACGCGCAGTTCCCGTTCAAAGTCCTCTTCGACCGCGAAGACCCGCTCGCATGCTATGCCGTCATGCCTGTTGCCGTACTCGTAGAGTATCCTGATGCCGTTATTTGACATGCCTATTTCGTAAAGGTCGGGATAGCAGACAGCGGCGCGCACATAGGCATCGGGCTTTACTATTGAATTGTATTCGCCGCCTGTATAACGCGCCGGTTTCCGGACACGGTGCAGTATGGAATCAAGGCAGCGCGCTATATCCTCATTTTTCATTTTTAATCAATGCCTCTGTGAGTTTAATGTACTCTGACAGCGCGAGCGTTTCACCGCGGGCGCTGCTATCTGTTCCGCATTCTTTAAGCAGCACGGCTGCCCTTTCGCGTCCCAGGCTTAAATGAGGTGAATCCGCCAGCGACTTTAATATGGTTTTTCTTCTGCCCCAGAAGGCTGACCTGACCACTTCATGAAACAGGCTTTCATGTTCAGGCTCTGCAAAATACCGGGGCTTCCTTTCAAGCTTTATGAACGATGACTTCACGCCGGGCCGCGGGTAGAACGCGTCGCCGCGAACAACAAAACATTCAGACGCATTAAAATAATATCTCAGGTTGACTGTCATTGCCCCGTAGTTTTCGCTCCCTTCACGCGCGGTTATCCTCTGCGCCATTTCACGCTGCACCATGGCGAATACAACAGGCATGGTAAACTCCGCGGCAAGCCTGAAGAGTATCTCTGACGCGCAGTAGTATGGAAGATTGGACACGGCCAGGTCAAATTCATCGGCCAGATCGCTTTTAAGAAAATCTGCATGGACTACGCGCACATTGCCTTTACCCGCGAACAGATCCGAGAGGTACCGCACAAAACCCGAATCTATCTCGACTACAGTGCAGGACTGGCCCATGTCCGCGAGTCCCCCGGTGACAGCTCCAAGGCCGGGGCCTATTTCAAGTATGCGGCCGGAGTGGGGCCTGCAGAGCTCGAGTATGCGGGACACGATGTTATCGTCAACGAGAAAGTTCTGGCCAAGTTTTTTGTTGGGCGCGAGGTTATACCGCGCTGTTATTTCAATTATCTGCTGTCGGTTCATGTTTTTATCCGGAAACAGAGAGTCCCCGGCTTCAGGCCCGGGAATCACTATGTCAGAATCGGGTACAGTTCTTTTTTACACAACTTAATTTTAGGCCGCGTACAGGGGCTCTGACCCCTGGTTACACACACAGTACAGGGCTCTGAGCCGAAAGGAGGCTCTGACCCCTCGGTTACACCTTGCTAAAAATTGTATAATATTCCAGAAAAAATATTGCCACGCTCCGTGAGCGTTCTGTATACTATCAGCATACTATTTTTAAAAATATTTCATAGCATTACACGAATATTTCGACGAATTATTTGTCATTACGGTTTCACCCCGGGAGAAATTCCCCGTTGCGCTAAAGGCGCGCGCGACTTCCAGACATCGCGAAAACAGAATGTTTGCCTGCCGCCGATGCTTTCACCATAGCTGCCTGCGCCTCCGCGGAGACTCTCCCGGCAAAGGCCCGAATCCGGAAGGCAGTATTTTAATCGTCGCACTAATAAATTTTTTCATGAATAATTACTGATTTATTTTACATAAGGAGAGCGCAATGGAAACAGACGCGGTTAAAAAAAACCTGATTAAAAGAATATTCAAATGGACGGGCATATCATTCGGGGCTGTACTGCTGCTCATTATAGCTGCGGGAATCATAGCTATGATAATAGTGGACAAGCCCTTTATTGAATCACAGATGGAAAAGGCTTTGCACAGGCAGGTGCGCATAGGTGACGTAAGCGGCAGCCTCTTCAGCGCAGTTTCAGGATTCTCGGTAAGCGACGTAAAGATATCCAACTACAAGACAGATAAGGCCCTAGAATCCCTTAAAGAAAAACCCGTGGCCCCCGGCGACACATTCGCTTCTATAAAATCATTCAAATTCAGAATTTCCATACCGCCGCTTCTTAGCGGAAAGTTCGTGCTTAACGAGATAATGCTCTACGAACCGGTAATCAATATTGTAAGGTACAAAAGCGGCGCATTCAACTTCTCGGACCTGCTCGTTACAAAAAAACTTACGCCCGAGGAGCAGGCTGAACTGGAAAAGAAACTTAAAGAAGAGGCCGAAGCGGCAAAAAAACAGCCTCCGTCAAAACCGCTCAAAGCCGACGACATACCCGTGGCAATCAATATCGGCTCAGTGGGTATGCAGGACGGCAGTATAAACTTTAATGACATGACCTCGGAGCAGAAGATAAACCTCTACAGGGTTACGGCAAAGGTTTACGATATAACCATTGACCCGGCAAACCTTGAAAAGAACGACAGTCTAAAGCTTAAAGTCTTTACAGGAATAAAAACAGTGAGCAGGCCCAAATCGGGCAGCGTTGAGTCATTCGACATAGGATTTGACATAACAGGAACAGTAATCCCCTTTGACAAAAAGACGCGGCTGCTCAACCCGGAGATAACAATCAGGGCGGGATCACCCTACGGTAAAATGACCGGGCTGCAGATTTTTAACGAGATGATGAACGTGGAGCAGCTTGAAAAATACTGCGGCAGGTTCGACTTTCTGCAGAAGGACGTGGACTGGAAAAACGGCTACATCTATGTGCACTACAAGGATAACATCGCGACGCTCACGGACGGGAAGATCGGCAACGATGACTACTCCATGACCTTCGGCGGCAAGGTTAATGCAGCGGCCATGGCCCTTGACCTGACAACAGACATGACCCTGGCAAAGAAGCACACCGACACGGTGAAGTCCAGGACAAAGAATCTTGCCGACAGGGCTATCTCCGGGAAAACAAAAGAGTACCTGACGGCAGAACAGGTTGCCGATGAAGCAATCAAACCCATGTTAAACGACAAGAGCGAGATATTCATCAAATATTCAGTCAGGGGCACGATCGCAAAACCCGTTGTCAAAATGCTCAGCCCCCAGCTTGGACTTCTGACCGATGTTATCCGGAAACTGGCCGGGGACGCGGCTGGCGAGGTTGTTGACAAAGCCGCCGACGTTGCTAAGGACAGGGCTAAAGAGAAGGCTGCAGAAAAGACAGACAGTGCAAAAGAGAAGGCAGGCAAGAAACTGAAGAAACTTTTTTAGTTAACATAACAGTAATAAAAAAACCCCGGCAGCTCCGGGGTTTTTTTATTATTCTTCACGGGCGGCATCCCTATAATTTAACAACCTTGAGCATCTCCCTGAACCTTCTGCCGTTTTCAACATAATGATTTGCCGCAGCCTCCAGTATTTTGATATCGACTTCCGAAACCTGCCGCACGATTTTACCCGGCGAGCCCATAACCACAGATCCGTCGGGGATGACGCTCTTTGCCCTGACCAGTGTATTCGCGCCGATAATACAGTTCTTCCCGATTACAGCATCGTCCAGCACGACAGAACTTATTCCTATAAGAGAATTATCCCCCACTGTGCAGCCGTGAAGCATCGCGAGGTGCCCCACTGTTACTCCCGTGCCCAGCACTAATTTGTTCCACCCCTCTGCGTGAAAAACGCATCCATCCTGCACATTGCTCCGGTCGCCTATTATGATGGGACCCGCGTCAGCCCTGATAACGGCGTTAAACCATATACTCACACCATCGCCTATTTCGACATCGCCCATGACATGCGCGCTCTCTGCAATGTAATAGTCGCCGCTTTTGAACCTTACCTTTTTATCGCCAAGATCGTATACCATAAGTCCTCCTGAATGTTTTTCCGGGCTAATGCCATCTAACCCTGAACCTCAGGGTCAGAGCATCGGCTTTTTTCACGAAACTGCTTAATAATTCAATAGTAATAATAACGCACAGCTATTACAATATATATGAATGGAAACGGCCGTTTCTCTGCTCCACCGTGACGCCGCGTCCAAAAAGTTCCGAAAATCTGTCGTCCCTGACCGCTTCCGCGACTCTTCCGCTGAAAAAACATGAACCGTTATCAAGCATGAATATTCTGTCAAAAAGGGGAACAATCTCCTCGACGTGGTGAGTAACATATACCAGCGCGATATTTTTACGCGCGGCCACGCCGTCTATTGTATCGAGCAGGTCTTCGCGCGCGACTATGTCAAGTCCCGCTGCCGGTTCGTCCAGCATCATAAGGTCCGGATCATTGATGAGGGCGCGCAGTATCATAACCTTCTGCTTTTCGCCATCCGAGAGGCGGCTAATAGTATCACGCTCCCTGCCGCCGAAACCGGCCTGCGCGAGCAGGTCGGCTGCGCGCTCAACGTCCGCACGCAGCGCTTTGCGGTACAGGCCCACTGACGCGTAGAGTCCGCCCAGCAGCGTGTCAATGAGCGTTTCGCGCATGGTGAACTTATCTTTAAGGGCGGAGCTTATGTAGCCTATGCGTCTGCGCGTTTCACGAATGTCATGCCCCTCGTGCCCCCGGCCGAACCTGAACACTTCGCCTTCGGTTGGAAATTCGTAGCCGGTAATTATCTCGAGCAGCTTGGTCTTGCCCGAACCGTTCCTGCCGAAGAGTATCCAGTTTTCACCGGGCTTTATATGCCAGTTAATATCCGAAAGGATTCTTCGCCCTGCGCCGTATATGTCGAGCGATACTTTCTCAAGCCTTATCATTTGTTACACCTGCCGGAATTCCAGTCATCGCATACTTCATATAAGCCCCGCGCGAGAGATCGGCTGAATCCGCCCCTACTTTATTATCATAAAATTGCGCGATTTAAGCTTAGCAATATCATCATCAGAGAGTATGTACTCCCGGTCGAGCAGTTTACGGTCAGAGGGGAGTCCGCACAGTTCCGTGGAAAGATACCTCAGCCCGTTATCATTAATCAGCGTAACAACCATCCTCGCTTCAGGGAACCTCCTTGCCGCCTTTATGGCCGCAGCCACATTACAGCCCGAAGATATCCCGCAGAAGATACCCTCTCTGCGCGCAAGTTCCCTGGCAGTTTCAATTGCCTCATCGGAATGCACCTGGATGACACCGTCAAGACAGTCAAGGTCAAGTATTTCAGGGATCAGCCCGTCCGCGATACCCTGAACTTTGTGCCTGCCGATTTTACCTTCGGCAAGTATGGGTGATTCCCGCGGTTCAGAGACAAATGCCTTCAAGGCAGGATTCATTTCTTTAAGATAACGCGCTGTCCCGGTAATGGTGCCGCCTGTTCCCTGGCACATGATAAGGATATCAACCTGACCTGCGCTCTGTTCCCATATTTCCGGCCCGGTCTTGGTATAATGGCACCGCGCGTTTTCAGGCCGCACAAACTGTCCCAGTTCAAAAACCATGTCGCCATATTTCTCCCTGAGGCGCTCTACCTCCTGGAGCACCAGGTCCACATCGGTTTCGCCCCCTGGAGTCAGAACAAGCTCCGCGCCGTAGGCTTTTATGGTCTTCTTCCTTTCTTCGCTCATGCCTTCAGGCATAACTATTATAACTCTATATCCTTTTACAGCTCCCACCATACTGGCAGCAATGCCGGTATTGCCCGTAGTGCCCTCCATAAGGATCATCCCGGGCTTCAGATCACCTCGTTTTTCTGCCTCCTCGACAATATCCAGGACAACACGGTCTTTTAAACTGCCGCTGGGATTGGTATATTCAAGCTTGGCAACAACTGCTGGTTTCACGCTTTCAGCGATCCTGCTCAGCCTGATCATAGGCGTCAGCCCGATGCCCTGCAGAGCGTTATCTAAAATCCGGCTGTTACGGCTCCAGTCCATTTTACACCTCTTCTTGACCCGGAAAACCGGGCGGAAAAATTTATCTTAAAAATCCAACACCGGGTTCTAAAGTCAAGTGGGAATTCTACGTACATGAATCTCAAGGTCTCGGTAGCAGATTAATTTTAGGGGTAAAAAGTGCTATTAATTTCAGCATGCACATCATATAATGAACCCGCATAAAATGAGCGAGGTAACTTATATGAATGAAAAGGATAAAATTAAGAATCAGATATT
>Ga0255347_1004578_pt1 | contig 16579 bp, 25 predicted proteins | sample wastewater_treat_2_FD_192479 | JGI IMG/M metagenome (GOLD analysis project Ga0255347, IMG submission 192479) | Wastewater microbial communities from Lulu Island WWTP, Vancouver, Canada - plant24 | ecosystem: Engineered > WWTP > Wastewater > Unclassified | place: Canada: Vancouver, British...
GTTGAATTGGCAGCAACAAAGGGACACTTGGAGATTGTAAAATTATTAATCCCAGTGTCTGATCCTAAAGCTGGTGGTAGTTACGCTCTTCAATTGGCAGCAACAAAGGGACACTTGGAGATTGTAAAATTATTAATCCCAGTGTCTGATCCTAAAGCTGGTGGTAGTTACGCTCTTCGATTGGCAGCGGAAAATGGGCATCTGGAGATTGTAAAATTATTAATCCCAGTGTCTGATCCTGAAGTAGTAAAGGAACTGGGTTTAAATTAATTTATCTGCGAGAGCTACTATAAGAAATTTTATAGTAGTTCTTGCAGAACTTTAGTAAAAACAAATAATAGAAAAGGAGAACAAATCAATGTTAGAATATTTGAAAACGTTTTCTATATTCGAACGAGTGATAGCTGTATTGGCAATTCTGATACTGATTGGTAACGGAATTGAAAGTTTTAATAATCACCAGAAAAGTCAGATATATCAACTTGCTCGAGAGGGAGAATATATTAGACAATTAAACATTCCTCTTGAAGAGATTGAAAAAATGAATAGCAAACAATTAAACATTTATCTCTATGGAAAAGAGAAAGGAGAATAAGATGGAAATTAGAGAAATTCATTTCGACGAGTGTAAGTCAAAAATTGGCGTCCTGCAGAAAATTTTCAAAGAGTATTCTGAAATTTCTGTGCAGGGAATCAAAAAAATATTGGAACATCATCAGGCGGAGCCAAAATATTATATGACATATATTTCTATTATGGCGAAGAAAAATCTGATAAGTAGATGTGGGGCAGAAGAATTCATTACTGCCTCAGGAAGAAAAAGAAATTCGCCAAAGTACCGATGGATCGGTGTGCCTCCTAAACCCATTAATAATGATGGTAACAATAGTCCCGAATTCGAAATTGATAACATGTTATCATCAATGAGAAAACAGTTAGTGGAGGAATTCGCACCTTTGGTGAAGGTGAAAAAGGAACTTAACGACAGTAGGCAGGAATTGATTGAAGTTCTTGACGAGAATACTCGTTTGAAGAAAGAACTTCAGATGAAAGAAGAAGTAATTGCAATGTTCCCTAGAAAAATTAAGGAACAGTGTGAGAAAATTGTTGAAGATTTTGCAAAGTATTTTGGTGTTACTCGCAAGAATATTGTGGAAATTTTAAACCGCAATATTTGATACTTTACCGGCAAGAGCTACTATAAGAAATTTTATAGTAGCTCTCGCCGATACAATTTTTTTATTTTTAATCTTTAAGCAGTTCAAATAACATTGCTGCTTCACCATCAGAGATTGTACCATTGTTCAATTTTTCTCTTAATCTCTTGATTTCCTCTAAATCTTTAGTATCTTTTTTTGGTTTCAGTTCTTCTTTCACTTCTTCAACAACAGGAATGTCTTCTATTACAACTGTTTTTTGAGATTCTTCAACAACTACAATAGGTTCCTCTTTCACTTCTTCAACCACTGATTTGACATCTTCAACTGTCACAACTGTCTTTTCTTCCAGAACAACAGTATCAGGAATTGTTTCGGCAACAATTTCAGAAACAGAATTGTCTTCTGGAACAACTTCTTCTTTTACTTCCTCTACAATTATTGGTTTAGGTAGTGACTTTTTACTTGTCGTTTTCTTAGTTATCATCTGTGGCTTTCGCTTAAACACCATTTCTAAAATACCCCCTTAAAAATGAAATTATTTTATCTTTAAACTCTTTAAACTTATTGGATTTAACAATAGTTGGTTCAGATACTTCATTAGAATTTTCTATTTTTTCAATAGTTTTTTCTAGTTCTTCCAAAGGTCTAACTTTCTTTCTGGTTGATGGTTTTTGTCCTTCCACTTTTGGCTTTATTGCTCTGGGTTTTCTTTCCTTTTTGATTTTAGGTTCACTTTTGCTCTTTAATGTAGTAGAAGTCATAATTAAACTTCCTCCTGAAAGTAAGATATTTTTTATTTAATATATATCTACAAAAGAAATCCTGCCGATAGATTTCTTCTGGTATTTAAAAATCTTATATAGAAATAATAATATAAAATGAAAGGAGATTACCATGTTAACATGTTCTATCTGCTGTGAAACCAGCGAAGATAGAATGGTTAAAGTTAATATTGGTAAGGGAAGAACTCAAGAAATCCCTTACTGCAAAAGACATGCTGCTCATTTAGAACCAACATGTCAAACAGAACAAAAAGGTGAAGATGATATCGTCGCTTACTGTTGTGGGCGACCAGTAAATCCAAAAACAGGTCGCTGCAGTACATGCGGCGACAGGTACGATTAACATATTGGCAGGATCTTTAACTAGATCTTGCCGATATTTTTAAAGGAGAAAATTGATGGAATATACTAGCAAAGAAAAAGAAGTTATTTCTCAAATTGGAAAATTCTTTCTAGAACGCAATTTGAAAAAATCTGATAATGAAACAAAAATTCACCAAGTTTATTTACAGACAAGAGAAGAGATTCAAGACTTGTGTATTACAAGAATTATATTCACATCAGATCGATCGATAGATATTTATTTGGGCCGACCAGGTTTACTTATCGGTAAGAAAGGAGAACAAATTGACGCTCTCTCAGAATACCTTAATAAGAAATATGGAATTAATAAAATCCAAATAAGGGAAGACAATTTGTTTATGTATTTGATTCCGAATGATTGGTCAGGATATTAATCATATTTTAACCGGCAAGATCTAATTTAAAGATCTTGCCGAATTTTTATTTTCAAAGATTTCATATAGAAATAATATTAACATGTTACCGATAACAGTAAGTATCGGGGACCTCGCTGTGAGATGGATAACAGCGTGAGCCTATCGACGGGGCAAGAGGAGAAATCCGTCCAGCGGTACGAGCTTCGAAAGAAGTGGGTGCTAAAGCCGCATATATGTGGGGGCCGCGCCACCCTCACATTTTTATTTTCAAAGATTTCATATAGAAATATAATTATAATTTCTATATATTGCGCTTTTTTTCTGATATTCAAAGATTTTATATAGAAATAATAGTAGTGGACATAGCAATATGTCCCATGGGTGGTAGAGATTAAGTCGGTCTCTAGCCCTCCCCTAGCTTCAAGCGTAGGGGTGCTCGCCCCGCGTTTGAAGAAATGTTTAATCTATTAACTTCGGTTAATGGATTAGACATTTCTTCTTGTTTTTAAACTTTTCATATAGAAATATTATATTTAATATCAGAGCTATTAATGGCTCTGTTGAACTGGAAAGGAGACAAAAAATGATAATAAATATAATACTATTCGTTACAGGTACAGTCGTCCTTGCGGCGATATCTGGCGATCCGAATATGATTGGATTAGCCAGCGCATTGTTGGTAGCGGCTTCATATTAAATTAAAAATCCTCTTCGGAGGATTTTTCTTTTTTTACTAATTTCATATAGAAATAATATTTTAAAAAACTAAAGGAGAATATAATGAAATTCATATATTTGATAACTATTTTATTAATGCTCATAAGTTGTAGTGTAGAAAACGAAAATGTTAATAATATCAACCAACCAAATGGAACAATTGTTACAGATAATCGTGGACCACAATTAAGAACAATTGAAAATGAGCTATATAAAAAATTAAAGGAGGAGGCCGAGAATGAAGAAAAGAAAATTAAAACTGCACAAAAGAAAGATACCGTTAGAAATGGCTCTTATTCTCAGAAGTAAGCATTCTGTAAAAGAGAGCAAAAAAATCTATAATCGAAACAAAAAGTTCCCGTTTGATGATAATAAAAATAATTATCATCAAACGGATTTTTTATTCGACAACTTCATTGAGCTTGGTTTTAAAGTGATTAAGAGATTCTGCTCCAACTATACAATCTACAATTTCCCTATCTTTGAATAATAGGAAAGTTGGTAATTTATCTATTTTAAATTGATCGGCAAGATCTGCATCAGTGTCAACATCAATCTTTACAAAAGTAACTTGATTTTGGTATTCCTGTTCTAGCTGTTCAATCATTGGATGAAGATCTTTACAAACTGAACACCAATCAGCACTAAATTGAACAAAAAAAGGTTTGTTTGTGGTGAAAATTGTTTCTGCAAACGTATCATGTGTTAGGTTGAGCATCTTGATCAATAACCTCCTCAGTTTGAACTACTTCTGCATCTGTTATCTCAATTAATTTATCATGTTCTTTTATCTGTTCTACATAATACTTAATTAATTCATCCCTTGTCATGTTTATATCCTTTTATAGAAATAAAAAACGTCTCTTGCCGATAAAATAATTATCGGCAAGATCATTTTTAATCGTTTGGAAGTAAATCTGAATTTTCATACAAATTCCCAATTTTTTCAAGTTCATCATATGTAAAACTTGCACCTGCCTCGTCATAGAATTCATCAAACCAATTTTCGGGATGTTTAAACTCTTCATCTAATTCATCTTGAGTATTAGTAAAATCTTTACTATTAGTTAATTGTTCAATTACAAATCCTGGTGATTGTTTATCAAAAGCTATAACGCCTATAATATAATTACCATGATTATATCGATCAAATTTAACAAGATCTCCTTCCCAAAGCTCATTATTGTTTTTATCATATTTTCCAATAAAATTCATTAATATGTCTTTTTCAGATAATTGACGAATTTTTACTATTCCTTTACGAATCGGATCTTCATAACCAATTGCGGCTAAATGACCATTCTCCCAATACATTGATGAAACGAAAAATATTTTTTTAAATTCATCAATATAAATTCTACATTTGCACTCTTTAAACACTTTCACCTCCTCATTTTATGTATTTTTATTAAACACAAAAGACCATAAAGCTCACCTTTCGAAAAAGGGAACCTTATGGCCTTTTGTGTTGGATATTATCATTAACTTCTTAAAACATAAATTGATAACTCCATTTCAAATTAAATATTTCTATATAAAATCTTTAAATATCAGATTTTACTTTATCGAGAACGTCGAGACCAGCTTGACCAAATGTCTGTTCTACCCATTCCCTATAAGAAATATCACCCTCCGGCCAATTACCCCTTTTAGTTTCTTCTTCTTTTAGAACTTCGAAAATTCTTGAAGCATAACTTTCGTCAATATTAATAATGAAATATAAACGATCTGGTTTAAGTTGTTTGAGCATATATTTGTGCCTTCCTTTGTATTAGAGTAGACAATCTGTAAATTGATTAGTATGATATATATCATAATGATATGGTATCATAATCTGAAAAATTATATACATCATGGTTATATGATTAAATTGATTTGAATTCGGCAAGCTCTCAACAAGAACATTATAATAATTTAAAGTATTAACATTATCCTTGCTAATGACCGATGGGTTTAAGATTTTCTTCGATAATATATCAAATAGATTAATGACCTCTTTTGGTAAATCTGTTTCTTTTAATAACAATAATGAGCTTGGATTCTTTACATAATTAATTAAATGTTGATACGCTTTTGATATAACTCGTGTCCCATTATTTATCAACTCATAATTTAAAATATTATATAATTTATCTTCAGATTTATCATGATCAAGAGTCTGATCAGGATCGAACAACACTGTAGAATATGAAGTTGGTTGTTCTTTCGGAGATATATATTTTGAAATGTCTAATACTTTTTTATTTGATAATTTAAAAAATTTAGGCATTTTATCATCATTTAAATTGTTAGCTTTGTTTAATACTTTTTCAACAAATTCTTCTGGAGATACTGGAATAAGATGTTTATATTCCTGTGAGAGAACATTTATTCTTTCAATTTCCTGATCGTTTACAGCTTCTGCCGGACAAATATTAACAATCTTAAAGAATATCTTATTTGTAAAATCTTTAAAAGTCGATGTTGCAATCAAAGATCTTAATATTCCAGATTGTGAATCTGCTTCACATACCAATCTTCGAAAATGAGTTCTGAATGAATCTTTATTTGTATCATTTAAGTATTTTAACATATAAACAAATAATAAATAACTCATCATCATAATAATCATAGGCTTTTCATGATATTTACTATGATTTAGAAGTAAGTTATTTAAAATCTTTTTAATAGCAAATATAACATTACTGGATGAAACAGAACCATTTGCTTGAATTAATGAGTCAAAATATGAATTATCAAAATTTAAATTACCAGGAATAAGTAAAGGTAATATATACTGAACTTGTCCCTTTTGGTTTGTCTGAATTTTGCAATGATCTTTTGTAAAATACTTAAAATAATTGAAAGTATAGTGAATTAGACTAGATTTAATTGAACTATTTAAACACAATTCAAAAATATCATCCAATTCTGTTCTTTCTTTTGTTTGCGGCACGAGCTGAGAAACCTTCTGGGTTTCTATTTTAATTGCTGTATTTTCAGCCTCTTTTGCATATTCAGTTACTTTCTTAGTCTGGACTTCTTCTTTAGGCTGGTCTACAATATGTTGTTTAGCTATCGCCGAAAACAACATAAAATTTGAATAAAAGGAATTAATTTGACTATATAACCTCGTTACTTGATCTGTAGTTAAATTAATCCTAAAGAAATTAACATCTCCAGACATAGGAAATTTAAATTCTATAATCCAAACTTTATTAGCTTTTCGATCTTCATATAAATTTCTAGAGCATACGAAACTTAAATAATTTCTAAAATATTCAGAATCATTATAATTCAACACTTTAGTGTATACTAACTCGCTACTAACTAATTTTAATGCGTTTGGATTTACATGATCTTCTAAACAGCTTTTCTCAACCATTTCAACTAGCTGTCGATCAGATGTTAAAATCTTATAAAATTCAATTTTTAATTTAACATCATGAAAATCTTTTGTAATGCTACTTCTCATTATACCAAAAAATTGTAAATCCTTAATAAACATATTTGTAATTGCTAGTTCCATTATGCCTCCATTACATATTTATGAAAGGTCACAGAAGAAAACGTTATTGAAAATGAGATAGACATATTATATGTCTGTAACGTTCTTCTTAGGACCTTTCGTATATATTATTTCTATATATTTTTAGAAAAAAATTATTTGTATTTCCAGCTCATAAAAATTTTTATTTTGCTAAATTTCATATAGAAATAATATATTTAATATTTTTAATTTTTATCAAAAAAAAGGAGTATAATATCACACATGAAGAAGCTATGCTCAATTACAATTAAAGGAAAGACCAAAACGTGGGCATTTAATACTTTTGTAGATTTAAAGTATATTGATGAATGGAGAGAAGATGGAATTGAAATAGATCCAATTGAAAATGTTATTCCAGTTTGGGTTGTTGATATGGGATTAACACATATTTGGTGTTTTCTACAAGACGTTTGGCATGGTAAATATTTACGGAAATTAGGTTGGTAAATGTGAACAGAAAGGATCTAAAGAAAATGGGCGAACATGAAAAAACTACAAAAAGTCTTCTAGCTATCGATCAAAAAACGAAACATTTGTGGCTACAAGGAGAGACTTCGGTGTTATATGCTCCCGCAAGTCAAATTACAGAGATCAGAATTATTCAGACAGTTCAAAAACTTTTTAATATTTATGCAAAAGTTAATTTGATTTATAGAATGGAAGATCATTTATTAGAAGTTAAGAAATCGGCAAGCGCTGCTAAAAAATTCGTTGAAGATTTTGTAAAAGATCTTCAGAAGGAAGAATATGTAAAAAATTTAAAAGGAACTACTTTTATTAAAAAGAAATTTATATTAGGATTTAGCGTAGTAGGAACTGATTTAGTTGCTCTAATTGTAAATAGTCCAGTACCAGTCATTATGGCATCATACACATCTGAAGAAGATGCTATTGAAGCTTTAGAACATTTTGTAACTACTGGAACATATAAAACTGAAAAAATTAAATTGGATGAAACTGGATTGAAAGCTCTTGATTTATTAGTAGAAGAAATTAGTAAATAATTTCTTTATCTGATGAATGTTAAAGCTCTGGGCGGAGAAAAACCATAGTTCCACTGTTATAAAAACTATCAAACTGCTTTGGAGTTCAATAGGAAAAATCCTTAAAGATTGTTTTGGAACTGTTTAAATATATAAGATTGGAATGTAGATTTACTTCCAATCCTATCTCCAGATTCAGATCTGTTGATAGATATCTTTACATAGTTGAAACTTTACAGAAATTATTTAGAAATTAGAATTTTTAACTTTTATAGTTATGATTTCTATATAAAAACGTAAGTATATTTTGTTTCAAGATATTAACGTATCCAATTCAATTAGGTCTGTGGTAGTTCTCGCCGAGTAACAAAATCAATAATAATCAAATTAATTTCTTACAATTCAAGTTCAAATCTCAAAATCCAAAAAACTTTTGTCAATTTATGAACAAAAATGGGAGAAAACTTATAATGAAACATGAATGTAGTCAAAGTCCAGATGGATTTCACCATGATAAAAGCAAATACAATATACTATGGAATGATATGACAGTAAGATTATTTAATAAAATCAGAACCTGGTTTCTTCCAGAAAATTATAATGTATATCTAGAAGAACCAGGCAAGTGTATATTCTGTTCTAAACGATTTTCGAAATTTTCATAAAATATATAGAAATAATTATTTTAGAAAAATAACATTTAAATTCTCTTTAAAAATCTGTCTAATTTTTACTAGACAATTTTTTAATAATCAAAGAAGTTATATAGAAATTATATTAACATTAATCGGGAATGGTCTCGGTTAATATATTCTTTGAAGGAGGATAAATAAAATGTGGGTAGACGTTCCAGAAGATAAGTAATTCAAAATTAAATCTAAAATTTAAACAAAATTAGAACTGATAAAAAATTCTAAAAAAGAAAAGAATTGTGATTCAACCCAATCTAAATAGGTTGGGTTGGATCACACAAATTTCTATATATAATGATGAGGGATTAAAAAATGTCATTAACACTTGGTTATTTTTCAAAATTTCCAGCAGCTTATAAAGACAGAGAGAAATCTATTGGCGAAGTAAGATTCAATAATATTCATCAAGATATTATAAAAGACAAAATAATTATACACGCCAGCACTGATAAATATCAACAAGAGATGGAAATTCAAGATGAAATAATACATCTCAATTCTCCTGTCAAAGTATTTTGTACCTGCGAGAGCTTTAAATATGAATTTGCCAATGCAGTATTTAGAGCTGGAAGTTTACTTAAATCAGTAAATTTTGTTAGATCGATTATAAGTAGACCAAAAGAAAAAAATCAATATAATGTTCCGAGCGGTTGTAAACATATTGTTGCTCTCGCTCGACAAGTAATTAAAATAAAACCAAAGAGAGGTTAATTAACATGAGTAAGAAAAACAAATTGGATGAAGGGTTTTCAACACTTCAGGATGATTCTTTAACAGTTCAAGAAAATTCTTCTGAAGAACAAATTTCTGAAACTCCAGAAAGTTTTGAAATTTCTCCTCAAGAAGTTTCAAAAAATATTTTTATTCTTGCGAAATTTAGTGATGCTATTGTGGAACTTGGTTATGTATTTTTAGCAACAAACGAACAAAATGTTGTAACAGCTTCAAATGGTAGAATAAATTTATTACAAGGAAGAATGTATTATATTCCAATTGATAAATCAAACATTGATTCTGATGTATTTAATATTAAAATTCACAGTGATGTAGCTGACAGAATTGATGTTCGATTTGTAAAAGATGGTTTTGCATGTGTGGTACCGATTCGTCATAATGTTACATTAAAAACTGGTGAGAAACTCTGTGAACTAATTCCATTCTAACTCTAGGAGGAGACGTGTTTCGACTACCTGAGGATGCTGAACTTGAGATTCAGAAAAAGTTTCCAAACGCCCCTATTCAACAAATTACTCAATATTTATTCCAATTAATACTTCATAAAACTTTAAATGATGGAGCATGTCCTGTCAGAGGTTTTGGAAAATTTGTATCATTTAAAACTCGTTCGAATAGGGTTGGGCAAGATGTTATACGATTTAAATTTAAAATTAGTAATGCGTTAATCAATAAGCTTAAAAATGATCAATATATGCTTAATAATATACCTGTAAAAGCTGTAAATGTGTTTGCAGAGATGCATGAAAATAAAACAAAAGATAAGAAACCCCAAAGCAAAGCTAATATAGATGCTTCCAAAGAAGCTGAAAAACTTGGAAAAAAGAAAACCGAAGAGAGAATAGTATTAAACATTATAAATGATATGATATCCAAAGATTAGAGTCGGAGGAGAAAATGACGGAATGTTTGGGAGGCGAAGTAACAAGTATAAAATTTTATACTGGAAAATATTCAAATATAGATGAGAATGGATTACTAAGTGAATCTATTTTCGGACCAATTCATGACTTTAGATGCCGCTGTGGAAAATTAAATATTGAATCTATAGATGGTGGAAAAGTGTGTGATAGGTGTGGGGTTCTATGCGGTCCAAGTGATCTTCGTTTAAGAACATTTGGAAAAATAACATTAGTGTTTCCAGTTATAAAATCAACAAAAAGAAAATATTTTAAAAAGATTGTTGGTAGTCAACATAAACATCTGCTAGATCCGAAGAAAGCAGATGCTCTTGCCGCAACATCAAGATATCTAGCAGTAACTCATACTGCTGACATTCTTAAAGTAGTAGACACTATGAATTTCGTTCAAGGGTGGTTTGTAGTTCCTATTAGAATTACTGGACTTTATAGTTTTATACTCTCATTAAAATTTGTCGCAGAAGTGTTGGGTCTTGATATTGCTAAAGAATTATTTGAAAAGAAATATATAATAGATGTTGTAAAAATTCTCCCACCAGATATTCGTCCGGTGGTAAGAGATCCAAAAAAAAGATCCGAATTAAGATATGTTGAAATTAATAAGCATTATATAAGTTTAATCAATCAGAACAATCAAAATAAACCAATGAAAGATATTGTCCGGCAAAAAGAAAGTGATTGGTTTGATAAGATAAGATATAACTTAAATAATGAAATTGTTGATGAAATTGTTGATGTAGCAATTCCGGAATATGATGCTGCCACAGCAAGGTGTCAATATTACGTTGATAAAATCTATGAATCAATATTTGAAGGTATATCTGGAAAGACAGGATTGATTAGAAGTTCGATTCTTGGAAAGACTATTGAATTTAGTGCTCGATCTGTAATTGTTATCGACCCGAGCTTAGAATCATACAAAATTAAGGTCAGTAAAAAGATACTATACAGACTATGGTTTCCATATTTTCTATATTATCTTTCAAAATTTAAAGATTATGAATTTTATGATATATTCGATATTCATACTCAAGAAAGAAATTTTGAAGATAACAAAGAAATATTTGATGAATTTTTAAATTGGTTTTGCCAGCCGGAAAGTGATGAAAAGAATATTGATGATGAGTTTGAAATGTCATCAGTTAAATCTTTAATTAGAAGACGTAAAATCGAACAAGAAATGTTAGAAGATGCATTTGATTAAGGAGATATGAATGCAAACAAGATTATCTGATAAGGAGAGAAAACGGTTAGGATTTATTAATCGCCAACCAAGTCTAAGTAGACATAGTGCTCCGGTAGTTCTAATTGAACCGACAGATGATTCAGAAGATGAAACAATACATGTTAGTCCTTCGTTCTTAGAACCGCTTAACGCAGATCTAGATGGTGATACAGTAGCGCTATACATAATTCATGATAGAGAAGCTTTATTAGAATGTGAAGATAAAGCTTTTTTACAAAATTCGATTACTTATGATCAAAATAATAGTTTTTTAGCAACAATTAGACACGAAGCACTCTATGGTGCATTTATTCTAACAAAAGAAAAATTTAATAAAGATAATATAATTGTTAAGAATCTAAATTCTTTAAAAGATTTACCAGAATCCCCAAAACTTTGGAACGATCATTTATATGATACAGTTCAAATGAAGTCTGGTGAATTACATAGCTACGGAAGATGTTTATTTAATAAATTCTGTGGATTTGATAAAGTTATAATTACCAAGAGTCTTTCAAAAAAATTGATAGATTACGTTAGCGAAGAGATATATACTTATTTTAATAAAGACAATAAAAAATATTATGATTCTTTAGCAGCTTTGGAAAAAAGATTGTTCTTCTTTATATCTTCTACTTCACATGCACCGAGTTTAGATGTAGAAGATATGGTTAATCTTAAAAATGATCAAACTAATAAGATCTTTAAGAATCTACCAAATAATAATATTAAATTGGGATACTATATTGTTGAAGCTTTAACAAATCGAGCATTAGACAGTATGGATGAAAATTCAAGTTTATATAAATTGTATAAGAGTGGATCACGATTTAGTAAAGCTCAATTAGCAAGATCTGCAGTAGCAATCGGTTACAGTGCAGACGCGGACAATGTTGTTATTCCAAGGCCGATCAAAACAAGTCTTTTAGAAGGTCTTTCAGAAGAACAATATTTTATGGTAGCTCCTGCGACTCGGAAAAGTATCAAGGATAAATCTCGTCATACGCCCAATTCAGGATACTTAGAAAGAACTCTCGTAATGGCTCTGTCCATGATCGAATTCGATCTTGATGATTGTGAAACAAATAATCATCTCGAATTTATAGTGATGTCGAATAAGCACGCTCAAACATTAGTAGGAAAATATCACAGAGATCCAAACTCAACAGATAGAGAATGGAAAGTTCTTGATTTAAAAACTGCTATTGGTTTTATCAATCGAAAGATTGAAGTACGATCACCAATGACTTGCCAAAACAAAGGATAAACATATAAGTCCCTTTTACTGGTAACAGTAATTGAATAACTCCTCTAATTCGGTGAAACTCCTGTAATCAGGACAATACCGAGCCAAGCTTTCAGAAGCTGCTAACTTCTGATTGAAGGTGTAACGACTAGTCGAAAGACGTAGCTGATAAGCGATTGATCAGCGAAATGGGGAGCATCCTAGAAATAAAGTATTTAAAATTCTTATATAGAAATCGTAAGGTTAGACTATATCATCACCTTAGAAATTTCTATTAGGAGGAACGTAATTAAATGAATAAAATGAATTATTCACAAGATATTATAGATCGTTTTTGGAGTAAAGTGAATTATCCTGGAAATGATCAAAATTGCTGGGAATGGACAACAGGAAAAACAAAGAAAGGTTACGGACAATTTTGGCTAAACAGAAAAAACGTGGAAGCTCATAGATTTGCTTGGGAATTTTACAATGGACTAATTCCTAATGGATTATTAGTTTGTCATAAATGTGACAATCCGCCATGTTGTAATCCGGAACATTTATTTCTGGGAACGTTTCTAGACAATAATAGAGATACTATTGATAAAGGAAAATTTATTCCTTCACAAGTTGGCGAAAATCATTATAAAACAAAATTAAATAATAAAATAATAGAAAAAGTTCTTCTGAAAATCCAAAGTGGAGAAATATCAAACATATCAGATGCAATTGAATCTCTTGGAGTTAAATATCATGTTTTTAGTGATATATTAAATGGAAAAAATTGGAAACACATTACAGATAAATATGATCTAACAACAATCAAATCAATGCTTATTAAGGAAAATTTATCAAGTGAAAATATACTTGATATAAAACATCGTTTGAAAATGGGGGAGACAGTTAAAGCAATCTCACAATTATATTCAACAACAATCCAGACAATTTATATGATAAAAACTGGTAAACTACATTCAAACATTACTGGAAATTTATCAAATCAAGATATTTTAGATATTAAAAATATAAAAGATAGTTATATTAAATTGGATGAAAACAAAGTGAAAATAATAAAAAATCTGTTAAAAACTCAAAAAATAACGAAAATTGCAAAGATGTTTAATGTCGCCACTGGAACAATAAGAAGTATTAATAATGGAATAACTTGGAAACATGTAACAATTTAAAATCTAGGATGATGATATAGTCTATTCTCATAGGTAACTATGAGCTGCTTGAAAAAGCGGATAAGAGAGTAGCGTCTCTTATTGAATAAAAAAGTTAAAATTTGTAAAAAATGTTTTGGTGAAAAAGAACTTAAAACTAAATATGTTGGAATTGTAGCCGGCCAATGTGTAGTAGAGCGTCTGACTCAACTTACGCTCAGGACGTTTCACGAATCAGGAAGAGCCAATCTACCAACAGATGTGGAAATATTAAAATTCTTTGAAGACCATTTAGTAGATGTTGAAACAGATGAATCTGGAACTACATTAATTTTTGATAATGATTCTTTTCCGGAGAAATTAATAACAAATCAAAATCCATTAATTTATGGTCTGACTCAAGTTAGTAACAATAAATTAATATTTACACAAGACAAATCATCAATAAAGAATCAAGATGTAATTGCTGTAGTTAATACAATTAAAAATATTCTAAAACAGGGTGATGTATTTCAACCAATTGAAGATTATTATTCTAATTTAATGGCAGCAATTCTCGAAGTTGGAACTATTTACAGTTCATTTATTGAGATTTTACTTGCTAATATGTTTGTGGTTGATTATAATAATAAATTATTTTGGAGATATCATCAAGATCAAACCCCAACTTATAAACTTGGTGATAAGGGATTGGCTGCATATATTTCTAGTAGAATTGGATTGTTATATCAACCAAATAAAAATACAATAGAAAATATTAGTCTAGATGAATTGGAAGAAATTGATCAGAAAAATTTGACAATTTATGAGAAAATTTATCTTGGTCAAATTTGATTTTATCGGCAAGATCTGATTTAGGTCTTGCCGATAAAATTATTTAAATGAAACTAGTGAGATACAACACTCTAGGAGGAATTAGCAATGGAACAATATGTATTAGGCTGGCTTCATGCTGTGGGTATTATATTTATAATAGCTATGGTAGCGGGGTTGGTCATTATGATGATCAAAATCAATAAATTATCAAAGAAGATAAAAGATTTAGAAGATTATCAAGAACTAAATCAAGTCGATCTTGTAAATAACGTAAAACAACTTGAAGAAGATATTAATAAAAGAGAAGAATCAATGAATAGAAACATTGAAGATTTACAAAAACAACTCGAAGCGACAATAGATTCTAGAATTAACAAGCTAGAAAACAAAATTATCAAAGTGCCTCACACTGGTCTTGCTATAAGTGGGCAGGATTAAAAGATAATAAACAATATCTCACTAGTTTTGATATATGAGTGTGAGTTGAAAGACTAAAGCATAGAAGGAATCGTCAAACGAATCTAACTATGCCACGCTCTTTTAAATAGAAAGGATATAATCATGAATCTTCACGTAACTAGTCCAAAATATTCTAAAATGCTCAAAAAACATGGATGGAATACTAAGACAAACCTTATAAGAGTTAATAATAAAATTCGTAGTTTTGATGGAAATTTATGGAATAAGCCAACAACATATCCAGCGCCAGACATTGGAGAATTATTAGATAGTATACCCAATTTAAATAATGTAAAATGGATTAATGAAAAAAATAGAGCAGATGCCCTCGCAAAAATTTGGTGTGAGCAACAAGAAGAAATAGAAATTGAAAAGAAAATAGATGCTGTTAAATCTATCGAATTTACATTTAAATTAGATAAATTAAATAGAAAAAATACCAAAAAATTTCTATGGATTGTTGCACAAGGTTCTATATTTTGGAATATCTTAATCGGCAAAGATCTTAAAGATGCAATAAAACGAGAAATCTATAAAAATAATATCGATTATATATTCGGTTATGACATGATGGAGTTATTAGAACTCAATCATGACTATTTTACATTTGATGATGATAAAGCAGTTATATCAGAAGATGGGGTAATCAAACTTATTGATCATTTATTACAATCTTCAATGGATGATTATTATGAAAATAATAGTTATCATATGGTATTAGATATTACTGATATAAAACATGTTGAATTGGTTTATCCAACAAAAGATGATTATTATGAGTAAAACAGAATTTGAAAATATGCATAGTAAAACAAAAAACTATAAAAAATGTTATGCGTGGAGGGTTCATCCAGGTTTTGGATATGTTTGTTATGATATGTGTGATGAGGATAAACGAAAAATGTGTATAGAAGATTTTAAGAAAGATAAACTTAAAACCCCCTTGTCGAACTTTTTTAAAAGATAGATTTGAGCAAAATTAATAAAACCAGTGGAAGCTAACTACTTCCACTGGTTTATATATTTTTATTTTTTCTATTTTTATATAGAAATAATATTATTGACAATGTACATTGTTGATTTTTATATTCGGTGGGTCAATGTCAGATCGGGTAAAAGATAAATTCTTCCCACTGATCAACCCACCATTTTTATTGTTTTTAAAGGAGAATAGGATGAAAGAATATGGAATCGTCTCAGTTAGTATGAAGACAGGATTGATGGGAAGAACGTTACATAGATCTTTAAATTGTTTAAGTTTACGATGGAGTAGTTGGGTAAAGATTACAGATAAAGATCTTGCCGGTAAATTTAAAAGATGCAAACAATGTTTTTGTGAAGAAAAGGAAAAAAGCATATGATAGATTCAATCACAATATTAGATGAAACCTATAAAAACAGATCAAAATTATCTCATATAAAATTTACTAATAGAACGAATATATTAA
>Ga0255347_1004584_pt1 | contig 16566 bp, 10 predicted proteins | sample wastewater_treat_2_FD_192479 | JGI IMG/M metagenome (GOLD analysis project Ga0255347, IMG submission 192479) | Wastewater microbial communities from Lulu Island WWTP, Vancouver, Canada - plant24 | ecosystem: Engineered > WWTP > Wastewater > Unclassified | place: Canada: Vancouver, British...
TTCGTCTTCCGTGTTGTATGGCGCAAGCCCTATCCGTACCAATCCTCCCTGACCGGTCAATTTCAACACCTCATTTACGATATGGATGGCATAAAAGTCCCCGTCCCAGACGAATAGCCCCCTCTCTGCCAAGAACCTGGCTGCATCGTTGGAATTGGCGCCCTTTACGGTAAAGGACACAGTAGAAGTTTTAGGCACATCTTTGGGAGGACTGTAAACCTTTACGCCCTCTATAGCAGCAAGCTCGCTTCTCAGTTTCTCAGCCAAAGGCTCTTCATAGGCTTCGATAGCCTTGATTCCTGCTACCACCAGTCTGCGCCGACCGCTCAGCCCCGAAAGCTCCTTCTCGAAAAATTGTTCGTGTTCTTTTCCAATGCCGGCGATGAATTCTACTGCCGCCGCCGCACCTGCGGCCAGTTCCATAGCAGGTGTCCCTGTTTCGAATTTCCAGGGCATATCCGTATTGTCATCGGCTATGACTCGTACCGTCTTTATTTTCTCTCCGGTTTCTGCCTTGGCGTAAAGCACGCCCAGGTGAGGTCCGAAAAACTTATATGCCGAGCAGATCAGAAAATCCGTATCGATATCTTTGACATCTATGGATCTGTGGAGAGCATAATGGACGGCATCCACCACGGTGACAGCCCCGGCTTCATGGGCCATACGGATGATGGTCTTTACATCGCTTATAGTGCCTGTCGCATTGGAAGCCCAGTTGACAGCCACGACTTTGGTCCTGTCTGAAAGCTTGGATTTGTAATCTTCAAGGTCCAGGACATAGGTGTCAGGGTCAAGCCTGATATTTTTTATCTTGATCCCGAAGTCTTCCAGCGTCCTCCAGGGGGATCGGTTTCCTTCGTGATCGATCTCGGTGATTATGATCTCGTCCCCCGGTTTCAATATGCTCCTCAGAAGTCCGAAGGCCAGCAGGAAGTTGTTGGTGGAGGAACTTGCGCCGAAGGCCACTTCACGAGCTTCGCAGTTCAGAAAATCTGCAAGGGCTTCCTTAGCTGCCCAGTAAGATGCGTCGCTTTGGACCGAGGTGATAAATACACCATGAGAGTTGGCATTGTGATAGTAGAGGTACTCGTTGATTTTCTCCACCACCGATCTTGGAACTTGTGTGCCGCCCGGTCCGTCTAAAAAAGCGGCGGGATATCCGTTTACTGTTTTCGAAAGAGCGGGAAATTGCTCTCTGACATAATCCAGATTAAATTTAAAGTCTTGCATTTTGCTCCTCCTTGTTTTTATAGTTCTTTTATAGCTTCTCCCTCAGTTTATCATCGGTATTCAGTAAATTCAAATCCTATTTAAGCCAGATTTAATTGGGTCTTATCTGTTGTCAGCAAGTCGAAGAGCTCCCTGCTGATCCGCTTGGTGGGCGCACCGGATAGGTTTGAACAGACAGTGACGGATGCCGAGAGCTCCGGGCAAATCCAGAAACTTGCGCGAAAGCCGTCGTCGGTTCCTTCGTGACCGTATAGCAGAAAGCCGTTCTGCTCCCGTCTGAACCATGAAAGGCAGATCTTTTCACCGTTGTTGGGAACGGTGGAATGCTCGGTAAAGGCTTCCTGCAGAGTCGGAGGTTCCAGTATTTTTTGTGCAAGAACAGCCTTCGCCCACAGAGACATGTCCTTCAGGTTGGAGGTGAGGGTGGAACTGGGGCTGTGGGCTCTGTTGTATGGGAAGTGTTTCGCTAAGGCAAAGTGGTTTTCTTCCGTTTTCACATGGGGCGAACATACATCGTTCATATCCCGCCGGAAAGTGAGAAGGTCGGAATTTATCATCCCAAGAGGAACAAGGATATTCTCCGATACAAAGTCTTCAAAACTTTTCCCCGATACGGCGGAGATGACGGCACCCAAAATTTCATACCCAATATCGCTGTACGAAAACTTACCCTGGCCGGGGTCCCATAAAAGGCGGCTGTTAACGACTTCCGGCGATAATACATATCGCAGCAGAGCGCCTTCATCGGTTTCAGGGTCGTCCCAATGGTAATCCTTAACATTTGGCATGCCCGACGTGTGGGAAAGGAGATGCCGAAGAGTGATGTTTAGATATCTTTTGTCTGCCATGCGGAATTGGGATAAATATGTGATAAGCTTGTCATCTAAATTTAAAAGTCCTTTTTCTCGAAGCTTAAGTATAGCAGTGCCGACAAACAGTTTAGTAACGGAAGCCATATGAAAGACATGTTCTACCTTCAATGGGATTTTCTCCGGAGCACTTTTCCATCCCAATGCAGAGAAATAATCATCGTCCATTATACCGACGTGGACGGCAAGCCCGGGCAGGTCATAATAATACAATGCCTTTTCAAGATAGGAATCTAATTTCGCATTGACCGTGAAATCGATGTTGTTTGACATGGGAAAACTCCTTATACTATATTTATGACAATTATACTATAACGACCTGCAAAATAAAAAATGTTTTTAAAGCACAAGAAACGGTGAAAGCCGGGGAGTATAACAGCAGGAGGGAATCATGCAGTACAGAGAATTTGCCCCAACGGGAGAAAAGGTATCACTTTTGGGTTTTGGGGCCATGCGCCTGCCGGTGGTGGAAAAGGATGAAACGCGCATTGATGAAGCAAAGGCGATCCGCATGATTCGTTATGCCGTCGATATGGGTGTAAATTACGTGGATACGGCCTTTATGTATCATGAAGGAAAAAGCGAGGGAGTCTTAGGGAAGGCTCTAAAAGACGGATACAGGGAAAAAGTGCTCCTTGCCGATAAGATGCCATTATGGATGGCTAAAAGAGCCGGAGGGATAGAAGCTTTGTTTTTAGAGCAATTTCGTCGCCTGGATGTAGATTACATCGACTTTTATTTAGTACACAATCTTACCGGGAGCTTCTGGAAAAAAGCCAAAGATGATAATTTGATGCCTTTTTTAGAGAGGATGAAAGCGGAAGGTCGCATAGGGAAAATAGGTTTCTCCTTCCATGATGATTTTGAAGTTTTTAAGGATATAGTTGATGACTACCCTTGGGAATTCTGCCAGATCCAGCTCAATTACATGGATACGGAATTTCAGGCGGGGGTGGCGGGACTGAAATATGCCGGAGAGAGGGGGATCCCGGTTATTATCATGGAACCTTTGAAGGGGGGCAAGCTTACTAAATATCTGCCGGAATCCGTGGCTGCGGTATGGGAACGCGCCGAAGTTAAGAGAAAACCGGCGGAATGGGCCTTGCGTTGGGCAGCGGATTTCCCGGAGGTTTTGACGATTTTAAGCGGAATGAGTGAAATGAAAGAGGTCGAGGATAACATCAGGATTTTAAGCGACGCAGTACCGCTGAGTCTTACTGAAAAAGAAAAGAGCCTGATAGAGGAAGCATCGAAAGAGTACAATAACCTTATAAAAGCATCCTGCACAGCCTGCAGGTATTGTATGCCCTGTCCGAAAAGAATCGACATTCCAGAGGTGATGGACCAGTACAATCAATGGCACATTTACCGCGCATACAGGACCTCAAAGCGCGAGTATGATTTCTTATCTGAAGGGGCAAGACCGATAGACTGCATCGATTGCAAGGAATGTGAGGCTCAGTGTCCTCAGCATCTTCCCGTTTCGGATATAATGAGGGAGATGGGGGATATCTTTGAGGATTAGCGTCCCTTCGCATCGGAGAACCCATTGGGGCTTACTGAAGAGACAACAGAAAGTCGTCGAAGTCTTCAAACTCACTTTGTATGAAATCGTAAAGAACGGGCTCCTTAAACTCGTATTTTGCTGTAGGAAGCAGAGAAGGGTTCAGGGAGCCTTTCTGCAGGTTTTTTTCTATTGAAGCTATTTCATTAAGTCCGTAAGCGGCAACGATAAACTGACCGAAGTCGGAAACATAATAAAGACCGAACACGTCTTCGTTGAGGAGGAAGGTCTTGCGATTGACATGGTCGTTGTTCTTGTTGAATTCCATGAAAAGTCTGCCGTTGTCATGGTTGGTCTGCATTGCGGCGGCAGCAGTAGGCAAAAATCTTTCATCAAATTCTGCAGGATTTGAAAGGATCTCATAGACGGTAATATACTCCGGCCTGTTAAGCATCATGGCTGCTTCGGCAGCCGAGATCCGAAAAGATGATCGGCGGAGGGCCGATGCCACCTTCCCGTTGAAAACAGTTATTTCCAGCATAAAAAGTTCATATTTGCCGTCAATGTCTATCAATGCCTCGCAAAGGTAAGACAAAGAGCCGTTTTGATTGGTGTATTCTTCAATGGTGTTTTTGCATAAAGTAGCTGTTCTTTTAGCCGACAGTCCGGTCAAATCGATCTTTCCGTGTGTCAGATAAGAAGCGCCCTGATCATCATGGGCAAAACAGCGCATCAGGAAATAATGGATCAGCTGATAATCAGAGAGGATGGGAGTACATATTTTTTTAATAACGGTCTGTTTCTCCTTTGAAGACAGTATTAAGGGCTCTTTCAGCAGAGCCTCGTATTCTTCAGTGGGTTCAGGCAGCGAGATATTAAGTTTTTTGCTTGCGGCAGCAAAGGATTGCAATAAGTATAAAGCCTCCCGCTCTGTTATAGACTTTTTTTTGCTCCCAAGACCGCCGATAAGGCTTTGTTCAATGGTTTCCAAAGCTAAGGGATCGTTCCCCTTGAGGCTTTGATAGGTGTCCAGACCGTATTCTTCCGCATCGAAATAGAAAAACTGATAAAAATCTTCATTATCATCCGGCATTACGATAAGCCAATGAATAGAAAGCGCCAGCACTCCCATGAGCCGGGTATCAGTTACAAATGCGGATACAAACCGGCGCTTCTCGAAAGAAGTTTGCGATATTCCATCGACACCGCCCTTGATAAGCTTGAATCTTTCTTTTGTCAAATCATCACTCCATACACTGAACTAATATTTCAATGACAGTATACATTATTCTATGACGAATGTGTATTGTTTAATTCAAGTCGGATTCCGGCCGGGGTTTTGGTTGCTTTTCTTGCCCCGGCCGGCACAGATTGGAGCAGCAAGCTACAAACGAAAAAACAAGTAAATGAATGTATTAAGCTCCTGCAAGTGATTGACAAGAATCAATTGTGGGAATAAAATAATAATGAAAAAAATGAATAAAACCTTATCAAGAGCGGCTGAGGGAATAGGCCCTGCGAAGCCCGGCAACCTGACTGTTTTTTACAGCAAAGGTGCCAAATCCTACAGATGCATTCTGAGAGATGAGGGAGACTGTATGTTAACCTCCTCTTCCAACGAAGAGGTTTTTCTTTAGACTAGAAACGGAGGTAGCAAATGAAAAAGAGATTATTTACATCAGAATCGGTAACAGAAGGGCATCCGGACAAATTGTGCGACCAGATATCCGACGGTATACTGGACGCGGTATTAGAACTGGACCCCTATGCCAGAGTTGCCGTTGAAACAATGGCAACTACGGGCATGGCCATAGTGGTGGGTGAAATGACGACAGATTGCTATGTTGATATTCCGCGTCTGATCCGCAGTGTGATAACCGATATTGGCTATGACAAAGGGGAGTATGGCTTTGACGGAAACACCTGCGCCGTGCTCACAGCAATAGACGAGCAATCGCCAGATATTGCCCTGGGCGTTGATAAAGCATTGGAGTACAAAGACGGAACCTTAAGCGACCAGCTGGATGCCATAGGCGCAGGAGATCAGGGCATAATGTTCGGCTATGCTTCAAATGAGACGCCTGAGCTCATGCCAATGGCTATTTCCCTTGCGCATAAACTGGCAAAGAAACTGGCAGATGTAAGAAAGTCCGGTGAACTGACCTATTTGAGGCCCGACGGAAAAACCCAGGTAACTGTAGAATATGAGGATGATAAAGCAGTTCGCATCGATACGGTGCTGATTTCCACACAGCATGACCCTGATGTGAGCCAGGAGCAAATTCGAAAAGATGTTATCGATAAAGTGATAAATTCTGTGATCCCCAAGGAACTTTTGGATGAAAAAACCAGATACTTTGTAAATCCGACAGGCAGGTTCGTCGTAGGCGGCCCACACGGGGATTCCGGACTTACGGGCAGGAAGATAATTGTAGATACTTATGGAGGCTACGGGAATCACGGGGGAGGATCATTCTCCGGAAAGGATCCGACGAAGGTCGACCGGTCGGCAGCATATATGGCGCGCTATATAGCAAAGAATATTGTGGCGGCGGGGCTTGCCGACAGGTGCGAGATCCAGTTCGCCTATGCCATCGGTGTCGCAAAACCGGTCTCGATATCCGTTGACAGCTTTGGGAGCGGCAAAATATCCGATGATAAGCTTGCAGAAATCGTAGAAGCCAATTTTGATCTGCGCCCCGCCGCCATAATCCGGGATTTGGATTTGCGTAAACCCATTTATCGTAAACTGGCAGCCTACGGCCATTTCGGCCGGTCGGAGCTTGATCTTCCCTGGGAGAGAACGGATAAAGCTGAAGCACTAAGAGCATTTGCGCAAAAATAGAGAAGCAAAAATTATGCGGCCGAATAATATAATTTAGCCGTTTTTGTTGACCGATGACATACTTTGCTATAGAATAAACGTTAAATCAATTTTACAGGGGAATATCCAATGGGAGTAATAGTTTCTAAATTCGGTGGGAGCTCCGTAGCAGACGGTATACAGCTTGCCAAACTCAAAAAAATCATCGAAGATGAATCCGATCGAAAATACGTTATCGTATCGGCTCCGGGCAGACGCTTTGACCAGGACAACAAGGTTACGGACCTGCTCTATCTGTGCAAAGCCCATATCGATCACAATGTTGACTACAGACAGATTTTTCAGGTGGTCTGTGATCGATTTCTTGCGCTGAAAATGAATCTGGGTATCGATATCGACTTGGAAAAGGAATTTGCGGAAATCGATAAGAATATGCAAAACAATGCCAGCGAGGACTATATAGCTAGCCGGGGAGAGTATCTGACCGCTTTAGTTGTAGCGGCTTATTTGGGTTACGATTTTGTGGACACGGCCGGGCTGATTTGTTTTGACGAAAGGGGCAAGCTTTTGGATGAGGAGACCGATAGAAGGCTGGCAAATGAGATCCTCAAACACGATAGGGCTGTTATCCCGGGCTTTTACGGCAGCAAGCCCGACAGAAGCATCAAGACCTTTTCGCGGGGGGGTTCGGATATAACGGGTTCTTTGGTTGCCAAGGCGGTAAAGGCGGATGTCTATGAGAACTGGACCGATGTGTCCGGGTTTCTTGTAGCAGACCCCAGAATAGTTAAAAACCCCGAGCAGATCGATATGGTATCCTACAAGGAACTGAGAGAGCTTTCATATATGGGCGCTTCCGTCCTTCATGAAGACGCCATTTACCCTGTCCGCGCCGGCAATATTCCTATAAACATAAGAAATACAAACGCCCCTGCCCATCCCGGAACCCTGATTGTGTCCGATACCAGTAAAAAAGCTGATGACAAGATAATTACCGGCATTGCAGGGAGCAAAGACTTTGTGGTCATTGCCATCTATAAAAATATGATGAGTGCCGAAACCGGATTTGTCAGACGCTGCCTGAGCATTCTGGAGGATTACGGGATCCCGGTGGAACACCTGCCAAGCAGCATCGATACAATATCGATCGTACTTTCCAAAAAGAAGATAAACGGCAAGCTGGAAGATATTCTTGAAGAGATGCAGAGGCGCCTTGCCCCAGACAGCCTTGATGTTTATCAAGATATGGCACTGATAGCTACGGTGGGCCGCGGCATGAACCGCCGCCGCGGGGTGTCGGCCAGGCTATTTACGGCTCTTTATAAAGCCGGTATCAATATCAGGATGATCGACCAGGGTTCCAGTGAAATGAACATTATAGTAGGGGTTGAAAATATAGACTTTGAAAATGCAGTCAGGGCGATTTATGATACTTTTTTCGAAACGGAAGAAGATCAGTGGGCCGGCTTTCCGGCAGAGTTTGATGAGGGCATCAAGAATAGACTTGATGCATAAATGACGAAAAGGGCAACGGCAAAATGACGAAAAAGGGCGACTGCCCTTTTTGCTTTTTATCTCCTCTCATGATATAATCAAAGGCTGATGAAAAAAGAGCAGTTTGATTCCTGCAGTAAATTTGACAAAAAGCGAAAGAGGTATAATATATGAGCTTTTTAGAAAAAATTTTCGGAAATCTGAATGAGAAAGAACTCAAAAAAATCGACAAAATAGTAGACCGTATCGAAGAACTTGACAGCATGATGGCTGGAAAAACCGATGAAGAGCTTCAGGCTTTGACGGGGCAATTCCGGGAGAGATTAGCGGGGGGGGAAAGCTTGGACGATATTCTTCCCGAAGCTTTTGCAGCGGTTCGGGAGGCCGCATGGCGAACACTGGGCATGAAGCATTTCCGTGTACAGCTTGTAGGAGGAGTAGTGCTTCATCAGGGACGCATCGCCGAGATGAAAACAGGCGAAGGCAAGACTTTAGTGGCAACCCTTCCGGCATATCTCAATGCCTTGGAAGGAAAAGGCGTTCATGTGGTCACGGTCAACGATTACCTGGCCAAAAGAGACATGGAATGGATGGGCAAGATCTATACCTTTTTAGGTATGACTATAGGCTGTGTGATCCACGAAGTCACGGGCCCCGAACGCAAACTGGCTTATGAGGCGGACATTACCTACGGGACGAATAACGAGTTCGGTTTCGATTATCTGCGGGACAATATGGTGATCTATAAAGAAGACATGATGCAGCGTGAGCTTAATTTTGCCATTGTGGACGAGGTAGACAGCATACTGGTGGACGAGGCAAGAACGCCGCTGATCATTTCCGGACAAGGAGAAAAATCTACAGACCTTTATCGCATAGCTAACAAATTTGTGGCCGGTTTCCATGAAGGCTTTGAGTTTACCATGGATGAAAAGGAAAGGACTGTCTCACTGACTGAACAGGGAGTTACAAAATGTGAAAAGTTCTTCAAGGTAGAGAACTTTTCGGATCCCGAAAATATGGAAATAAACCACCATGTGATCCAGGCCCTGAAGGCCCATAACCTGATGAAGAGGGATGTAGACTATGTTTTGAAGGACGGGGAGATCGTCATCGTGGACGAGTTCACCGGCAGGCTCATGTTCGGAAGGCGGTACAGCGAGGGACTGCATCAGGCTATAGAGGCAAAGGAGGGACTGATGGTGAGGCAGGAATCCAAGACTCTTGCCACCATCACCTTGCAGAACTATTTTCGAATGTACAATAAACTTGCCGGCATGACGGGTACAGCTAAGACCGAGGAAGAGGAGTTTCGGGAGATCTACAACATGGACGTAGTGGAGATCCCTACAAATATGCCTATTGCAAGGGCCGACATGGAGGATTCGATTTACAGTACCGAACGCGGTAAATTTACGGCTATAGCCAACCAGATCGGCGAATGCCATGAGAAGGGGCAGCCTATTCTCGTAGGCACGATTTCCATAGAAAGATCAGAGATAATCAGCGCACTTTTGAAACGCCGGGGAATCAGACACAACGTGCTGAATGCAAAGCAGCATGAACGGGAGGCGGAGATAGTTGCGGAAGCCGGCAGACTGGGAGCCGTTACCATAGCAACCAATATGGCAGGCCGCGGCACCGACATTATCCTGGGCGGCCGTGATTGCACACCGGAAGAGAGGCAGAAAGTAGTTGATCTTGGCGGCCTTCGTATCCTCGGAACGGAACGGCACGAATCCCGCCGTATCGACAATCAGCTGCGCGGACGTTCCGGAAGGCAGGGAGACCCGGGCAGGACTCAGTTTTTTATTTCGCTGGAAGACGATCTGATGCGGCGCTTCGGAGGAGACAGGATACAGGGGCTTGTCGGAAAGCTGGGAATGGGGGAGGATGTTCCTCTTGAAGCCGGCATGCTGACAAAGTCCATCGAAAATGCGCAGAAAAGGGTTGAAGGCAGAAACTTCGCCATTCGTAAATATGTTCTCCAATATGATGATGTGATGAACAAGCAAAGGGAGATCATTTACGGAGAACGCCGAAGGGTGCTTTTCGGCGAAGATCTGAAGGAGCATATTCTTTCTATGGCGGAAGAGATCGTAACCGAACAGCTTGATTTCTGCACATCCGCATCAAAATATGCAGAGGGCTGGGATCTTAAAGAGCTGACCGGATCCCTCAGGAAGACTTTTGGAGCCTTCCCCGGATACAGCTATTCGGAAGACGATATAATGGATCTGGACCGCGAACAGCTCCATGAGGATACCATGGAGCGCATACGGCAGATTTATGATGCGAAGGAAGAGGAAATCGGGGCAGAGAGGATGCGGGATCTTGAACGCATGATCCTGCTCAGGGTAGTGGACAATAAGTGGATGGATCATATCGATGCTATGGATCAGCTCCGCCACGGCATCGGTCTCAGGGCTTTGGGTCAGCAGGATCCTGCAAGCGCCTATGCCAACGAAGGCTTTGAAATGTTCGATCTTATGATCAAGTCCATCAAGGATGATACAGTGCGCTTCTGCTTTAATGTGACCATTCAAACCCAGACACAGCGCCGGCAGGTCATAGATCTTGGAGTCGCAAAAAAGGATGAGTTTGACGACGAATCTGATATCAGCGAGGGAGAGTCGGAGGAACGGCAGTTGCCGCGTGCGGTAAAGGTCCCTCAGCACTCCGACGGCAAACAGCAAACAGTGAGAAAGCAGCCGACTGTAGGCAGGAACGATCCCTGCCCCTGCGGCAGCGGCAAAAAGTACAAGAAGTGCTGCGGAGCAAACCAGCCCGAAGCATAATAATCTTAATATAAAGGATGTGAGAAGATGATCGAACTCGAACCGATAAAATATGAGCTTGACGACGAGACGGAAAATCTAAAAGAATTGGGTGAGTCTCTTTGACCTTGCGAGCTTAAAAAAAGGTTTAGAGGATATTACCGCTCAAATGGAGGCGGAAGGTTTTTGGAACGACCATGAACAGGCCCAAAAAGTATTAAAAGAAAAAAAACGGGTGGAGACCAAAATAGTCGAATATGCGGATCTGGCCTCGGAGCTTGAAGACATAAAAGTCATGGTAATGCTGGCTGAGGAGGAAGACGATAAAAGCCTGGTACTTGAAATTGAAGAGGCCTACGCTTCTTATAAGAAAAAATCGGAGGCCCTTAGAATCAAAACCCTGTTAAGCGGAGAATATGACAAAAACAATGCGATACTTTCCATCCATGCCGGCAGCGGAGGCCTTGATGCTCAGGACTGGGCGGAGATGCTTCTGCGGATGTATACCCGCTGGGCGGAGGACAAGGATTACAAAATTTCGATTTGGGATCTCCAGGATGACAATGAGGGCGGCATCAGGAATGCCACCGTGCTGGTGGAAGGGGAGAACGCTTACGGTTATCTCAAAAATGAGAAAGGAGTCCATCGCATCGTTCGCATATCTCCTTTTGATTCTTCCGGAAGGCGTCACACCTCATTTTCTTCTGTAGATGTTATGCCGGAACTTGATGACGATATCGACGTGGACATAAATCCGGATGACCTTAGGATAGATACCTACAGATCCAGCGGGGCCGGAGGCCAGCACGTCAACAAGACGGACTCGGCTATACGCATAACCCACATACCTACGAACATCGTGGTATCCTGCCAAAATGAGCGCTCCCAGCACCAAAACAAAGAGGTAGCTATGAAGGTGCTGAAAGCCAAGCTTTACGAACTGGCTGAGCAGGAGCACAAAGAAAAGATCGATGAGCTTAAGGGCGATTACAGTCAAATCACATGGGGGAGCCAGATCAGGTCCTATGTTTTCCATCCCTATTCGCTGGTAAAGGATCACAGGACCAATGCAGAGGTGGGGAATGTTTATGCTGTAATGGATGGGGACCTTGATTATCTGATCAACGAAAAATTAAAACAGAGGTAAAACGGCGGCAGCCGCCGGGCCTTGGAAACCTGACTGAAAGTAAACCAAAACATGAAAAAACAGAGATATGGTTTACATTTCCGGCGGCGGCAGCCGCCGATGAATGAACTGAAGTGTAGACCCAATACCCAAACGAAATAAAGAGGCAAAAGATGATAACAGAAAAGCTGGCAAAAGAATTAGGATTGAAACTGTCCCATGTAGAGGTGACGATCCAACTCATAGACGAGGGAAATACCGTTCCATTTATCGCCCGGTATCGAAAAGAGGCCACCGGTGGGATGTCCGATACAACCTTGCGGGATTTGGAGGAAAGGCTCATCTATCTGCGGGGGTTGGAGGAACGAAAACAGGAGGTCATCCGCCTTATCGATGAGCAGGGCAAACTGACGGATGAACTTAAGGCGGACATTCTGTCAGCCGAAGTGCTTCAGCGGGTGGAGGATCTTTACAAGCCCTATCGCCAAAAGCGGGCAACCAGGGCATCGAAGGCAAAGGATAAAGGATTGGAGCCTCTGGCAGAAATCATCCGGGCAATGGAACTCACCGGAGGGACCCCGGAGGAGGCCGCTGCACCGTTTATTTGCAGCGACCCGGGTCTTATCGAAGCAGGAAAGGGTGCAGCTACCGCAGAAGAGGCTTTATCAGGTGCGGCGGATATCATTGCCGAAATGATCGCGGACGATGCGGATCATACACAGCGAGTCAGGCAGAAAACCTTCGAAGCGGGACAATTGGTCTCAGAGGCGGCAGACCCTGATGAAAGTACTGTTTATGATATGTATTACGATTACAGCGAGGCACTTTCCAAGATACCCAACCATCGCATATTGGCCATAAACAGGGGCGAAAAGGAGAAGAAGCTGAAAGTCAGGCTCAAAGCTCCGATCAATGTTATTTACGATCTGTTAAGGGACGAGATCATCACAAATGAAGGGAGCATTTTCTTAGGGATCATGGATGTTACTGTTGAAGATGCTTACAAACGGCTCATGGCGCCTGCGATAGAGCGGGAGCTTAGAAATATGCTTACGGAGCGGGCGGAAAAAGAGGCAGTGAAGGTTTTTGCAAAGAATACGGAGAATCTGCTCATGGTGCCGCCGGTAAAGGATGCTCGAGTGATCGCCGTTGACCCCGGGTTTCGGACAGGATGTAAAGTGACCATGCTTGATGAGACCGGCAAGCTGCTGGCTTATACCACCATTTATCCCACAGAGCCGAAAAATGACATCGCCGGCGCAAGAAAAACGCTGATGGCGCTGATAGACAAGTATAAGGCTAATGTGATCGCTATCGGAAACGGCACAGCCTCAAGGGAGACTGAAATCTTTGTGTCCGGTATGATCAAAGAATCCGGCATAAAGAATCTGCAATACACCATTGTGAATGAGGCAGGGGCATCCGTTTATTCCGCTTCTAAATTGGCGGCTGAGGAATATCCGGATCTTGACGTGACCACCAGGGGAGCGATGTCCATCGGGCGAAGGCTTCAGGATCCTTTGGCGGAGCTTGTAAAAATATCGCCCAAGCATATCGGAGTGGGACAGTATCAGCACGATATAAACCAGGGACTTTTGGATGGGGCTCTGGGCAACGTTGTGGAGGATTGCGTTAACCGTGTCGGCGTGGATCTGAACACTGCTTCTCCGTCGCTTTTGTCCTATGTCGCCGGTATTAACTCGGTCATCGCGAAAAATATCGTAGCCTACCGTGAAGAAAAAGGCAGATTCAAAAGCAGGTCGGAGCTTTTAAAGGTGGGCAGGCTGGGTGAAAAGACCTTCAATCAATGTGCAGGGTTTATGAGGATATCGGAAGGCAGCAACCCTTTGGATTCAACAGCCGTGCACCCCGAGTCTTATCCGGTGGCGGAGATAATGCTTACGAAATTAGGCATCAAAAAGGATGAGATCGTAAAAGGCGGGGCAAAGCAGATCGATCAGAAGATATCTGAGATTTACGGCAGCTTGGGGAAAATGGCTGAAGATCTTGATGTCGGAAAAATGACTTTAGCTGATATAGTGAGTGAAATCAAAAAACCGGCAAGAGACCCCAGGGAAGGGATGCCTACAGTTTTATTCCGAGGCGATGTGCTCTCAATAGAAGATTTAAAACCGGATATGGAGCTTACGGGCACCGTCAGGAATGTGGTCGACTTCGGGGCATTTGTCGATATCGGTATTAAGAATGACGGCCTCGTTCATATTTCACAGCTTAGCCACAAGTTTGTGAAGAATCCCATGGATGTGGTCAGCGTCGGGGACACGGTCAAGGTAAAGGTCCTCTCGGTTGATACGGAAAAGCAGAAAGTATCCCTTACCATGAAATTATAGTTGAACAGCAGGCGAGCGGAAGCTTTGGCTCTGTGAGTCATGTCTGCGTGAAAGAATTAGGATAAACGGGCGGGACAAAGACAGAGCCGGAAACGGAAGGAAACATGAACACGATCACCACCATACTTTTTGATTTTGACGGAACCATAATGAACACCAACGAAGTGGTGATAAAATCATGGCAGCATACCTTTCGCACAGTTGAAGGAAAGGAACGCCCGGTAGAAGAAATCGTCCGAACCTTCGGGGAACCGCTTTTTATAACAATGGCACGGGTTTTGCCGCAGATCGCAGCGGATGACGGAGTCGAGATATACCGGAGCTTTTTACGGGAGCATTATTCAGAAATGATCTGCCCATTTCCCGGAATGGCAGACCTAGTGCGTCAAATCAAAGAAAAAGGATACAAAACCGGCCTGGTAACCTCCAGGGTGGGCGATACCACAGTACAGGGGCTGTCACAGTTCGGGCTGCTGCCGTATATGGACTGCCTTGTCACCTGTGAGGATACGGACAAGCACAAACCCGACCCGGAACCTGTCAGGATAGCTTTGCGAAAGCTTTCGTCAAGCCCGTCTGAAGCAATAATGCTGGGGGACAGCATGTTCGACATACTCTGTGCCAGAAACGCCGGGGTGCGGTCTGTGCTTGTAGGCTGGCAGATGGCCCTTAGCGAGGAAGATATAAAAGGGCCGGAGGGGCCAGATTTTCTTATTAATAAACCTGAGGATCTTTTTAGCTTGTTATTGACATAAGACGATGGGCACAAAGCCGACATCGATATTTGCGGATATAAGCAGTGATCAGGTAAATGAAGGGGAGACAGATATGCTCCGCATATTTTACGGCAGAGAGAGTACAGATAAAGAAGCGGCGATGTTTGATCGGATAGGGCAGTCTTTGTCTGCATTGGGAAAGCCCGGCGCACCTTCCGGGATTTTTCTCATAGTGCCGGACCAATATACTCTTCAGGCGGAGCGCAATGCCATCTCCCATCTTAAAGTGAGAGGTCTCATGGATCTGGAAGTACTGTCCTTTTCCAGGCTGGCGGGGAAAGTTATTAACGAGACGGGAGGCAGCAGGCGCATCCCCATCGATAAACATGGCCGGCATATGCTTCTTGTGAAGGTCATGAAAGATCAGGCGGAGAGGCTTTCTGTCTTTCGCGGCATGAGCAGCTCTCATTCTTTCATAGATATGGCAAATAACTTGATTTCGGAAATGAAGCAGCACAACAGTTCACCGGAGGCAATAAAAAAGATCATTGGCGAAATGGAAGAAGACAGCCTGCTCAGGCGCAAGCTCAGCGATATAGCCGTTATTTTCGAAAGCTATGAAGAACAGATAAAAGATAAATATATCGACAACGAAGACCATCTCAACCTATTTATTTCCGGATTGGGGCAATCATCCATTATAAAGAGTGCCGAATTTTGGATAGCCGGATTCGATTCCTTTACGCCTAAATCGATAAAAATAATAGAGCAGCTGAATCTTTACAGCTTTGGTGTCAACATGGTCCTTACATCCGATGAAGGATCTGAGGATGAAGAGTTGTTTCAGCTGACAAAGGAAATGATGCGGAAACTGGAAAACGCCGCCGGTTCCGGGAATACGGAAATAAAGCGGCTGGAAAAGCCTCTTTCCGTACGGCATTCGGCTATTCTTCATCTGGAAAAGCAGCTTTATGCTAATTCGTTTAAACAGTTTTCCGGAGGAGATGAGGCAATAAGCTTCTGCAGGGCTGCCAATTTCTATAGCGAGGCTGAGACCGCCGCCGCCTATATTATCGGGCTGGTTCGTGATGGAGGACTGCGCTTCAGGGACATTGCCGTAATATGCAACGACATGGATGGCAGGGGGGCTGTAATAAAAAGGGTATTTGATGAATATGAAATAAGCTATTTTATAGATCAGAAACGCCGTACCCTGCATAATCCCGCAATCGCCTTCATTTCAGCCCTGCTTGATATAGCAGGATCGGGATGGGCCTATGAAGATGTTTTTCGCCTCGTAAAGACCGGGTTTTGCCCCATCGATGGGGATGAAGCGGAGGACCTGGAAAACTATGCTATCCGCTATCGTATAAAAGGTGCTAAGTGGAAAAAGGATTTTCTATACGGGAAAAAAGAATATGAAGAGGATGAGTTTGAACGCCTTAACGAGAGCCGCCGGATATTGACGGAGCTTATAAATTCTTATGAAAAGAAGGCCGCCGATGCAATTACGGTGAGAGAAAAGACCACCACTCTTTACGAGTTTCTCAGCAATGAAGCGGATATGGCAAACAAGCTGGAGAATCTTTGCATAAAGCTTGAAGAGGATTCTCAGCTGGAAGCGGCTATGGAAACCCGGCAGATATGGGAAAGTATTCTGGGCCTTTTCGATCAG
>Ga0255347_1004585_pt1 | contig 16565 bp, 13 predicted proteins | sample wastewater_treat_2_FD_192479 | JGI IMG/M metagenome (GOLD analysis project Ga0255347, IMG submission 192479) | Wastewater microbial communities from Lulu Island WWTP, Vancouver, Canada - plant24 | ecosystem: Engineered > WWTP > Wastewater > Unclassified | place: Canada: Vancouver, British...
TTCCTTGAGCCCACAGCATCGAGCTACCAGCCATTATCGGTTAGCAATTCGTTATGGATGATAAACAATTAGCCAACAACCAAATAAAATACACAGACATGAAACTCAAACTATTTATTTATGCACTGCTCGCCCTATTGGTGGCGGGCTGCACCCGCGACCCTCTTCAAGAACCTGAGAAGGGAGGGGGAAGGCGCGTAATTATAAGCGCAACGATCCCAGCGGAAACACGCGTGGCATACGATGACGACAGACTCACACTCTCATGGGAGAAGGGCGACCAGCTCTTGCTTGTCGGATATTATGCTGACGGAAGCTACGCAGGACACTCCACCTTTACCTGGCTCAGAGGCAACAGTTTTGAGGGAGATGAGGTAGCAAAAGCAGAAACCTATAAGGCCTATTATCCTGAGGGAGCCACTACAGTAGATCAGAACGGAAACGTTCAACCCATTGCCAACACCTTCTGGCAACAGACACAGAACGGAAACAATTCAGTGTCACATATCGGAGCCAAGTTGATTTTAAGAGATACGATACCCAATCCCCTCAGTCAGCCTTTTTCCTTGACTGCTAAGAGCAGCATTCTCAAATTTGATCTCACCAATCTGCCGGACACTTTAGGAACACTCAAAAAAATGATATGGACGGTTCAGGACACACCTGAAGGAGCGACCAGATCGATGGTACTCGATTTAACCGGCATTTCCATCTCCGGCGGCAGCACCAACCTGACGGCATACCTCGCTTTTGACCCTTTGTTGATGAAAATCAGCGCAAATGGAGTGTTCAAAATAACGCTGATTGGCGACAGATCATGCGAGTGGAGCATCGTTACCGGCAACCAAGGCAAAACATACGCGGGAGGAACACGTTACAACGCCAATGTAAGCGCCAACTGGAAAGGAGTGGTTCCACTAATCTATACCGTAAGAACATATAATCCCAACATAGAACACCAGGTCTGGCAAAAAAACAATACCTCAATCAATCCTGCCAACTTGACTATCTACTGGGGAGATGGGACGGCGAACACATCCTTTGCACAAGGAAGTACTCTTAACAAGACACTCGCCTCACATATCTACGCCAACTCAGGCAGTTATACCGTCACTATAATTTCCGATCAGGGCAACTTCTCCAACCAACAGATGCCACAAATACACTTCTATAACGGTAGCACCGGAAGCCAAAGCCTGACTGCGGTACTTACCCCCTTTCCCAATATGGCGGCAACCGATTTCAGCTTCTGCTTCAGAGCATGCAGCCAATTGACCTCCATCCCGGCAGATCTGTTTAAGTACAATAAACAAGTAACCACTTTTAGTAACTGCTTCAACGGTTGCACCAAATTAACCTCCATTCCGGCGGGACTCTTTGACCATACTCTTCAGGTCAGCGATTTCAGCTCCTGCTTCAGAGGCTGCAACAACGCCTCATTGACCACCATTCCGGCAGATCTCTTCAAATATAATACGCTGGCGACCAATTTCAGTTACTGCTTCAGTGGATGTGGCAACTTAACTACCATACCGACCGGATTGTTTCACTATAATACGCAAGCAACCAATTTCAGCTACTGCTTCAATGATTGCCTGAAATTGGTATTAATACAAGGCATTTTTCCGGATCCCGATATAGGGACAAACAATGACTTTTTTCTAGCCAGGGGAGCGATGAATTTCCAACGATGTTTTTACAAAGTGGCTTCGAGCTATTCGGATCCCACCGGTACGGCCCCTAAGCTATGGGAGTTTAATAAAGGCGGAGCATGGACAATTGGCGAATGTTTCACTAACGCTACCAAGTTAACCAATTACTACACAGAAATTCCTGTTGCCTGGGGAGGCGGTAAGATCTAATGCAGTCGCTCGACAGAGAGCTACATGGAAACTCCTAACCCGGAACTCCATACATCGGAACTCCATACTCGGGACTATCCCGCAACCCGCAACACAACTTCCCCCATTAAAACGAGCATATTAAGTTGTGAACAGGCGTAAATTATAATTGTGATAATTTTTAAACCAAAAATTTGTTTTTATAAAAAAAGTTTACACCTTTGTGACTTGGTAGATAATTTTAAAGATTATTAAATAATAATAATTCAAAACTGGGCATTTTAAGAAGGAAATAAAACCTACCTTACATCCAAGTCTTTGAATTAGATTTGACCCCCAAAAGCCTTGAAGAGAGTGTGACTAGGTATGTGGCTTACCTGACTTTACGAGCGGTAAGGCACTTTTGCAGGATAAAGTATTCAGAATTTGGGAACTTAAGATTTTTACTTAATTAAAATTATATAATATTCAATTTGCTGACCGCTAATTAGCGACAGCTTAAACAAAAAAAAGATGAGAATCAAACTATTTATTTTCGCATTAATAACCTTATTTGTGGCAAGCTGCGCCCGTGAGAATCTGCACGAGCCTGCCCTGCAAGAGTCGCGATTAGTTACCATAACCGCAACGATAGAGCCTCAGACCCGTGTATCCTATGATGATGTGACGCTCAAACTCTCATGGGAGGACAATGACGAGTTAATGCTGGTCGGATATCAGGCTGAATCTTTTAAAGGAAAATCAAAATTCAAGTATTCCAAAAACGGCAATAATTTTTCCGGACAAAGCGTAGAAGGGGCGGATGCTTATAGGGCTTACTACCCCGCAGGCTGTACCACACTTGACGATAACGGTCGCATACAGTGTCTTGACGATGCCTGCTGGCAACAGACACAGAACGGTGATAATAATGCGGCACATATCGGTAACAAGATGTTTTTGACCGATGAGGTGGCCACCCCACTCAATCAACCCTTTCAGTTGTCTGCAAGGAGCAGCATTATTAATTTTATTCTAAAGAACATACCCGGTAATTTAGGAACACTCCGAAAACTTATATGGACGATTGAGACGACAGCCGAAGGTGATCCCAAGTCGGCAACCCTCAATTTAACCAATATCCCTGCCGGAACCACATCTTTGACTGCGTTCCTCGCTTTTGACCCTAGCGTATTTATTTTGGCCGCGGGCGGAAAGGTAAAGATCACTCTGATTGGCGATCTTACATACGAGTGGAGTGTCACTTCCGGCAACGGTAAGAAGTACGAAGCCGGAAAGCGCTACAACGCTCCCGCCTATGGACCCTGGACAATGACCCACTCAAAATTCAGCTATGTCATAGATATTCGGAATAAAACTACTTACTCTATCATCCAGAAAGATGGTTCATCTACCAGCCCTGCCAATTTGACCATAGTATGGGGAGATGGGTCTCCCAACACAACCATAGCCAAGGGAGCTTCGCTTTCAAAGACAATCGCTACGCATTCTTATCCTGGAAAGGGTCTTTATACAATAAGTATCTACTCGGAGCAGACGGATCCCTCCATTAAGCAGATGCCGCAGATCACATTCAATGGTAACAGTGGGGACAAAGAGTTAAAAGAGGTACTTACCCCCTTCCCCAATATGGGAACAACGGATTTCAGTTCAACCTTCGAAGGTTGTCATAATTTAACCACCATTCCGGCGGGACTGTTTGAAAACAATCCGGATGCCATCAATTTCAACTCCTGCTTCAGCAACTGCTCAAGCTTGGTATTGAGGGAGGATATTTTCCCGCTTCCCTCTTCAAACCCCGACTATTTTGCCGGCAAAAAAATGGATTTCACATCGAGCTTCAATAAGGTAGGGTCTACCTATAAGACAGAAACCGGTACCGCTCCCGAGCTGTGGAACTATAACGGAGCCGGAGTAACAGGTAGCCAACAATGGGTAGTTACTGATGCGTTTAAAAACGCCGATAAGTTAACAAACTATAACTCTATCCCGAGCAACTGGAGATAAGATACTCCTTTAGATATATAACTCCCTCTTACAAATTTTAAGGGGGAGTTTTTCTATTAAAAGAGGAAATACCTCAATCAAAAAAGTGCTGATAGCAGTTTTTAAGAAAAATTAGACTAAATTTGTGTAAATTTTGGCAAAATATATCAGCATATTAAAAAACTTAATATATTTGTGCGTTGATAGGTAATTTTTATTAATTATGAACAAAAAAGAATTCAAATCTGCAGAACAGTACATCGCACCCGCTATCGAGGTGATCGAAGTCGAATTGAGTCAAAACATCCTCCAGTGCAGCTCTGGTGCCGAATTGCCTCCTATCGATGATGGAGGAAGTGCATGGTAGCATTAAATTAACAACTAATCAAAGCTGAAAGCTGACCGGCTACAGTTTAAACAAGAAAGCCATGAAGTTAAAATTACTTCTTTTTGCACTGCTTGCCCTAATTGTGGCAAACTGCACTCTGAATGATCCTGCCGTACCCATGGAGAATGAGGGTAAGGAGGTCACAGTAAGTGTAACTCTCTCACCGGAGACACGTGTATTGTACGATGACAGCCAGGTCGGCAACACTCCCGGGGCTCTCTCGTGGCAGACTGACGACGAACTCATGCTGATCGGATTTAATGACAGCGATGTTTATCAAGGCCATCGCACATTTACCTATAGCGGAAGCGGTAACACGTTTACGTATACGGGACAAATGCCGGCAAATGCCACCAAATACAAGGCCTTTTATCCGGCAAGTGCCGTCCAACTGGATGCAAACGGTGACCCGGTATTCAATTCCAACGGCAATCCGCCACTTCCCGGCACTCTATTCTGGCAAGCGGCACAAACACAGTCCGGGATCAGCTCAACAGCACACCTTCGTGATAGGATAATCTTGAGGGATACTATCGCAAATCCCCTTACAGAGTCCTTTGGATTGGCTGCTATGAGCAGTATCATGAAAGTTAGTCTAAGTGGCATACCAAACGATCTGGGAACCCTCGATAAAATATTTTGGAGTGTTGGAACTTCGGATGAGGTTTATACCAGACAACGTACTCTCTTAGTGACAGACGTAGCTTCCGGCACGACAAGCATGACCGCTTGCTTTTGACCCCAATACGATGGGTATCCCAGCCAATGGAAAATTTAAAATAACACTCATCGGTAGTGCCAAATCTTACGATTTTATCGTTACTTCAGCCGGTAAGGTCTACGAAGCAGGAAAGCGTTATACCGCCAATATACCCGGGACTAGCGGAATTGCTTGGGCACAGGCCTTTAGTGAGTTCAGATTTACAATACATCTTGGTAATAGCAGTTCTTACACAATCTATCAGAAGGCCGCATCTACCAGCCCGGCCAATCTGACTATCGAATGGGGAGATGGTACTACGACTGACTTCGCCAAGGGCGATCAACTTCAACAAGCAATTGCCAGTCATAATACCTACACCATGGGGAACACTTATACCATTACCATCCGTTCCGACCAAGCAGACCCTTCCCAAAAACAGTTACCTGAACTACGTTTCAAAGGAGGTGGTAATAGTGGAGACAAGGAGGTAAAAGCAATACTTGACCCCTTCCCCAATATGGAGGCAACTGATTTTAACCAGACCTTCAAAAATGCTACAAATTTGACATCTATTCCTTCCGGATTGTTCCGTTATAATCCAAATGCAACAAGTTTCAGAGAATGTTTCCACTCTTGCAACGCTTTAACCACTATTCCGGAGAGACTCTTCTTTTACAATCCTAATGCTACAGATTTCTATCAATGTTTCTACAGTTGCAAAAATTTGGTGCTGGTAACCACAATGTTTCCAAATCCGGCTACGGAACCCAATTTTTTGTAGCCAGAGGAGCTATGACTTGGGATCAAAGTTTCTGGAGCGTAGGTTCGAATCTCGCGCAGGGTACAGGCACCGCCCCTCAACTCTGGTTATTCAGCACAGGTGGAGCGTGGACTACTGCTGATTGCTTCAAAAATGCCACCAAGCTAAGCAACTATACCGATATTCCGAAGGCTTGGGGAGGTAAGTAACATAACCTCTTAAATAGAAAAAATCCTCTTACCTAGTCATACCCCGCACCGCGGGATTCAGAACTCCAGAAGCGATTCTTCGCGGAGTTTGGTTATAAAGGCATCGGTGTCTTTTTCGGCAGTAGCCTTGTCTATTGCATACTTTTCCATAAGCAACTGCACCAGTTCCTCTCTGTCAAACTCCCCTTTTTGCATCTGCTCCAGCAGGAAGGTAGCGGAGCTGTTGAGTCGCAGCATCCTCATCATGTTGAGATTATCGCCGCTGCGTGGGATTATCACGTAATTGTCCCCAACTTTTCGTACCACGCAACCCTCTTTTAGCTTCAGTTTCATATAGTTCCCTTTTTGATTTGTCACTCTAATTGATTTTATAACGGTGAAACCCGTCTCCACAACGCCAATACCACCCTGCGTACCCAATGGGGCTGCCGACTTAACCGGGAATACATTTTCCATGAGCAGCTCCCTTTAGCAATCCTTTTCTTACCTCTTATCACTTCCACAGCCTCAGCTATGACATCCTCCGCTTTGCAAGTCTCAACGTTGCGCAGGTTGCCATCGCCCCGGAGTATCAGGGTGCGTGTGTCGTGCTTTTTCACCCGGTGAAGCACATAGTTCCCATTTTCCAACTTTACAAGCAAAATATTACCTCTCTCTATTGAGAAGTTGTCTACCTTCCGCAGCACTATCTTATCTTTTCCACCTCTTATCAGGGGAAACATGCTGCTTCCTTTTCCTACTATCTCTACTCGGTTGCCCGATGCTACCATCTCCGCCACCTCCTGAAATAGTGTACTGTTACTTACCTTCGTAGTTTGTTTAGTGCTCATAATATTATGTCATTGATTAATACAGAATAGAGGCAGATAGGGCGACTGCTTCCCTATCGGGCCTATTGCGAAGCCTGTATAGCGGCACCTTTTCGGCAACATCCAGCACCGTAGATATCACATACTGTCTATGGGTCTGATCGGACTGCAATAAGGCAGTCGATTGGAATAGTTGGGCGTATGCCTCAAGGCCCAATGGTCCTGTGAGTATATTCTCGCTATGCTGCTCCAGCTGGACGAGGGCCGCCACTTTTGCGGAAACATTGCGATAGCAGGGAGTACTACCGCTCCAGGGTGCGCCGAAGACCACCACCTCTCCATCATCCATGATGCGCACTATAGGCTCATCGTCGTTGAGCAGGGAGGAGCCCGGTACATACTTGAGCCACAACCCACTGTGCGTACTCTTGCCCGTTCCGCTCTCCCCGAGGAATATCAACGCTTTGCCCTCCTTCTCAATTACCGAAGCGTGGAATTTCAGAGTCCGGTAAGGTGCCACCGCCATTAAAAAAGCTATGCGGAGCAGGGCAATGAGGAAAAAGTTCTCCCCTGGCTTTGTGAGCGACAGATTGCTTTGATAACTACTTTTATCCGAAGAGACAAACATTATATATTCCACACCATCGCGCTCTATTGCAACCCACATGTTGCCTTCACGGTGGTAAATATTGAACATCACTCCATCGAGGCACACCTCCTCGCTTGGCTCCCACTCCGGCTTCTCCAACTTCTTGTTACCTTTGAAAATAAGCAGGGGTGCTGATTTATCGGGAGAAGTAGCCTCACCTAACGGGGGCGTAACCCGGAAGGGAGAGAAATTTGGCAAAAGTCTGGCAGTAACCTCCGGTGAGGGGGTCTCAATGGCCATCAAGTGCCTCGCGATAGTATAGTATAAAAGAGTCGTCAATCCTTAAATCCTTTTTTTAGTCGAGAGAATAGTGCTGTGAAAGGAATTATGGCAAAGTGTTGCAAAGAAATTGAACCAAACTTCAGTGTACGCTTTATACCGCGAACATAGGAGAACCACATTCTTGCCATTTTTTCTTTCGGACGTTTTTTGCCGGACCTGTAAAAGCCGAAATTTCCGCTATCCAGGATGTCATATATGACCTTCTCTGCATGGCGTTTATTGGAGGTCATTGGAAATGGAAAAATAGACTCCGGCGCACCCAAATAGTCAATTGCAACACGAGCGAATAGCTGCATGGGATAAAGTAGGGCGAAACGCCTGGCAAGACGGGTAAACTCATCTCCATCTATATCCTCCCTGTGTTTGTGCAGAAATAGGATCCAGTCACACACGTGTCGAAGTCCGATACCGGAACTGACGAAATGCCGGAACAGATGGTGAAACAAGAACAAGGCATTGAAGGTCACCGGAAGTACCGATACCGACAAATAGCTATCTATCTCTGCGGCAGCGAATTCCCCTTTATTAAGAACATTCCTTTCAAGCCGGACGAACCGCCTGCTGTACCATCTATTTGTGAAGTAGGTGGTACGATAGTGGTTTTCCACATGGATGCCATTTAGTATGAAGCTGAAGTGAAGATCCCCTTCCGGTTGAATGTCAACGCCATTTTGGGTCAACCACCCATATAGCCGGTCATAGTCTTCTTTATTGTATAACAACAAGTCGATATCGCCCGGATTCCTCAATAAAGGCTCAGGATAGTTTACTCCGTTGGCCAACCCTTTCAGCAATAGAAAAGGAAAGCCCTCACGCGTGTACTCCTCCTTCAGCTCTTTCAGCACACCGATCATTTTGAGATTGGTCTGCCTGGTCTGCTCTATCACAGAGATAAACCGCATCGTGATATCGCCCGGGGGAAGGGACTCCGCCGGCAGTGACACTGCCTTATCGCCGACAAGCGCACTTACGCTCTGACGGTAGGCCATAGAGGCTATTTCTCTCCAAAGCGACTTGTCCAATCCCTCAAAAAGAGTCTCATCGAGCGGACGCTCCCAAATAGCGGCACTCAGCAGCTGCAGAAAGTAGGGGTTGGAAGGGTGCTCTGTGGCCTTGGTCGACATCGTAAAATAGTTTTTCTACAAATTATTCACAAAGATAACTCCTTTTAGCGAATGATAAAAAGTCCGCTTAGATCATTTTTATTACCTTTGTATAATAATTGGTACTTTTTTCCACTTTTTATGAAGACAACTCTCTCTTTTACCCGCTCCATTACCCGGGGATTTCGGCTTCGGATAGCGCTCATTGTGGTGCTGGGACTGTTTGGGGTCTTCTTTTCACTCGCTTTCGTCTGGTGCTCCAAAGTGTTGATAGATATTGCCACCAAGGCACGGGAGGGAGATCTGACATTTTACGCCCTGTTGCTTATCCTGCTGATGGCTTTCAACATACTATTCCGTGTCATGGATACCCGGCTGCGTAAAATGACTGAGGTAAAGCTGGGGAATGCCATCCGATACAATCTCTTTTCGCAGTTGCTCTACACACGCTGGCAGGAGCTCTCATTGCTGCATAGCGGTGATATGCTTACGAGATTTATCAAAGATAGCGACGAAGTGGTGAATGTATTGGTAACCTCGATTCCCATCAGTATCGTCTCCCTCGTGCAATTTTCAGGTGCCTTTGTGGTACTCTATTTTTTAGACCCCACACTGGCCATTATCCTGGGTTTATTTTTACCCATTATATCCCTGTTAGGCAAAAGCTACTATCGACTGATGCACAAATACACCCTCGAAGTGAAGGAGAGTGAAAGCCAAATTACTTCGATGGTGGAGGAGAACCTGCAAAACCAGCCGGTGATACGCACCTTTGAACGCCAGGAGAGTGAATTGGAACGGCTGCAGGATTTGCAATTGAGGCTGCATGGAAGCGTGGGTAAGCGTACCGGTGTTTCGGTAGTTGCCAACCTGATACTGGGTGTCGCCTTCAACGGAGGTTATCTCACATCATTTCTCTGGGGCGCCTACGGATTGGCGAAAGGCACAGTTACTTTTGGTATTATGACGGCATATTTGCAACTGGTAGCAAGACTCCAACGCCCTTTGTATGACCTATTGCGGCTGCTTCCCACCCTGGTTACGGCAAAGGCATCCATGGAGAGGTTGATCTATCTTACCGGTTTTGCCAAAGAAGCGAGTGGGGAGTCCATCCCTTTGCAGGGAAATGTTACTCTCCATGTAGATAATTTGACTTTCAGTTACAAGGAGGGTGATAAACCGGTCTTGCAGGAGTTTTCCATGAGTGCCGGGCCGGGTACGATGGTAGCCCTTACCGGAAAGACGGGTGAGGGTAAAACCACCTTTTTGAGGCTCCTGCTTGGGCTGGTGAAGCCTGACAGCGGCACTCTACGCATAGCAGATGAGAGTGTTTCGCTTGAGATTTCGGAACAGACACGCGCAAATTTTGTATATGTACCTCAAGGCGGTTCACTCTTTAGCGGAACCATACGTGAAAACCTGCTTTTGGGTGATCCGGAGGCCGATGATGCAACTTTGAGACGGGTGCTCGCGATCGCTGCCGCCGATTTTGTTTTCGATCTGCCGGAGGGGCTGGAGACTGTTTTGGGACAGGATGGCGGCGGACTTTCGGAGGGACAGGGGCAACGCATAGCCATTGCACGCGCGCTGCTGCGCAAAGGAAAGGTGCTGCTGTTTGATGAAGCGACTTCGGCTCTCGATATTGAGACCGAAAAACGATTTCTAAACAACTTAAAAGCCGGACTTCAGGATAGGGTTGCTATTTTTATCACCCACAGCGAAGAGGTGGCCGCCTTCTGCGACTACCGATATCATCTTAGTTCCGAGTCGTGAGTTGCGAGTTGCGGGATTCAGGATTTGGGGGCGAGGTACAGGGATCTAACTACAGGATTCAGAGGCTGAGGAGCAGGGTGCGGGGTGCTACTCTCTTAATGATCCAATAGGTACAACTAACACACCGTCAGATGGTCTCTTATAGGCATAATCTCCAATTCCTGTAAGAACCATAAGAAAAGAAGGTTTTTTCATTTTGCTAATATCTATCTTATCTGCCAGTGTTTTTAGTGTTTCCGCGCCCTCATTAATTGGACCTTCTCCTCCCAATTTAATCTCAATAAGACCGTAAGAACCATTATTCAAATGAACAACGGCATCACATTCAAGATTGCTGCTATCTCTATAATGGTAAACCATACCGTCAATAGCATCCGCATAGACACGAAGATCACGGACACAAAGAGTCTCAAACAATAAACCGAAAGTTTCTAAATCATTTATTAAATCATTTGGGCCAAGTCCCAACGCTGCCGTAGCAATTGAAGGGTCGGAAAAATATCGCGTGTCGCTTGTGCGAATGGCTGTTTTACTTCTTAAATTGGGGTTCCAGGCTAATGAGTCTTCAATGACAAATATTTTCTTTAGAGCCTTTATATAATTGTAAATAGTATTCTCACTGATCTCTTCACTTTCATTACTTCTAATATCATCAAGTATCGTCCTTGCGCTTGCCTGTGTTCCTTGATTCCTTGCATAAGAACGCATAAGCCTCTTTGCCAATTCTGAGTCTCGCTGCACATTATCCACTCTTGAAATATCAAACCTTATGACTGCCTCGTAATATTCTTTTGCCTGGATCAGAGCAATTTTTTCGGATTCTATTAATGTTGCTTTCGGCCATCCACCTCGACACACAAGGAAAGCCAACATATCCAAATTGATATTATTAGTTCCGTCAATATGTTCTGATGCGTTAAAAAGTGACCCTAAACTTACATCTCCTGTTGAATCCCCTGATTCCCAAAGACTCATAGTACGCAGTCTCAACCATCCCATGCGTCCGGTACCGGAGTGAAATATGTCATCGGTATTTGGAGGTACGGCAGAACCTGTGAGTATAAACTGTCCGGCTTTTCCTCTCTTATCCACTTCGTTTCGTACCGCATCCCAAAACTGCGGGGCTATTTGCCATTCATCAATCAGGCGAGGTGTTTCACCTATTAGTAAACGTTTTATGTTTGTAGCGGCCATGGCGAGGTTTTGATCTTTTGTGTCAGGGTCTGCCATAGACATTACACTTTTTGCCTGCTGTGTAGCCATAGTAGTCTTACCACAATATTTAGGACCTTCTATAACAACAGCCCCCATCGCTTCCAGTTTGTCAGTAAGAATATTATCAGCAAGTCTAATTTTGTAGTCCATATTTCACATGTATATATTCACAAATATAGAAACTCTTTTTACAATAATAAAGGAATTTAATAGCGAATGTGACAGTTGAGGCTTTTTTGATGTGACAGTTGAAGGATTTTTGATGTGACAGTTGAGGCTTATTTGATGTGACAGTTGCATTATTTGGAAAAATATGGAATTTTGCAGAAACGATCTGTGTGCATACCATCCATTTCAATACTTGATTTTGAAGTAATCGAGCAGTGCTTTATAATTATCCTGCGCTGTCAGACAAGTATCAAGCAAATAGCCGCGGGTTTGATTCCATTCTTTCAATCCCCGATAATAGAACATCTTCAACTCTTCCGTTATGATGAATGGTACATGCCCGTTTGCCAGACACTCCTTGAACATAATAAGTCGGCCTACACGGCCATTGCCATCCTGGAAAGGATGTATCGCTTCAAATCTATGATGCATGTCGAGTATCTCCTCAAAGGAATTGATTTTCCTTGAATTGTACTCTTTTAGCAACGCCTTCATCTCCCCACTCACTTTTTCCGGAGCTGCTGTCGGCATCCCACCAACCTCATTTGGCAAAAGCTTGTATTCTCCTACTGCAAACCACTCCATCCGGCTATCGGAAGTACCCGACTTTAACATCAAATGCAACTCCTTTATCAAACTTTCTGTCAATCTCTCTTCCGCTCTCTCTATAATCAAGTCAATGCAGCGAAAGTGATTTGTTGTTTCAATAATATCATCCACCCGCAGACTCTCCCCTTCCACTCCTATAGTATTGGTTTCAAAAATAAACCTTGTCTGATCATGTGTAAGGCGACTCCCTTCGATATGATTGGAATTGTAAGTGAGATCTATCTGCGTGCGATGGTAAATGCCACCCTTTAGACCAATTTGCTGCTGCTCACGCATGGCCTTCAAAAGTGGCGACACTTTGCGTTGATCACTCTCTTGCAATTGTCGAACAGCATCAGGAGGTATATTCCAGGTTTTGCCAACAAGATATGCTCCTTCTATTTGACCTGTTTTGCAATAATGTCTGACTGTTCTTTCCGGAATGCCGTGCCTTTTGGCATATTCCGTTACTGAAATATATTTCATAATATTTACCTATCGGCAAATTAAAAGCCGAATACTATAGCAAATATAGGGATTTTTGCCGATACCGGCAAAAATTATTTCATAAAGGCCACTTTTCTTTCAGCTTCTACATCTTCGATTGTTTTAGCCAAAGGTTTGCCGAGAATACGATTTCCTGTTTCCGTAATTAAGAGATCTTCTTCGTTGCGGATGCCGCCGAAGTCGCGGTATTTGTCAACTTTGTCGAAATTGATGAAGTCGGTATTGATTTTATTCGCTCTCCAGTGATCAATCAGTTCGGGAATGAAATAGATTCCCGGCTCGATGGTGATTACAAAGCCGGGCTCGAGAGGCCTGCCCAATCGGAGTGATTTCAGGCCGAATTGGGTGCTTTTAGGCACATTGTCATATCCCACGATCACCTCTCCCAAATTCTCCATATCGTGCACATCCAATCCCATCAGGTGACCTGTTCCGCAAGGGAAGAATAGTGCATGTGCTCCGTTTGCAACAGCTTCCTGCGTGTTGCCTTTAGTGAATCCGAGGGCTTTCAGTCCCTCGAAAATAGTTTCGCAGACATGGCGGTGCACCTCTTTGAAGTTGACGTTGGGCTTCGCCATTTTAATGGCGTTGTTGTGAGCTTCCAATGTTATTTGATAAATCTCCTTCTGGCGTTCGGTAAATTTTTCCGAAACGGGAAATGTACTGCTCATATCTCCGGCATATCCCAGTGGAGTTTCATAACCTGCATCCAGCAAAAAGAGTTGACCCTCTTTTATGGTGTTGCCGTGGTAATGATTGTGTAGGAATTGTCCGTTGATAGTGGCGATAATAGGGAAAGAGAGATTTCCGCCCGCAGCAAGTGCCGTTTCATGGACCACCGCAGCCACCTGGGCTTCCGTCATGCCTGGGAGTGCGAAATTCATGGCTCTTTTGTGCATCTCCGAAGTTACGGTTACTGCTTTTTCAATTTCCACAATCTCTTCCTCCGATTTGATGTTGCGTTGATTGGCTATCGCTTCAATAAACTTCTTGCTGACTTTTGCGGAGATTTCTTCCTTTGAATAGCCCAAAAAATGATTGAGTTTCAAAATATGTTCGGGACGATATGGAGGCAGGTAGTGAATTTTCTCCTTATCGGCTTTTCCGAGCTTCTCAGTTAATCGCGATAAGCCGACGGTGTGCTTAACTCCTACCCTATCGGCCAACTCCCGGATGCTTGGCTGTGAACCGGTCCAAACAATCAAGTCAATGGTAGCTTCATCGCCGAAAATATACTCTTTGTCTGCGTCAATATCGATTATTGCAGCCAGATTGGGCTTGCTTATTCCGAAATAATAGAGGAAACTGCTGTCCTGACGATAAAAATAGGTGTTGTCTTCATAATTGATTCCACACTCATCATTGCCGAGAAAAAGCAGGATTCCCGATTGAAAATGTTTTTTCAATTTTTCTCTTCTCGAGATATAAGTTTCTTTTGAGAACATAGGCTTATGTATTTATTGTTGTTATTGATCATTCGCACCTAATTGCTATTGCTCCCGTAGCGAAGAGAGCAACACAAGCGTGCGAAAGTAGTTATCTGTTACTTCTCAGCACCGGTGTTCTTGTCGTTCCATTGCGGCGGTTCGATATTGAGAATATGCTTTACAAAGAAGTCGCGCCGTTTTCTCTCACCATATTTTCCACCCATGGTATGCCTTTCTCCCGGAAGCATCACAAGATCAAACTCCTTATCATGTTTGATTAGCGCTCTTACCACCTGCATTGTGCTTGAGGGGTCAACGTTATTGTCCAAATCACTCATAATAAGCAGCAATTTTCCTTCCAGAAGGTGAGCATTCTCCATATTGGAAGAGGCGGCGTAATGTTCGCCGATAGGGTAACCCATCCACTGCTCATTCCACCAGATTTTATCCATTCTATTATCGTGACATGCACACGCTGAAACGCCCACTTTGTAAAATTCGGGATGGAACAGAAGTGCACCCATAGTGCTTTGTCCGCCTGCCGACATACCGTAAATACCCATATTATCGATATTCATTTCGGGATATTTCGCGGCAGCAGCCTTGATCCAAGCAATCCTATCGGGGAAACCGGCATCTTTCAAATTTTGGAAGCAAACATCGTGGAAGGCTTTCGAGCGGTTCGCCGTTCCCATTCCATCTATCATTACAAGTATAAATCCGAGCTCAGCGAGAGCAGAAGTATATCGTTGCTCAATAGCGAAATGCTTAGGCACGTGGGAATCATGTGGTCCTGCATAGATATACTCGATAACGGGATATTTTTTCGAAGGATCGAAATTAGAAGGACGAACGATTATGCCCCAAATATCGGTTTTCCCGTCACGACCTTTGGCGCAGAAAACTTCGGGAAGATCCCATCCGGTAGCTGTTACGGCCGAAATATCAGGCTGCAAATCTGGTTTATAGATGACTTTTCCGCCCTTTTCGACTGAACGGACAACCAGAGTCGGCGGCAAATCCACCCTCGAATAAGAATCAAACATATAAGCGTAATCATGCGAGAAAGTTACACTATGGTGAGCATTTTCAGGAGTGAGAGCCACTATTTTTCCTTTGTCTATATTTAGCAAGTAATATTTTTCGAGATAAGGGTCTTCACCTTTATCCATTCCGCACCCTATAAAGAGGATTTCTCTCTTTTTTTCATCCACCTTAACCACATCTTTAACAATCCACTCACCTTTTGTCAGTTGCTTTTTAACTTTTCCTGTAAGAACATCGTAGAGATAGAGGTGTCTCCAACCGTCGCGTTCAGAGATCCAAAGCATTTCGTCGGAATTTTCAAACCAATGTTGATACAAAGAATAGTAATAGATGAAGGTGTCACACTCTTCATTGACAACAGGCCGCAGTTCTCCCGATAGATTTCCAGCATAAATTACATATTGCTGATGTCCGCGTCTGTTGAAATCGAAAGTGAAAAATTCGCTGTTTTTATTCCACCTGATATTGCCCAGATAATATTGCTGCTCCACATTGGGAATATCGAAATGGATTATTTCACCCGTTTCCACCATAAAAAGGGCAGGCCGTCTTACGGGCAGAGCATCACCCGGCTTCGGATATTCATACTCTTCCGTGAGAGGTTGCAATTGAGTTGTTGGCGATGAAGCGATTAAAAGCAATTTCCTGTATTCCACAGGACTATATTTGCTACACACAATTTTGTGCGAGTCAGGCGACCAATAGATCTTTGAAGAGTAGTAAGCGTAGGGCGAACCATCGTTGCTCAATTTCTTTCTCTCTCCCGTTTCAATATCCTTTACCCAGAGGTTTCCTTCGGAAATATAGGCCTCCTTTTTGCCATCGGGAGAGAGCACGGTTACTTTTGCATCCTCCTTGTCAATAAGGCCCCAGTAAGGTCTGATGTAGTTATTTTGTTTCTCACATTTAGCTATTTTGTAATCTGACAAAATCATAAAGTGATCCACGTCATCAATAGTGAAAAAGAGCGAATCTTTTTCAGGGCGCAGGCGCCGTATAGGAAGATTTTTGGGATCAATTTCCCGATTAAGGAGCTCAGAAAGTGCTACGGAGACACGTTCGTGATCGAATGCTTTTTCCTGGGTTTTAGTCACAGGATCAATAATGAAA
>Ga0255347_1004590_pt1 | contig 16549 bp, 16 predicted proteins | sample wastewater_treat_2_FD_192479 | JGI IMG/M metagenome (GOLD analysis project Ga0255347, IMG submission 192479) | Wastewater microbial communities from Lulu Island WWTP, Vancouver, Canada - plant24 | ecosystem: Engineered > WWTP > Wastewater > Unclassified | place: Canada: Vancouver, British...
CTTGATTTCTCAAATATGGGAACTGTTCAGTTTCAATCCACGCGCCCGCGTAGGACGCGACTCGGTATGCTTAAAACGCACACCTGCTTGATCAGAAACATGCCTTTTCGCTAAGTCAAACATTTTAAATAATTTATCTACGTGTTTTCAAAGATCTGCTAATTTTAATTATAGAAGAAACATTTCCGCTAAACTACCATGTTTTTATGACAGCTCCATGTTAGCGTTATATAATCATCGGTTCATCGACTTCAACCGGAGCATTTGTTCCGCAATGTTCAATTCTTCTCTTCCAGTTGCTGCCGAGAAAATAGAACCTAAGACTGTCTTGTTTTGAATTATAAATTCTCATCAATTTAGAACGGAACACTTCCCATTGTGCCGGATCGACCATACATTCAAAAACCGATTTCTGAACCCTTACACCGTAATTAACACATTCCTTTGCTACTTTCCGCAGCCTTTTTCGACCTTCAGAATCAATCGTTGAAACATCATAAGAAACCAAGACCATCATAATAAACCTACCTTATAAGAAACGGCGGATAATCTTCCATGTCTCCCCGCAAATGCCGCGCAAGCAGCATTGACTGAATATGAGGAAGAAGCCCGATTGTAGTCTTTTCTTCAAGAAAAGGATGAATTATTATTTCTTCTTTTCGTTTCTGAAATGCAATAAGAACCTCTTTTCGTCCTTTTTCCGTCAATCTGATTTCACCTGTTTCATGTATTTCAAAATCATTTTTTGATATCTGACGCAGATTTATAATATTAAGAACCACCCTGTCAGCAACATACGCTCTCAACTCTTCCATTATGTCGAGAGCAAGGCTAGGTCTGCCGGAACGCATCCGATGAAACAATCCGACCTGCGGATCAAGCCCTGTTGTTTCAAGCGCAGAACGGATATCATTTGCCAGCAAAACATATACAAACGATAGAAGCGCATTAACGAAATCCAGAGGCGGACGCTTATTTCTTCCGTTAAAAATAAAATCTTCTTTTTGTGATGTTATCATTCTATCGAAGACGCTAAAATATAAAGAAGCGCACTCTCCTTCATATCCTCGCAAAATATCCGCATTATCGGCATTTTTAATAAGATTGAGATATGACGACAACTGAACAGTGGCTTTTTTAAAAAGCGGGTCTCCATTATCTCCATGGTTTCTTACATGACGCATTATTATATTTCTTGAATTTGCAACTTTCGCCGCAATGATATTTCTGACAATTTTCATAAATCTAATACTGTCATCGCTGACGGCATACTGCACTTTTCTTAAAACAACATTTCCTTTCTGCGCGCCGTAAACCTTTGCCAAAAAACGTCCGCTTCTCGACATATAACAAATTCCGATATCGTTTTCAGCACAGAAAGCCATCAATGCCGGAGTCACCGGTTTAAAACCAAAACAGACGATGTTTTCTATTGTATGAACAGGAGCCTGCAAAGCTTTTTTGTTATCAATCTCAACAACAAAAGTCATTCCTTCTTTTCTGATAAACGCATCTTGAGAATTAATGTAGAGGGTATTAAGATGTTTCTTCATAATCCGAATAAATCTCCTCAATGTAAGATTTGAGTCGTTTTGAACCGGAAAGTTTCGGCATGCATAAATTATTTAACGAGCATGAAGAACATTTTTTTTCATATTTAGGCGGAGGAACCATGCCGGATTCAACCATTTCATGTACTTTTGATATTATATCTTCAGTTTCTTTTCTCAATTCATCAGAAAATACAATATAAACACGGTGTTTGGTTTCCCCGTAAAAAAGTGCACCGCGTTCTATTTCAACATTCATCATTTCTTCAAGACATAAAGCCTGAGCGCATAGCTGCACCTCGTCGCTTTTGTCATGTTTCGGTTTACCCGATTTATATTCAACCGGCAGAATTGTTTTTGAATCTTTTTCATCAACAAATTCAACAGCATCGGTTTTTCCGCTAATTCCAAGACGCTTACTGACAATAATTAAACCGCGTTCGGTTGTTTTTTCTTTTCGTGTTTCGCATTCCTCCGAATGAACTCTTTCGTGAAAGACATTGCCTTTAGAAGTAAAATGATTTTCCTGCCACAGTTGATGAACATGAATAAGACCGCACTGTCTGGGACAAAAAACATAATGCTGCAAAGCCGAAATCATTATGTATTGATCTTCTGAATACATCACTGACCTTTCTGGTATTTCCAATAGTCGGGTTTTCTCCTGAAATGAGCTACAGCATGCACTATCAGTTCATCATTGTCACACGAATAAATAATAACGAAAGGAAACCTATGAACGATGCATTTTCTGGTATTCTTTGACAGCTTAGGCCATGCAAACGGATTATCAGAAACTCTAAGCAATGACCTCTTTAATTCATCAAGAAATTCCGAACCAAGACCGGATTTTTCATGATTGTAAAAATCAAACCCATCACGTATTTCCTTTCTTGCTTCTTCCTGTATTCTGACCGTCATTTATTTCTGTCTTCGGAAATAGAATTGAAAACTTCATCAATTGAATAAGAAATACCTCGGTTCTTTTTGAAATTCTCATACCTTTTTTCGGCTTCGACTGCCCAAGCTTTTTCGATTTCAGGATCAAGTTCATACTTAAAATTATCATTGATAACTTCAAGCAATTCGGCACGCTCATCCGGATTCAATGTTTTAATTTCGTCCAATATTTTTAATACCGTCTGCGTCATTATGCCTCCTATTGGTTATGGAATAAGAATAAACATTTTCAGGATACTTTAATGTAATTACATTAAAGTATCCATGCGCTATCAATCTTTACAGCAATAATTATTTCTAAAATACTCCGCAAATATGATCAAATATATACGGAGTTTAACGTCAAAGCTTTTCAATCAATTCAATCCCTTTAGGAAGATTCTTATCAATAATTATCTCATAATCTTTGAAATCTCTTGGAAGATCAGACTTTTTGTTGATTGTCACCTTTTCGAAAAGTTCACCCGAACGCGCACATCCGAGATGTGGAGCATCTCCACCATGCTTGAATACAATAAGCTTTCGTGGATTCATCTCACCGCGTGCTGCAGCGCGATCATGTTCGAATGCGTTAAGCAGCGCTTCCCACAGAAGATTCAGATCGTCTTCGGAAAAACCGGTTTTAACGGCATCAACGGCAGACACGAACCCGTGCATGCGATAAAGGGCGTAGGGAACTGTGGCTTTTCGACCGAATGTAGAAGCGTGTTCACGAGTTTCTTGTGCTTTTGCTTCGTCTTCAGTTGTGACGGCACAACGAGTGATTGAATGTTCCGCCTGATATATCCGATCTTCTGAACGTGAAAATGCAAACTGTACAGGTCCTCGTATTGTACCCGCGCCTTCTCCCTTTCCTCCAGTACTCAGAACAGCTCCGAATGTACGTATATCATAATATGTACTCGAGAGCTTCTCCTGTCTATCGTGAATATCTTTTCCAGAATCCTTTATTATCGGATTGAGAATATTTCCTTGGCGGATGAAAATATCGAAAGGACTTTTTAGTTCTTTCTTTAGCATAATATAGTTGCGTACCTTGCGCTTGATACAAACATCAGTTACAATTCCTTCCTGATTTTCGACATCGGCACGGGGAAGATTTGCCTGATCGGGATCGCCGTTGGGATTCCCATCTTTTACGTCAAAAAGGAACACAAAGTCATAGCGGTTTTTGATTGTATTACTCATTGGTTATCTCCTTTAGTATTGATTTCATTGTCTTCAAGCGCCTCTTTCATATCCTTGTTCTCTGTAAATTTCCTGAACGTCTCATGCTTTTGATGATAATAGCCAATTGCAAACCGGCCTTGCTCTTCGAGCTTGAATATTGCAGGAAAATCTATTACTTTCGAGAACAGATCCTGCAGTTCCTTGTCGAATACGACAGCAAGTCCTGGCTTATCACCTTTCAGTTTTGTCAGGTGATTCTGTGACATCTTCAACAGTCTTCCGAACGCTGAAGCAGGATTTGTCGATGCCGACGAGAAAAACCTCTCCCGTATTCCCGCATTCGTCTTCCCAAGTGCCGCTCGCTGGATATTCTCGAGCACGCAGAACATTCTGCCGCACACATACGCAACAGTCTCATTTTTCTCATCAACTGAACTGTTCATCATTTCACCTCCGTTACTATTTCTGTTTAATATTAATTTGATAAGAGCCGCTCTTTCCGGAGAGACTCCCCGATCATCAACCCGAATCCTCTTGAGAACTGCCGTAAGCGCCGATATCGGAATTGGCTTTTTGTCAAGAGCTGCTCTCCAGAGCAATATGGCAACGCGTGAAAGAGTTGTATCATGGTCGTCATACTTATTTTTTGATACCATTCGCTGCGAGGCGCGGGCGAGATCGAATATTCTAGTATAATGTGGCATTATATTACGATGATTCGAATCATAAATGCCGATCTCGATATCCTTGAACCAATCGGCGATTGAAGAATAAATATCATCGAGGCTCCGTTCGATCCAGTCGCGCACGGCGATTCGGGCTGCGGCGCCGGAAAGGGTGCAGGAATAGAAACGGTCAGTATTTTTTAATCGGCTTTTTTTCTTGTCGCCTAATAATACGGAATCGTATAAATTTGCGATTTGGCCTGGATCGGGTTCGTCAAGAAGGTCTATCTCTCCGATTTTGATATTTTCTTTTGTCCAGAAGACGGCTGCAGTATCAGATCCTATACCAAAATCTTTTCTTTGGTTATAAACAAAACGTTCTTTTATCTTGCCCTTTTTATCTTCATAGGTCACGGTTTTGCCTGATGTCATAAGCCAATTCAGGCCTTCAGTATAATTTTTGATGCAATGCGTGCATATTATTGAGTTATTATTTCCTTCGAGGGTATAAGATTCAAAAGCATCTGCATTATAAGCCACAAGCGTACATCCACTCGACTGACCAGCCGGCACACGCTTTATAACACCATGAGTTGCGATATCTGTAGTTCTATATTTATCAAATCCACAAATAGCACAGGGCATATTCCTTCTCGCCATCCGCTCTTTTTCATCTATTTCATATTGAGAAACAATTTTATTGATTAAATCCTCTTTTTCGTTAAGTAGACATTTGTCGCCTACTATCATAAAACTTATATTACTGTCAGTAATCTCTTTAGCTTTAATTTTTTTTTCAAAATCAAGATATGCTACATCAAAACCTACTTTTATGTTCTTATAGAATTTAAAAACCGGCTCCAGCGACTTGGTTTCATATTTTTTTAATTTTACAAGATACTTCTCAAAACACTCTTTGCTGCGTTTGTTTGATTTTGGATAACCTAAGACATATTGACCTTTATCAACCAACAGCCGAGGGAGAATCCCGCTAGTCCGACCTTTATCTTCCGTTCGAATAACATCTTCAACGATCGTTTCCTTCTCAGTAGTTAAAATACTGTTGAATTTCCCGTCAGAAGTTATTGAAATAATGATTTCAACCGTATCAAGAATTAATGAATCATGCAAAGGTCTATTTATATATAGTTCCTTTCTCTTTACTTCGCCAAAATCTACTAATTCCCGTATCATATCGCATCCTCCATTGTCTTGAAATCGTAGAGAACTGCCGATACTTCTGAATCATGTTCTGGGCGTAGATGGCTCGATTCCATCATTTTCATGTTGAGCGCTTTATACTCATCGTTTTTTTCGCAGTCGAGAACTCCGTTTTCAACCGCGACATCGTAGAAGAACACGGGAGAGGGTTTTCCATTTTGATCCCAGAAAATATCGAAAAGCATGCTCCCGATAGGAATAGTAGTCAGTTCAGGCACATCTTTCTCTGTTGGGGGTGAAAACTCAGCGGCGAATTCACGAGTTCCGAGAAACGGGCGGCGATAGCACTGTCCCTTGTTAACTCTACGCTTAAACATTTCGGCATATTTTTTCGGAGGATTCTTGTCAGAAGGATCTTTCTGAAATACTGATGCTTCAATGATATACGCGACATCTTTCAGAACAATGCTGTTCCGCTGCGCGCGTTTGTCTTCGATAATGATCTCGTTCCGCCCCTGTTTTGAATTGATCTCGTTGCGCTTCACTGAGAAGAATTTTACCGGATTAAGAACGATAATATGTCGGACATACCAATTGAACTCTGGTTTCCAGAGTATTGAATCAAGAATACCTCGTGCAGCCGACGGTGTCATGCATGGATACGTCATACGCTCGACCTTGAGATCGGGTCTGGTGAAGCATGCGAATTCTCCTTCAACCTTGATTCGTACTATTTCCTTATCAAGCATTCCGCCCTCCTTATATTTTCTATTTTATACAACAAGCTGATCTGAAGTCATCGGATCATCACCGATCCCCGTCTCCTGATCATATTTCCCGATCCATACAAGCGTTCCATCGTTAAGAGTGGTGAAATGATTTGAATTCTTTTTCAGAAAATCAGGGTACACCTGCACTGAAAACTGTTGCATTCCACGGTATTGGTTTCGAGATATCTTCCATCCTCTATCCGATACACGGTTGATTTCAGACATGAGTTGCCTGCTCTCGTCACTGTACTCCTGAACAAACATCGATTCTGTTGCATCTTTAATGAGCCGATACGATCCTGCAACCGTCTCGAAATCAAAATTCATCCGAGCTGTGTCAATCTTCCGCTTGTCAGCGTCGACGAAAAGTCCGAGTGCTGTTCGGTAATATTCTGGGAAAAGTGTATGGCCGTACAACCCTTCGGGATTTTGTTCAATCATAGCAATCGTATGTTGCGCGAGACTCCTGTATTGAGTGTTCGGTGCGCCGGAATCATTAAGCTTGAAAATAAAGACCTTGCCATAATTCGACATCAAGCCTTCTCGGTTGCAGCGTCCGGCTGCCTGTATGATCGATTCCATTGGTGCATACTCACGGAACACACAGGGGAAGTCGAAGTCGACACCCGCTTCGATAAGCTGAGTCGATACGACAAGGATTTTCTTTTTTGCTTTCAGATCGTCTCTTATCGATGCGATCGTTTTTTTCCGGTGATACGGGCACATCGCGGTTGAAAGATGATATACATGATCCCATATAACCGAAGGTTTCGCATTCCGGAAAAAGAGCAGCGCCGATTTTTTCGTGTTGAAAACGCACAATGAAGACACATTCTGTTCAACGACAAGCTGCGTCAGATATTCTTCGCTGATTTCATCATAATCGTATACTGCGGAAAATGATACTCGTCGCGTTGCGGCAAATATCTCGTCACAGTTGTACACAAGCGGAACAATGTTATCAATGCCGTTGAAGCCCTCTCGTTTCTCAAATGCGGGTTGTGTCGCGGTGCAGAAAAGAAACGACGTATGCATGACGGCGTGTACGTTTTTCAGCATTGTCAGGGTGGGAAGAACCAGTTCTTTTTCCAAAGTCTGAACCTCATCGAATATCACGACGGACTCGGCGATACTGTGCAGTTTGCGTGACTTGGAGCTTCTGTTTCCGAAAAGAGTCTCGAAAAACTGCACGCTTGTGGTAACGATGATCGGATAATCCCAATTTTCCGTCGCAAGACGTTTGGATATTTCGAGCGTATTACCGTCATCCGCATCCGTTTCGTTCTGGGATTCATTGTATCCGGAATGATGTTCAAGAACCCATTCTTCCCCGAATATCTCTTTGAATATCGATGCGGTTTGATCGATGATATTTATGTATGGAAGCACGACAATGATTCGTTTTAGATCGTTTTCTTTTGCATGGCGGAGCGCCCATGAAATCGATGCAAGCGTCTTGCCCATTCCCGTCGGCAGGTTCATAGAAAAGAAACCGGGAGATAGGCTTGACTTTGATTCTGCATACTTCCGGACATCGTTCCGCAGTTGATTGAGCTTGCCTTCCTTGGGTTTTGTCCCGATATGAGCATCTAATTTTGAAATAAATTGATCCGCATCCAATGTGCGAGAGATTCTTCCATCTACACGCGCAGGATCGCAAAATTCTTCCGTATCAAGCCAATCCGCATCAACCAAAAGGCTATATATATAACGAATGAACAGTTCACGTTCAAGACGATCCACAAAAGGTATTTTATTTTTTTGAAATTCATCCTTGTTTAAGTTTACAATCTCTAAGAATCCAGATATCAAACGATTAAACTCATCTTTTTGCTCATCAATAATATTATCAGTACTATTTATTAGATCACTTCTGTTGGGCAAACCCTTATGATGACCATCAACTACGAAAGCGAGCTCACTAAAACCAAGCTTACGTATAAAAGCTGCTCCCCATGACGCATGTGGAACACTTCCTCTGCGTCCTCCATTTTTAAGGTAAAGTTGGAAAGCTTTTTGTAATTTACCAAAATCATGAACAAGACCAACAAGATACGAATAAGGTTTACACATTGAAATAGAACAATTCTCGAAAGCTATTTGAGCAGTTTGCAAAAGATGATCTTTCAATAACTGCCAGTGTTCTTCTGGCTCTCCTTCCCTAGTATGCGCGTAATACTTCAATCAATTCTCCTTCCCATTCCGCCCAACTCTTCTATCATCCCACTCTTAAATTACTAAACGAAATATTTCAATAAAAATATCATTATTTAGTAATACTGCCTTCAAATTGTTACAGCAATATCCTATAAATTTAATAATTTCTGCAACTCCAGCAATTCTTCTCTATCCCACCCAAAAAAACAAAAACCATGACGGAGCAATTGCTTCTTTCTTACCTCTCTCATCAATCAAGTGAGAAAGGCCGGGAGTGAGGATTCTCTCAAAACTCTTCTGCATATTCCCTTGAATCTGGCATATTTCATCGGAAAGCCTCCGGAAAGGCTCCGAGAAGGATTCGCAAAACTACTTTTATCAAAAAAAATAAGCAAAACAGTGAAAAAAATAAAATCAAATACGTATTAGCTTATGAAAATAAAATTTTATAGGAGGCCCTATGGGCAAGATAAGCTTTGACCCTATCGTCAACAACATGTCGAGAAAGATTGGTAACTTCGTTTACTCATCATGGAAAGGTATTAACGTAATCAAACGTTATAACAAACATTCAGTATCTCAATCTCAAAAACAAATTGAAGTCAGAAATGCTTTCACGGAAGCATCACTCCTGTGGAAAGCTCTGCCTCAGAAAATCAAAGACAGCTGGGATAAATCAGTTTACGGAATCGCAATGACAGGAAGAAACATGTTCATCAAAAAAAACTGCATTCCCATCAGAAGCGGAAATCCCGGTCAGTTGTCATTCAATAACGGAACACCGCTTCCCGCTTCTATCAAAGCCGAAGCAGGCGAAGCCGGAACTATCAAAATAACTTATACAGAAAAGACAGCACCTTTTCTGAACGCTGTTCTCATAAAGATCAATGCAGAAACAAAAAAACTCGAAGCACCGGTTTATTTGTACGACATCATAGCAAGCGAAACGCAATCAGAAATAAAAGACCTCGAAAGTTCAGCAGAGTATTATCTCTACATCATCGCAGCAGAAACAACATTCGACAAGAGCGAAAAACTGAGCGACTCCGCAGGCTACAAAATAAAAGTAAATTGAGAAAAAGATGAATGACAGAAAGCACTCCAAAACATCTGCCGAAGGCAGATACCACTCGGGCGACCGCAGCATCCGGCAAAGCCGGTGCGAGGAATTCGCCCGACAAGAGCCAGGAGTGGGATCTCAAAGGGATGAGGAGCGGCGACTGAGCTCCTCGTCCCTTTGATCTCCTGCATGAGACCATGCAAAACCGGATTTCAAAGGCGCAAGCCTTTGACAACAAGTCCGGTGACCGGACAAAACCGGCTAAAGGGCAGCAGGAACGATCCCTGCAAAGCGATGCCTTCAATATGCAACAGGAGGTTGCAAACTATGGCATCGCAAGGAACACCCTTTGAAATTGAGGAACACCTTTATACATTCATTCCCACTTGACTTCTTTGGGCATGTTTCTTAAATTATACTTATGAAAAGAATATCTCAAATCTCTCTTATACAACCGCTCATGAAACAACCGCTCTTTAACGCTTCAGAGGCAAAAGCTCTCGGCTGCAGCTCTGCACTGCTCTGTTATTACGTTAAAAAAGGTATTCTCGAACGTATTGATCATGGTGTGTACAGAAATAAAGACGCGAATATTGATGTTGACGTCCGATACGAAGATCTGGTACTTGCTGTAAAAAGCATTCCTGAGGGAATTATTTGTCTTGTCTCAGCTCTTGATCTGTATGATTATACAGAAGAAATTCCTCGAGCATACTGGATTGCACTGCCTCATGAAAAATGGGCGCCAAAGCGCAAAGGTGTAAAAATAGTCAGAATGAGAAATACAACAATAGGAATAACTGAACTCAAAATCGGATCAGAAACCGTTCCTATTTTTGACCGTGAAAGAACCATCATTGATTCTTTCAGATATCTCGGAAAAGAAACAGCAGTAAAAGCTCTTAAAACCGCTCTTTCAAAAAAGGGAAAAGAAAAAATAGATATCAGCAAACTCAGAACTTACGCCAAATCTCTTCGAGTTGCAATAGATCCGTATATTATCGCGGTGAGCATATGAACGAACAGGCATTACAAACCCGCAATACTTCTCTTATTGTACCAATTCAATTTAATGAAGAAGAAATATCTTTTCTGCAACGCTTGTGGAGTGCTCATTGCCGTGGTCTCGGATCAATAGCAACCGAATTGAAATTACCTTTAGACATAATAGTTGTTATTACAAAACTAAACAATTGGTTAAAATCACATCATATCGATTAAATTTTCATGATAATGACGCAGAAAAAGACGAATGACATCAACAACACCTAAACCATTCGGCGAAGCCGAATACAATATAAGCGCAGACTATCGCAGACATTACGAAGTAATGCGCGATAGGTCTGTCGCGACAAGCCCCGCGCAGCGGTGCCCTTTTCTTTCGTCCATTTCTTTTGGGCAACGCAAAAGAAATGGACAAACCGGATTAAAAAGGTGCGGAGCACCTTTTGGTTATTGCATGACACCATGCAGGAAACGAATCAATAAGGCGAAGCCTTATAAAAAGTAAGCTTAACTCTTGAGCAGAAAGAAAATGGATTTTAAAGGAAGCAGGAACGATCCCTGCAAAGCGATGCCTTCAATATGCGACAGGAAGTCGCAACATAAGGCATCGCAAGAAGCCTTTGACTGTATTCCGACACTCGGAAGAATAGCACCTTTTATATTTTTTTCTCTATTTCACTCAAAATCTCATTACTCGATTTCGACAACTCATTCATCATACCTGTAATATTTTGAAACAAATCCGTTACCTTGATTACGTGATTTTTCAAATCGCTGAATACCATATAATTCTTTCTGCTGGCGTTATTCGAATCCTTGATATTGTTTGATATGAGATTTAATACTTCAAGAATACTTTTTGTATTCTTCGCCGTCGTATCAGAAAGCTCCTTTACTTCAGTTGATATAACCTGAAAACCGAGACCGTACTTTCCGGCTCTTGCCGATTCAATCGAAGCATTGAGCGCCAGAATATTGATGCTGTCAGAAAGATTTTCAATCAGATGAATCATCTCAACCATCTGCGCAATGCTCTCTGATGTTTTTTCAATAATTTCGTTTGACGATTTAAGCTGATCAAGACCGGTGCTTGTAATGCTCGAAAGTTCCTTCGTGCTTTTTATTTCTTCTTCGGACAAAAGCGCAACCTGCTGAATCGATTCAAGCATCGGCATAACAAGCGTATTGATCTTTTTACTGCGTTCTTTTATCCCCGAAAGAATAATTTCATTTTCCTTATAAATATCAATTCCCTTAAGCGCGCTTGCAATCTCTGAAGTAAACGCTTCATAAATCAGCCCGAAAAGATTCTTCGACTCATAAAGAACATACCCGACTGTTTCATTGTTATGATTAAGCGGAATTACATTCGCAAGCCATGGACTCATTCTATCCGGCAGCCAGAGATTATCAGGAAGAATTTTAACCGTCTCAAAAGAATTATCCTTTCCGCTGAATTCTTTTTCACCGTCATATTGAAAAATCACCTTTGAAGTCTTTGATATCGGATAACTCGCCTCATCATCAAAAAGAACTATCGCGCACAAATTGATATCAACAGTCGGAAATGAATTTTTAATTACCGACAACAGATGTTCCATCCTGTAAGCCGTAAGAAGATTCTGTCCGATTTCTATAATCTGCGATGATCTGTGATTTGTATTAAGATATTTCACAAACTGAAGCTGTTCGGCTCTTCTCGTAATAAGGCTTCGCGCTTTATGAAGATGATTCTCAATAGAATGAATAGTTAAACAATATTTTCTTAAAATATTTTCAGCTTCCTTCCCGCGGATAAAGCTGTGATTAAACGCCTTGCCGTATGTAGCATCATTGCCCATCAGCGCTTCCGGCGAAATCAATTCATCGCGCATCTCCGATATAAGATCATGAAACTCAATAATATCTTCAGTTCGGCTGATCTGTGCAAGAACCGAATTAAAATGATGCAGAAAATGCATAGTTCCTGAACCATTGCAGTCTGATCTTATTTTCTCAATAAGATCACTTTTAATTTCAGGAAAGTTAAAAGAGGAAGAAAAAGACCCTGCAGAAGTTTCATCATCATCCGTACTTTCGGTAAGAAGACATCCGCACGAATCCCTTATTATGTGCTCAGTCGGAAAAATAGAAGACATTTCATATGGTCTGTTTTCAATAATATCAACTATTGTTGTCAATGCCTTCATCCCCATATTATAAAGCGGCTGTTTCACCGATGACAATGGCGGATTTGAAACATAAGCAGATTCAACATTATCAAAACCCGCAACAGCTATTTTTCCCGGCACTTCCAAATTACGGCGTTTCAGTTCATGAATCGCGCCGAACGCCATCCCGTCATTTGCAGCAACTACGCCGTCAAAGTCTATTTTGTTATTAGCAAAAAATTCAACGGCTTCAACGCCCGAATCGAATATAAACTTCCCTTCATAATAAAGTTTTGAATCGAAACTTATATTATTATCAGCTAAAGCTTCCTTGTATGCATTAAATCTTATAACCGCTTCTTCGCTGGTTTCCGGACCGCCGATAAACGCTATACGTTTTTTTCCGTGTTTTTTAATCATATGATTAACCGAATCATACATACCGCGTCTATTATCAATTCCGATTGATGCATATTCCTTAAACATGTCGCCTACACTGACAACCGGGCAGTATGATGAAATTTTCGATATAAACTCTTTCTTTTCGTTACTATTAACACGCGACAATACAGAGCTTGAAAGGATAATTGCTCCGTCAATTCTGCTGGATGAAATTATATTATATATTTTATTGCGGTTTACTATACCTGCCTCTGCATAATCGAGCGTACTGCCCACAAAGGAAATCAAATTTACACCGGAGCGCTGAGCCTCCGCACATATCCCGTGCCAGAACTCAGCCTGATATTCATAGACTAGCTGATCGATGATAATCCCTATTGTTACAGCCATAGATTGCTCCTCAGAATTTCATCAAAACCGCCGCAAGTCAAATGCGGCGGTATAATGATTAATACTTGTTATTATGCACAGCCTTAAATTTTTTTCAAATCAAAAAGATTATATCTAAGCAAGAAATATGTAGTGACAAATTTAATAATCATTGCTACTATGAAAAATATGTATTACATATAAATAAGCTAAAAATTATGCGGAGAAATATTATGTCTAAGGTTGAAAAAAACAAACCATTGGTTACAAACATCTACACGGCGGATCCTTCCGCGCATGTCTATGAAGGAAAAATCTACATATACCCGTCGCACGACATGGATCTGGAAGCTGACTCAAACGATAACGGTGACCAGTATGTAATGGAAGATTATCATGTCCTTTCAATTGATAATTTCGATTCACCATGCGTAGATCATGGAATGGTTCTTCACGTAAACGATATCCCTTGGGCAAAGCAGCAGCTTTGGGCGCCGGACGCGGCTTACAAAAACAGCAAATATTATCTTTTTTTCCCGGCAAGAGACAAGGAAGATATTTTCAGAATAGGTGTTGCGACAAGCGATAAACCCGCAGGTCCGTTCAAGGCGGAAGCGGATTACATCAAGGGAACTTTCAGCATCGATCCGGCAGTTTTGATGGATGATGACGGAAAATCATATATTTATTTCGGCGGTCTTTGGGGCGGTCAGCTCGAAAAATGGCAGACAGGAACATTTATAAAAGATGCGGAAGGCCCTGCAATAGGAAAACCCGCTCTTGGACCCAGAGTTGCCGAATTATCCGACGACATGCTTTCATTAAAAGGTTCAGCTGATGAAATATCAATAGTCGATGAAAACGGAAATCCTATTCTTTCAGAAGACGAAGACAGAAGATATTTTGAAGGACCATGGATGCATAAATATAACGGATATTATTATCTGTCTTATTCAACCGGAACTACTCACTATATCGCTTACGCAATAAGCAAAAATCCTAAAGGACCTTTCACTTACAAGGGAAGAATCCTAAATCCGGTAATCGGATGGACGACACATCATTCGATTGTCGAGTTCAACGGTAAATGGTATCTTTTCTATCACGACAGTTCGCTTTCAGGCGGAAAGGACAACAAGCGCTGCGTCAAATATACGGAAATTACTTACAACTCAGACGGAACAATTCAGACTATTGATCCTTATAAACAGCCGGTTTAACACCGGCTGATTCTTCAACCAACAAACCTCAATCCGGAATAAATCCATATTCATGATTTAAAGTATTTATGTAAAGTTTTCCCGTATTCGTTTTACGCTCAATCAGATTTCCGTTAACAGTTATATTGCCTGTATATTCTGAACCGAAATTTATTGACGGCCGTTCCCTAAATGGCGAAGCATTAACTGACGAGCCTGCCGCCGAAAAAACATATTCTCCCCAGCCGGCGCCTTCCGCTCCGAGAATAAGTGCGGCATACCACGAATACATGAATTTGTCCTTATCATAAGAAGCCGTATCTGCATTTGTCGTAATAGTTAGCGCCATCGAACCTGTCAAAGAGCTGAATTTATACGCGTCATTCATCTTGTCAATTGCATACGCAAGATTTACCGCGTTTGCCGCATCAACATAATTACCTTCACTGATAAAAAAACTCTCAAGCAGATAATAATCACTGGAACCCATTTTTGAATCATTGCCATCCGGATTTGAGACTGAGTTGACTTCAGAACCGAAAACATCTTTAAGATTCCATGCGTTAGCGATAACAGAAAGCATTTTCCCGCGCTTTTTGGATTTAACTGCGTGCACTGCATCAATTGCCTCATTCTGCCTTGCACGGGTCACATCATAATCAAAACCGTACTCATCGAAAAAAATGCCGTCTACTCCCATATCATTCCAGGCAGCAATACGCGTCTTTATTTCACTCATTTCAAGTCTGTGCGATGAAGCAAGCATACCCAAATCAATATAACCGAAAAATATCGTATTCTTACATGACGGATGATTTATTATAGCGCTGACTGTATCCTGCGGACAATCGCTTCCGCTGAAAGTCCTGTTAAGAACCACATAATTGTATTTTCCATATTCAGCAGCCGCTGCAGCAACAGCGTCCGAAGCCAAACCGGCATCGTTTATAGCGTTCGGCCATGAATAAAATATCAGAAGCTTCTTTGTTCCAAGCTGAGAAACATCATCATCACTTCCATCTCCACCGCCGTTAGCGCCTCCGCACGAAATTGCGGCTACAACAATGAAAGAAAAAAATACAAGTAACCATTTTCTTTTTTTTATTTCTTTAAACACCTTCTCCCCCTGCCCTAAATAAATATGTATCGGGCTAAAACAAAAAGCGAATCAGCTTAATAATATTCAAGCAATTTTTAATAATTTATTTCAAACTACAAAATCTCATGCTTCTAATAGTAATCATCAATTACACAATTCATCAATCAGATTAAACAGGTTTATTCTCACTAAACATTTCAAATAATTAAAATAAATAGTTTTTTTTACCATTTCATATTCTTTGTTTGAATTAATATTTTTTATCGAATATGATTTCAAAGTTTATCAAACTCTCATATGAGGTATTTTATGAGCAGTAAAATCAAAGGTCTGTCCGGTGTATTATTTCTTGTGTTGCTAATATTCACATCCCTCGGTCTCGGCAAATACGCAGTTTCAATTCTTGAAAAAAACTCCGGCGATATTATAAAAGGTTATTCGATGACCTCAGATTTTCTTTCATTAATTATCGATCACCTGAAATGGAGCGACAAACTCCAAAATTTTTTACACCAGGAAGGAGATTCCTCCGGCATTCAAACTAATCACAAAGAATGCCGTCTGGGCAAGTGGTATTATACATTCATCAATTCAACTGAATTCAATAATTTATCTCCTGCAATAAAAACAAAAATAGAGCAAATCGAACAGCCTCACAGAAAACTGCATGAAAGCGCAAAAGAAATTATTGATAATATTAAAAGCGGCACCACTTCAATCGAGAAGTGCAATTAATTAAAAAATAATGGTTTAGAAAAAGAGGACATCTCCGAAGGTTGTATTGCGAAATAAAGCCAAAGGAGAAGCCTCTTTATGAAGAAGATAGCAAAGA